>Ga0306898_1000559_pt1 | contig 14033 bp, 29 predicted proteins | sample AntRauMFilla1564_FD_190424 | JGI IMG/M metagenome (GOLD analysis project Ga0306898, IMG submission 190424) | Saline lake microbial communities from Rauer Islands, Antarctica - Metagenome Filla 1 #564 (v2) (version 2) | ecosystem: Environmental > Aquatic > Non-marine Saline and Alkaline > Saline ...
ATTTCCACTAAAAATCAAATTTGTTTCAAAAAGGCTATCCCTTTAAACTAATATTAAGAATTGGAGACTAAAAAGAATAAGATAATATTGCTAAGTATAATTAATATATAAAAAACTCCATAGGCTCGACAAAATAAGGCTTATAAGATTAATAACTTTTATATTTTAACATTGTTTAGTGTTAGATATAATCTAAATTATAGTGATATGGCTATAGTGCAAGAATAAGGCATCAAATAAGGAAGAACTATAGATTTAATATAATCTAGCTTTATAAGTATATTTATTCTTTCTTGCATATCTATGAGTCATTAAACTAGGGTATACCTATTTAATCTAAATTTCATAATTCTTTTTAATTTATATAATTTTATATATTTATTTATTGAGAAAGTGTAAGAAATTGGTATAATAGTGGTATTCATAGTAATATTATCATTATACTTATATTGTGCGAGCTTATACATTTAGGTAAGAAACTAAATTAATTGTAAGCCAATGGTGTGAGCTGCTAAAAATTGAACATAAAAAAAGGTTAGATAATTTAATATCTAACCTTTTTTAGTTTATACAGATTTAAAATAAAGAATAAATACAATAGTCTTTATCTTCTAAATCTTCTTTTTTAAACTCGATTTGATAATCACTTAATATTTCTTCGACTTCTTTTCTATCTACTCTTTTCCACCATAGCGTTTTTTTTTCTGCAAATTTCTCAACCTCCTTTTTATCTTCACCAAATTCAGAAACAGTCATTTTTTCATCTGTTTCTAAACCCGTGAATTGTCCTTCGTGCCATGCTAATGTATATGAATCCCCATAATTTATATATCCATATAAATTTTGACCATGGTCAATTTCTCCAAATTCAAACTCAGGGATAATAATAGCGTCAACTGTAGTCCCACCACCACTTTTAATTTCATAATCTTCAATTTCAAATCTATCTTTTAACATCTTAAATCCTTTTTTTATTTATTACAATATATGTATTTGACTTCATCTAAATCTATTTCAATAATTGTGTCTAGATGTTTATCATCACCTATTTTAATGACTTCAAAATATACGATTTCATCACCTTCTTCATCTGCTAGACTTCCCTTCATTTCTTCTAAATCAAGAATATCTCCATCGACTTGAAAGTCAAATATATCTGGATAGCCTTTGCTAGTTAAAATATTACTTAATTCTAATAGTGTCATTTGTGCTTTCATCTTAAAATCCTTTTATTTTTATTATATTACTTATTATTTTAATATCTACTAAATAAATATAGCTATTAATATACAAATAACAAACAGTATTAAGACTGAATCAAAAAAAACTTTTATAAAAAACATTTTAAGCCCCTTTTTCTGTTTCAATTGTTTTAAGTTGATATAATAATTCATATAAATTATTTATATCGTAGTACTGTTCAAAATCTTCATCATTAAACTTATCAACTAAATAATTCAAGCCAAATGAAGCAAAAATATTATCTTTATTCTTTAATACTTCATCAAATGAATAAAAAGAGATGTAACCATCGAAAGATGTTGTTTCTTCTTTTAAATATCCTAAAAAAACAACATCTCTAATTAACAAATGATATATTTTATACTCTAAATCATTCGATATATTTATGTTGATTTCATCAGTTCTATAATTATAGTAAGTAGGAGAGAATAAATAAACAAAATGCAATTTACAATTTTTAAAATATTCATCTTGTAACCATTCCTGAAAAATGCCAAGATATGCTCTTGAATATTTTTCAAAAATTAAAGGATAATTTATATCTCTATCTTCATAATTTTCATTGTAATAATAATCTTCCACCATCATATCAATATTTGATTCATGTATCGAACCATAAAACCCACCAAATTTTAAATTTAAATTTTTCATAACTTACACCTTTTTATTTTTATGTTATAATTCATTAGATTCTAAAGTATAGCCTCACCAAGACTTAATATTTTAGAATCCACCCATCTCAAAAAATCACTTATTTTCTTAAATATATTTTTCATTTTATAGCTCTACTTTTATATTTAAGTCTTTTTCCATCTTCTTTTTATTTTTGCACACTAGATTAATTAGTGATTCTGTCATTTTCTCACTTCTAAATTTAAAGCTTAAAGTGTTGATATGATTATAAAAAATATAAATACCGTGCAGCAAAGCAAAGTCTTGATTATTTAAAAGATATTGTAAAACTTCACCTTCTTTGTTTATTTCTTTTATCTTTTTAATTAATTGCTTTTTATTATCTTGTATTTCTTTAATAATATTTGCTTTTTTTGTTGCAAGTCTTTTTTCTTTGATTTCTTCTATTAATTTTAAAGGAATAGAAGAGTATTTTTTATTTTTCCATTTCTGAGATATTGGAAATAATTCAAGAAGTTTATAATCTTTTTCTTCTAGAAACTCCGAACCTGTACAATTATGACAAAAGCCATCGTTAGTATTTTCTTTGTAATGCTTTCCACAGTAGTGACAAATTAAAGTATTTTCTCTTAACTGTGTAAGTTTTTTAAAGCCTGTAGAAGGAATAATTAAAGAGTAATCTCTTTCGCGTATTCTCTTATCGCACTTAGTATTCATTTGGTCATTAGAAATATATTCGTTATCTAGCAAATACTTTTCTATCTTGTGTTTTTTGTCTTCATATAGTTTTTCATATCCCAACAAATATTTATATAAAAATTTTTCATATGTAGATAAATATTTTAACATTAAGATATGCTCACTCTTTATAGTCTCTTTTGACTCTTTGTAATTAGATGTTAAAATCATATTTATTAGCTCAATATTATATGCAGCTATTCCGTAATTTAATAATTCTCTTTTTAAGTCATATATAAAAACACTCTTTTTACCTGTTAACCTTTTACTAAATAGCTTATACGCTATTAAACTAAGTTCATCTTTTGTTAAAAGTCCTAAATCTTCTGTTTTTGTAATTGTTTTCATTTCGTCCACCTTTTAATTTTTTTGTACCGAAATTATGACATCTTTTTCCAAGAATAGCAAAAATTATTTTATTGATAGATTCCAATTTTTAGGGACTTTCAGAGCTTTTTTTTGATTATTTCCAATGTTTTTTGATGTTTCTTTATTGATATTGATTATTATTTCAAAGTTAATATTCTCATGTGTTTTTTCTATATTTTTCATATATAGGGATGCTTACGACCAAAATTTTGAGTTTTCGTTTGTGAGTGAAAATGCTAGTTTATGATTTAGAAATAATATCCATCAATTCCTAGTTCTATTTTTGATTTATATTTATATTTAATCCATTCGTCATAGTTTTCAAAAGTATAAAAAGGTTTTGCAGTTTCTCTTGTAGTTGCTACTGAGTGACAAGAATGACACAAGGAACTAAAGTTTTCAGTATCGGTTGCCAAATCATCGTATTGGTTTTCAAAAGGAATTATGTGGTCGACAACAGAAGCACTTACAATTTTATCTTTAGCTAAACACATTTGACACAATGGTTCTTCTCTTAAATGATATATTCTTAGTTTTCTTTTCCATATTGATAATCCATAGAATTTCTGTTTTTCTTCTCTATTGATTATGTATTTATTTTCTTTTTTAATCAGGAATTTATTTCTGATGTTTCCCTGTATCATAGAGACACCCCCCTACCCTTATGCTTATCATTCCCTTGCTGATGTGCAATTGATAAAATCATAATAGTTTGTGTGAAAATAACAACTGCTGTAACTATTCCTGCTTCTTCATGGATAAGATAAGAAGTTCCTATTATCCATATCATATAAATTAGTATTTTAAATATCAACATAATCTGAAACCTTTTCTAGTATTTGTAAATGTTCATCTTTTAAAGATTCCATAGCACTCTCTTGTATTCTCCACAATGTAGTAATTGAAGTATCGCTTATGATTGAGATTTCGGTTAAGCTATACTCAATAGGGTCTACAAAACCACTTTGGATTAATGTTTTCAATATTTCTTCTTTAGTGAAAATAGGCTTATACTTATTTATAGAATCAACAACACCTTTAAGAAGTAGAACCCTGTCCCTAATATCTTTTTGAATTTGCTTCGGTGCTTTGTTTTTATCAGATGCTATTCTCATTTATTTTCCCTATTTTCTGTAATACTTAAAATCAAGGGGCTACCCTTTAACTCCGTCATTGGTCTTAATCATTGGTGCTGAATACAATCTCTGCATCTTTTCCCCACACTCACATACTTGCACATCTATTTCTGAGTAGCTACAAATTACTTCTTTAGTATCTACTTTGCACTTATCGTTATTACATTTAAAGTCATATCTCATTATCTAAACTTCCTCTCATATAATTTAATCTTCTTCCTAAAAACTCTTATCAACCTATGCAGATATTTAACTGTATAGTTTCCTCTCTCGTGATTATTCTCTATCTCTTCTACTTTCTTTAACCCTAACTTTTTAATTAAATTCTTTCTATATGGCACTAAATTTCCTGACAAATGATTATTACAAATGCTGCATTGTTTCCATATGTTTAATGTGTAGAATCTTTGTTGTTGATTTCCTCCTGCACTTTCATAATGTCCAGAATGAAACTGTCTACCTTCAATATGTCCACACGATACACAAGGCTTATTCAAATCTCTAAGCCTTACATATTTGTTTACTACTGTTTGTGCCAATCTCAATTGCAAAGATTTGTCCTGCTTTTTGTATTCCTTCTTAGCTTTATTTGCTTTCTTGGCTCTTTGTGCTTCATTGTGTGCAGATATACAAGAAGATTTGAAACAAAAGGCTTGAAGTGAGTTAAATGGTGTGAATTTATCACCACAGTATCTACACTTCTTTTGCCTAGGCTTTTGATTGAAACTCATTTATCTTCGCACTCATTTTCATAAGCAAGTTTCATATCACCTGAATACATTGCGTAATACCATGCGTAATCTTCTTTTGTTAAACTACTTATCCATTTATTGTAAGTCATTTTGATAACCTCTCCAACTCTCTTTGTGCATACCATATGATTTTATTCAAATCTCTAACCGCGGAACTGTGGCTGTAATCATTCATTCGATAAATTGCTTTAGCTATGTTTCCTTGGCTAAAATTCATTTTCTTATATTCTATTAAGTCTTGAAGAACTAAAGCATTTTTAGGAATATCGTAGTAGTCCGTATCTCCACCATTGTTAGCAGATTCGTTTTCAATCTCTTTCATTACGGGCTTTTCCACTAAGTCCGTCCACTCTAATCCAATTGATTGTTTAAATCCCATTTTCTTTCCCTTTTAAAAATTCTTTGTGTAATCTATCTTCTAATTCAATTCTTCTTGCTCTTTTTTTACTATGTGGCTTATTGCTTCTGTTGAATCTTTTTTTTCTGCTTGTATTTCTTGCCAAGTTTTATGTTTTACAAATGTATTTGCACTCATTAAAATAAACTCCCTGTTTCATAATAAGTCTTGAATTTATAAGATTCAGGACTAAAATAAGGCTCAATTCTTTTTAAAATATTGTGCCAACCATCTCTTGCGTGGTTTCTTGCTAAATTTGTACTATCACCGCTATAAAAAGGATATTGTGTAAATAGTTTTGCATCTAAGCATCTAAGCATATGAACTTTAACTTTTGGTTTTCCACTTTCATCACAAACGATTTTCATAGCTTCATTCATTCTTTTGTGCCACTTTTCTGTTCCAAGTTCTCCAAATTCTCCACTACTTCCAAAGCAAATATAATCAAAATCTTTCATAAGTCTTTTTAATCTATCCATACTTTCAGCTATATGCCAAACTGGGATTCCTTTTGACAATTTACACTCTTTTATTAGTTTGTCGTTTTCTTCTTCTGTCCCATCTATAACATCAGGAATAATGAAAAATTCAATTCTTTCATAGTTGCTTTCTACCCATTCATAGTATTTATTCCAATCAACCTTTTTCCCTTTAGTCCAAAAACTAAATGCTCCATTGTCTAAACAAATCTTATTACATAACTTTAGAGCTCTATTTAAATCTCCACTATGAGCAAAAGAAATAAGCACATTTTTATTTGTAACTGCTTTTTCAAATACACTCATAGGAGTTATAGGTGTTCCGTGATATTTAATCATTTTTCTTTCTTTGAGTTAGCACATAAAAGATAGGTGTATCAAGTACTGCTATTAAATATTTTATTCCTAATGTCCCTAATGACAAAGTGAATATTGTTTTTAAATTCATATTCCCGTAAAAAGCAATAAAGAAAAACAAGAAAGAATCAATAAATTGAGATATGAAAGTTGATACATTATTTCTCAAATACCATAGATTGCTATACTTTTGTTTAAGATAAACAAACACTTTTATATCAACAAATTGAGATATAAAATATGCTATTAAGCTAGCTACCGCAATTCTATAATCTACTAAAATTAATGTAGGAATAAATGCAAATAGTATCCCCATTCTTAAACTATCTATACTAATTTTTTCTCCGTATTTTTCATTTATTACATCTGTAAGTAAAAACCCTATTGGGAATAATATCGCTCCCCATGTAATCCAATCGTTTATTCTAAATTGCACTAAATAATTTGATAGAACAACTATCACCATATAAACAAGACCTATTTTTACACTCACACTAACCCCTTGTATCTCTTCATTAACAATACAAGTTCGCTCAGATTCCCTATCGCTTCCATATAAGCTTGTCTTTTTGTTTTGTCATATTTGCTTTGTATTTTTGAAATAACATCATTGATTTCATTTATAGAATAAGCTCTCATTTTCGTCATAACTCTTCTTCCACTATATGCTCGTTGCTCAACTAAAAAGATTTCACCTATTGAGTCATAAGCTCTAAGTCTTCTTAATAGTGCGTATCTTCTTCCCTTGTCTTGTATTATTTTTGCTATGGGTATCTTTATATCATTCATGCGACTGCCTTTACTTTTCTTCTGCCTTCATCAAACAGTCGTTCAGGTTTATAAAGTTCTTTTTCTTCTTCTGGATTTTCCTTTAAATATTCAAGGATTGTCTGCCATCTTTGAATATGATTAAAATATATTTTCAAGAAATCTGAATCGTTTGGCCTGATTTGATAGATAATTTTTTCTTCTTGTTTAAAAACTTGTGTCCTGTTAGTGTTAGCCATGTTTGATAGTCCAAGTTCTTTGCACAAATTCCCATACCTGCTATATCTTTTTACTTTTCTTATAACTTTTTCAATATCACAAAGTAATCGTTCCACTTTTGCTATGTACATATTAAGAGATTTTGAGTAGTTAAAATCAAATGAAAATATATAATCAAATTTTTCAGGTGTTTTATTTTTTACTACAGAGAAATATGCTTCTGAATTTCCAAGTTGAGCAGAAAGTTCTTTTAAATTTCCTCGTGGGTCTATTTTGATACTCATACTCTTGCCTTTCTTTCTCTGTACATCCAACAATTCTTTGCAGTTCCAACTCTGCTTGAAACTTTAGGGAATTCTAAATCTTTGCAGAAAGTCGTACAATGCAGCTTGTAATCATCATTCGGTAGTTTAAAAGCGTTACAACATAAACTGCAATCATTTATTACATCTGTTTGAGTGCTTTGTCTTTTTGCCATTATATAACCCCATTTAAAAAGCTATTGTCGCTTTGGTATTCTCTAATAATTGGGATTTCTGAATCTCCAACACCTCTAGTTACTCCATCATTTCCTATAATTAATTCGATTTCAAAAGTCTTTTCATCTTGTCTATTTTTACTACAAATTAGTTTTCTTTTATTGTCTTTATCTTTTACATAGAATAATGCAATATCAGCATCATATTTCTGGTCGCCACTTCCTTTCATAGAAAGTCTTTTGCCTTTTAAATCTTCTTCACTTATTTGGTTAATAAGCATTATGATGATGTCACGTTGTTGAGTTAGTTTTGATAGCGTATTTGATAGTCTTGATATTTTCTCGTGCGTAGGCTCGTTCCCTGACACCTCTATTTTCATTTTTGAATCTATTACAAAGAATTTATAACCATCTTTGTTTAATAATTCGATTTCCATTACTAAATCATCTAAATTTCTAGTATCTGAATTTATCCATAAGTTAGTAAGTTGCTTTTCTGATAGTTTCTTTTTATTTAGTTTATTAGCTAAAAGTCTATCACCCATTTCAAAGTTAAAAAAGGCTGATTTGTAACCCTCTGAACAATTGCAAATGATGTCAAGAAGTAGTGTAGTTTTCCCCACGCCACTTTCACCAGCTAATTGAATAAATATACCAGTAGCAAATCCACCATCTAACTGATAATCTAAAGCTTCTATTCCTGTTCCATGTTTAACCATTTTTGGCATAGCTTTAACATTTGCTAAAAAGTCTCTTGCATTGCTTCCTACTCTTACTTTATCTTCTTGTAAAATTAGGTCATACATCTTTACTTTGTTTTTGTGTATTTCTCTTTTAGTTTTTGCAAGTTCAATTGGACTATTTGCATATCTTGTAAGCAAACTTGTTAATTCATTGTTTGTATTTTGTAATAATACATATGGGTCTAGTTGTTCATTTTTACTCATTACAGCCCCTTCGTCATTTCTGCAATCTTTTCTTCTCTGTGCATTTCTTTTAAAGTTTTTACAAATTCAACAAAGGTTGGATATGAAATTGGTTTCTTAGCTAAAATATCTACATATTCGTTTTGATTTAGAAGTGTGTACTTGCTTATATATCTTGCAATTGTTTCTTCATCGTATGGTTGTTCTGATTCATTAAAATTATGAATAGCTTTTGCCACTAGCTTATTAGTTTGGTTAGAATTAAATAGTTTATAATCTAGCTTGTAGTCTAGGTATTTATCAAAGTCTTTATCTAAAGAAAGGTCTTTGAATAAAAGAGTAGTTAATATTGCTTGTTCTAATGATAATCTGAATTGATAGTCATTTACTGATTGTGTTAGGTTAATGCTCATATTAAAAACCTCCCCACTCTTCATTTTTGTTTGTATATTTATCTTCTAGTATTTTAAGTAGATTATTATCATTCATAAATAGCCAATCAAAAGAGAAGAAATCAGAATTTAATAAGAAGTCACTATTAGATGCTTTTTCTAATCCTATTTTCACACAAACTAATAAGTCTTTAAAATCTTTATCCCTTTGGTCTATTTTTTTCTTTCTAGTAGATGATAATTTAATTATCTTTGATTTAGAATGTTTAATAGCAAATTGATTCCAAAGAGCAGACACTTCTTCATAAGTATTAATACTTGTATTATTAATACTTGTATTATTATCTTTGACTTTTTCGTCAATAGGGTATTGATTATTTTCGCAATACCCTATTGATTTTTTCGTCAATAGGGTAATGATTCTTTTGTCAATAGTCTTAGAGTTTTTTTTGTAGGTAATTTTAATATCAATATAGCCTTGTTTTTTTAAATTACTAATCCATCTTGATATAGTTTCCTTTGATACTTCATATAGTTTTGCAAAGTAATTATTAGAAGCAAAACACTCTCCTGTTGATTGAGTTAAACAAGTGATTTCTCCATACATAAGCTTTTCATTTGCTTTTAGTGTTTTGTCATATCTAACATTAGAAGGGATAATTGCGTAGTAACTTGGTGTTTCTTTTTTCATAGTGAAACCCCATGTTTATTAGCAGAGTATTTTAAAGCACTAAAGGCATTTTCTACTAAAACTTCATAGTCTTCAATACTAAAGGTCGTTGTTTCTTTTTTTACTATATATGGTAGTGTCATAAAAAATACTTTTCTATCTATAACTAACTTATTATAAGTAGGTTTCATCATATCAATTAACCCTACTTCTACTATTTCAGTTAATGTTTTATTTTCGTTATAAATTGGGATAACAAGGTCAAAATATTTTTTCTTTTCTGTTAAATGCTCTAAAATTCTAGTATATATATTTCCTGATTGCCCTATATAAACAATTTTTCCATCTTTGATTAAAAGATAAAGACCATTTTTTCTGCTGATATGCTGTAAATCTTTAAGTTCCATTACATCACCTCCAAAAGTCCAACAGTTTTACCACTTAAAGGACACTTGCCTTTAGTTGCATCTGTTATTAATCTTTTCTCTAATAATTTGTTTGCTCTTGCTGCAACACTTGAAACATCGATTTCTAAAGCTCTCGCTATTTGTTTTCTAGTCTTTTTAGGATTTCTTTCAATATATGAAAAAATTAACTGCTCTTGGAAACTTAAGGTTCCGTCTGCTTTGATTTCGTTGTATGCTCTGATACTTGTAGGTCTAACACTCATAATGAAGCTCCTAGCATTTCTACTTTTGCTTTTTTATAAATATCTCTTGATACTTCAAATCCATATGAATTTCTATTTAATTCTCTACAAGCTCTTAATGTACTTGCACTCCCCGCACATGGGTCAATTACTATGTCATTTTCATCTGTGAATATTTCAATGAGTTTTTTCAATACTGCAACTGGCTTTTGTGTAGGATGAATTTTTGGATAAATCTTCTTGTCGTCTTTTTCCCAATTAAACCAGTTTTTAATCATCTTGCCAGTTCCTCTAATGTTTTTACCATTTTCTCCAACTTGCCGACCATTATTAAATTTTGGTAATTTGTCGCGATATAAAACAACTGCATATTCAGTAGCTCCAACTACTTTCATATTTGCTTTTAGAACTTGTCCTGATGTATTTTTAATAAAGAAAATAGGATAACTATTTTTAAAGCCATGCTTGACTCCATATTCTGCAACCATTGGCATTTGTTCAAAAGAACAAAAAACAATCATTGCAGGACTTTTGCCTTTCTCTTTTGGCTCTTTTACTAATAATTTGCTACAAAAGTGCATATATTCAGCAATATTAAAATTATAATCACTGTTAAAAAATGCTTTTCCTGCTTTTTTACTTTCTCCGTTTTTATTTTCTCCGCCTACATACCATTCTGTACTACTTCCATATGCGTTTTTCCCTAAATTGTATGGAATATCTGCAATTACTAGATTTGCTCTTGGGATGTTGTATCTTTTAAAGTTTTGAAAGTTGTCATTGTGTAATTCTGTTTTAATTTTAGAAGTTCTTTTCTGTGTAGCTTCTTCAACTTTGGTAGTTTCTTGCTTTTCTGTGAAAAGGTTTGTTTGTTCGTTTATGCTCATAATTCCCTCCAAAAGAAATTATCGTCTTATAGAAATATGAAGTCCGTCCTCAAACTTTTGGAGGGTTTAAGAACAGAACAGACTTCTATAAAAGTTCTTGTAAGCGAAAACTATATAAAATAGATTCGCACTATGTCGTGTAACTATTCCCTCAAATTTTGGTCGTGGAGAGGGAATAGCCTTAAACAAACCATCTTGCCGATGTCGGGAAAATGGTTCTATTAAAGCTATTTTTTAACAGTTGGAATTTTTATGTCTTTTCTTTGTCCGTCTATGTAGTAAATCATTTTTTACTCCATATCTTCAATTAGTTTTGCAGTAGCTTCTGTTAGTAAATCTTTTTTACTTAAAGCTACAACTAAGTCAACACAAAATCGCATCGCTTCACTATCATTTTTAAAGTTTTTAGCTTGAACCAAGTAGTTTAATTTCTCTAAATTCTTATTGCTTATCTTAAAACTCTTTGATATATCATACTTGTCGCTCATGTGTTACCCTTGTACTCTTGAAGTGTTACCTTCTTTAGTGGTAGTATTGTTATTAGAAAGAAAGGATTTAATATCTTTCCAAGCCGTAAATGGAATACTAAGCTTTTCTTCTATAAGGATAATATTTTCATAAGATGGTCTTGCAACCCCTCTTAAATATTTTCCTGCTAGATTTTCAGCTCTTTCCATATCACTCTTATCGTTTGATTTTTTAATAGTGTTGGTTATTTGTTTTATTAATATACTTTTCATAAGTAACATAGTAACTAAAATCCCCTTAAGTGTCAAGGGTAAAAGGTATTTTAATTACCTAAAAAATAGATATTATCCCAATAAAGGAATGGAGGTGTGAAATGATAGGCGATATAGACTGTGAAAAATTCAAATTGTTATCTGATGCTCATATTCCAAAAATGACTGCAAAGCTATGGTCTAAGCAAATTGAAAACTTTGGTTTTAGTCTAACGGATGAGTCTTTCAAAAAATACAGACAAGGAAAGGCAAAACCAAGTAGTGCAGTTATCTATGCTATGAGTAGGATACTAGGAGTTCATTACTTTGAGCTTCTAGAGGGGTTAGAGCCACCAAAAGTAAGTGAAGTAGATGTTAAATATAATAAATTGAGTGACATTGATAAGGACATGATAATGAACATGATAAACAGGATGTTAGAAAATGACAAATCTTGATATAGCATTTCAAACAGAAGAAGCAACAAAAGAAACAACTATTCATCTAGACACTCTTATAAATACACTTTCTAGCGTAAAGAGTTCTATGAATAGCTTGTTTGGTAAAAGAGTTAGTTTTGATTTTAAACATACTTCAATATCCTCTTTTAAGGTATCTATCACTATAAATGATAGTTTTGACCAAGAAGAACTTTTTGAGCATAGGAATGAAAAAAACTATGATGATTATATTAGTATTCTAAATAATATTATTTCAGGAGATACTATAAACACAGATGTTTCTTATATAAAAAGCATCCAAAAACTTTTAAAAACAATAAGTAATGAGAAAGAAGATGTAGAACTAACAATACAAAATGATGATGAAAACTTTAGAAAAGTATTATACATAGACAATAAAAAAGCTAAAGATGGATATGTCAGGCTTAGAAAAATTTTATCAAAAGAAAATGTTGAAATAGTAAATAATAAAGGAACTATTTTCTCTTTATCTGCTTCAAAGAGTCAAACACAAATAGGAGTAAGTTTTGATAGTGGAAATACTATTGGTCTAATATGCAATGCAAATGAAAGAATAAGAGCTGATATTCTTTCTAAACTCTACAAAATAGGCGATAAAGTCGAATTCTCAGCTGAAACAGAGCCTAATAAAAAAACTGCTAAACTACTATACATAGATAATCTTTCAAATAATACTTCACTTTTTAAATAAATAATATCCCTTTTCTAGGGGATATTCAATCCGCATAGATGCAAATTTTACAATTTAAGGGAATTAAATTACTAAAACTATTGACAATGTAGGGGATTTTAGTTACTATACACTTATCAAAACAATTAGAAAGGATTTAAAAGATGAGCAAATTAGAACTTCCAAACATTTTAGAAGAACAAACTTTTGTAATTACATTAAAAGAGATACTTGATGTGATTAATAATGAGAGAAAAGAACAAGGCATTAATTTGCTAGAGCATAGTAAATCTATGAAAAAAGTTGAATCTCTTGCAAAAGAAATAAGCTTCGGCTTAGTCGACAAAATTGCGAGTAAGCAAAAAACGGGTTTTGGATTTAGAGAGTTAGAAACTTACCTTTTAAATAAAAAACAAGCAATAGTTGTAGGTGCAAGACTAGACAATAAAAGATTAATGCTTCTTATGAATAAAGTTGAAGAACTTGAAAATCAAAAAGCACTTTTCTTACAAGAAGTTGAAAAGTTTTTACCTAAAGGTGGCTTCTTAGAAGAAAATAAAAATGGTCTTTTAAGAACTAAAGCAGTTAGAGGATATTGGAGAGTTGACAAATTTAGTGAAGCCTCAATCATTCTACAAGAAAAATATGAACTTCAAAAAAGACTTAATGGACTAATGCAAGATGAAATCAAAAAAGAAATCGAAATTAGAGATATGAAGCTATGTAAACTTTTAGAAGCACAGATTTAACTTCAATTTATAGAGTCATATTCATATGGTTCTATTAAGTTGAAAGTATCAACAAAACTCAAACCGCATTCAAAGTCTGAGAGTATAAAAAATGATTCGAGAGAGCGAATGGCAATTGAAAAGAGTTGTCTTAAGATTATTCAAAAAAGCATAGAAGAACATCAATATATTTTATTAAGAATTTAGCACTCTTATTTTTTGTACTTTCTAAAATACGTTAGGAAGTTGAGATTCTATGCTTCTTTGAGTAATTATTTAAAAAATCCAATCAGAACAAAAAAACAAAATAAAAAAAGTAGAAGTAGACATAGGTGTGGTTGG
>Ga0306898_1000560_pt1 | contig 14011 bp, 15 predicted proteins | sample AntRauMFilla1564_FD_190424 | JGI IMG/M metagenome (GOLD analysis project Ga0306898, IMG submission 190424) | Saline lake microbial communities from Rauer Islands, Antarctica - Metagenome Filla 1 #564 (v2) (version 2) | ecosystem: Environmental > Aquatic > Non-marine Saline and Alkaline > Saline ...
ACAGGGCTTCACGCCCTCACTGCGCAGATTAAGAATCGTGGCAATTTCTGACAGGGTCAGCCCCGCACCCTGAGCGCTTCGAATGAACTGCAACTGGCTGAGAACCGCCACGTCGTAACTGCGGTATCCGTTCGAAGCCCGCCGAGGCGCAGAAAGCAAACCACGGCGCTCATAGAAGCGAATGGTCTGGGTAGGCAGACGCGCTGCTGACGCCACCTCCCCGATACGCATGACCCCATGTTAGAGCTTGACCTTGTATCTGAGATCAAGGTTTACAGTGACGGCTATGGATATAACGCTTCTCTACTTTGACTCGTGCCCAAACTGGAAAGTCGCCAGCGATCGGTTGAACATCCTGGCCAGCGAGCGCCCTGACATCACCGTGAGGCACCAGTTGGTTGACACACCGAAGAAGGCCGATCGGTTCGGGTTTTTCGGCTCGCCGAGCATCCAGGTAGACGGCGTCGATCTGTTCGCCGAGCCCGGTTCGCAGACGGGAATGACCTGTCGCCGTTATTTGACTCCGGAGGGTTACCAGGGCGCACCGACGCTCGAGCAACTGCGCACGGTCCTTGCCGATGCATGACCAGGACGCCAATGGTGCGCCGGTTGCCTGCACAGAGCCGCCCACTCAGAGGCTTCGACCCAGAGCACGTCGAACCCGGCGGTGTGGGCTGCAGGCGACTCCGCGGACACCGCCGGAATGCCACTCACGCCAGTCGCGGTCGCTGAAGCGAAGGTCGCCGCGTCGAACATGATCAAGGGGTCAACCAGCACGCCCGACTACACCGGCATTCCCACCGCTGTCTTCACCACTCCCGAACTCGTCCGCGTGGGTATGCTCGAATCCGAGGCCATCGAGCACGGCATCGATCTGGAAATCCGCTACTCCGACACCAGCAGCTGGTATTCCAACTACCGGATTGGCGAAAGCACTGCCGCCGCCAAAATCCTCATCGACAGATCTAACGACCAAATCGTCGGGGCACATTTGTTGGGGCCCGAATACGGTGAACTGGTCAACACCCTCGGCTTGGCAATCAAGCTCGGACTGACTACGCGCCAACTCAAATCCGCCACAGCGGCGTACCCGACAATCGGATCTGACCTCAGCTCGATGCTCTAGGGCCTTGCACGAAGGTCAACACAGCTGGCTCACCGTCGGTGACCATGACACAACGATTTGTCGGGCTGACAGGATTTGAACCTGCGACCCCTTGACCCCCAGTCAAGTGCGCTACCAAGCTGCGCCACAGCCCGTGGCTGTGCCCGTGGGCACGAGTTGAAAGCTTAGCGCGTCAACGCACAAGCGGTTGACGGGCTGAGGCGTTGAGGAAGGCTGACGGTGCGCTTTATCGTTCGCGTTTGGTTGAGGGGTTATCGGGCTGATGACGTTACCGTTGCAGGATGAGCAGCAGTGAGCGCGCACCGCATCCAGACGATCCTGACATGCCCCCTGCGGCTGAAGCGGATGCTCTGGCGAATCCGGCCGCACGTTCTGAACTGACGACAGGCGGAACCCCCGCTCCGAACAGACGGCGCGACTGGAGCGGATCGGCCAACTTTCGCGGAGCCTGGATGGCCAGTGGCGTGAGCTTTTTCGCCTTCGGCGTGATGTTCACAATTGCCATGCCCGACAACTTCGTGATGGGCATCAGCCTGCTGGCCCTCGGAGCCGTCTTCTTCTCCCTCGCCGGCACCAAGCGCGCCCCCGGCGATGGCCCCGCCGAGGAGACTGGCGCAGCGCCTGACGAAGCGCCTACTGGCGCGCCTAACGATAACTCTGCAGGGTAGTTCTGCTCGGTAGCTCCGCTCATTCGCCTGACCCTTTCCCTGCCTCTCCTCCTGCCTCTCTCCCTGCCTCTTTCCCCGCCTCTTTCCCTGCCCCTTTCCCAGCTTCTTTCCCTGCCTCTTTCCCTGCCCCTCCTCCTGCCCCTCCTCCACAGTGCACTCCGCAAATTTGTACCCTGACCAAGGGCGGGACCGTGCCGTGAATGTCGCTGGTCGAATGTATGTTCGATTCATAGACGGCAGCCAACACATCACAGGAGGTGGAAAATGACTCCAGGCAACCTGTTTGCAGACGCTGGGGTACTGACCGCGGCATGTGAGTTTGCCGGGGCCGAGCACATCGATCGTCCGGTTGCCGTTTCGCCACCACTTCTTCGGTCGGCTCCTGCCGTCGACAACAGTGCGTCGGCGATTGCCAAATCCATGACTGCTGCGGTGGATGCGCTTCTTGCCGTCCCCCGCGATCTCGCTGCATATCGCGCCCTCGATGACGTCGCTGTGCTTGCCCTCACCCGCGCGGCTGCCGAAGAAGTACGTCTCGCCCAACTGCACGTCGCTCTTCTGGCCGGAGAGATCGCGCATCGATCTGCTCCTGAACTCGGGCATTCGGGGCTTGCGCAACGCTCCGGCCATCGAACCCCAGATGAACTGGTTCGAGTAACCACCGGAACACGTGTTGCTGATGCCCGAGCGGCTGTGCGGGTCGGCCGAGCACTCGGCGGCCTTGACAGCCCTGCCGGCTTTGGTGGCCCCACTGACACCGGTAGCCGTAGCGACATGGAGACGGGTGTCAACGGTGATGATGGAGCGAAGTCGATTCTTGCTACCGCTGTGTTGAAAGGTCGAATAAGCGTTGCCGTGGCTGACGCCATCAGAATCGGCATCGGCGTCGCGACACTAGACGTCACTATCGATGTCATCGAGGGTGCCATCGAGCAGCTTCTGCCTCGTATTGAGGGCTTGGATGCTGACCGTGCTGGCCGCGAGGCGCGGGCTGCGCGCGACGATATCGATCTCGACGGAATTCCCGCGAGAGAAGAGGCTCAGCGCGCACGGCGATCACTGCGGCTTGGGCGCCGCTCTGACGGGATGGGATACGCCCACTGGATCCTCGACCCCGAAACCTTCGCACTCGTCAGTGACGTGTTTGATCGAGCGACATCGCCAAAACGACGCACTCCGAGCTTCATGAATGGCGACTCCGAAGCTGGCGCTGGCCCTGGCCCTGGTGCTGGTGCTGGTGCTGGTGCTGGCGAATCTAACCGAACCCGTCAGGGGGCTGCAGCAATGCTGCGGGCGATCGATGATCCGCGCACGCCCGAACAGCGAGCTAGTGACACGTTCGTCGAACTGCTTCGGCACGGCGTCGCCGCAGACACCGCTGAGTTGCTCGGTGACGCTCCAATCGGAGTGCGCATGCTCGTCGCCGCGCGCGCAGTTGACGAGCGACGCGGGCGTGGCTATATCGAGGGCCACCCCGACGCTGTATCCCTCGCCACTATCGAGCGACAGGCCTGTAGCGCCGGCACAATCACACTGACCGTTGACGGCAGCGCCACCAATGCTGGCCAACCGCTCAACCTAGGGCGCGAACGTCGACTGTTCAGCCGAGCGCAACGACTTGCCCTCGCCGCGCGCGATGGAGGGTGCCGATGGCCGGGCTGCGACAGGCCGCCCTCCTGGTGCGAAGCCCACCACATCGATCACTGGCAGCGTGATCATGGGCGAACCGACGTCGCCGACGGAATACTGCTCTGCCGGCATCACCACCTGCTGTCGCACAACAATGGTTGGGAGATCACGCGTGCCGGCCCGCACTACATCCTCACCCCACCCGACGCGAAACCTGGCGAAGTGATCACCATGCCCAGCAGCAGTCGAGCGCTCGAAGATGCCCTCCGTGCGTGAACGTGCAACGTGGCGCGCACGTGCGTGAAGGTGCAAGGTGGCGCGCAGGCGCGTGCGTGCGGCTGCTGCCGCCGCCGGGCGGCCGGGCGGGCGGGCGAGAAAAGCGGGATAGGCCTCGCGGGCATGACAGGCTGAAGCCATGACCCTACCCACCGCACACCTCACAGTGCTGGTCACCGGATTCGAGCCGTTTGACGGCGCCGATCACAACCCCAGTGGCCAGCTGGCGCGACGGTTAGGCGAGCTTGGGCATCCTGACTGCCACCTCATCGGCGAAGTGTTGCCCGTGTCATTCGCTCGGGCTCCGGCACTACTTGCCGCCGCCATCGAAGCCCACCACCCCGACGTCGTCGTCATGCTCGGGCTTGCCGAAAACCGACACGCCATCACCCCCGAACGTGTTGCCATCAACTGGGCCGACGCGCGCATCGCTGACAATGACAGCGCCCTGCCGACGGATGCCCCCCTCGAACCCCACGGACCCGCCGCCCGCTTCGCCCTCCTGCCCGTCACGCAGATTGCTCTCGCGATTGAGAACGCAGGAATAGCAGCAGAAGTTTCACTCTCCGCCGGCAGCTACGTGTGCAACGCCGTCATGTACACCGCACTCGGAATCGCTGAACAGACTGCCGGCCCTCTGGGGGCCCCGTTACAAGCCGGATTCATTCACGTGCCAGCGACACCGCAACTCGGCGGTGACCCGCGGTTCACGCTCGACGAGCTGGAGCGGGGCATCCGTGTCGCCATTACGACCATTATCGGTCTGCGCGCGTGAGTCAGATCGTGGGCGTGGGTGAGACACAGGGTGGGGTTGAAAGTTTGGCGCACGGCGGGGCAGCGGGTGGGGTTGATGCTGAGCGCGCACAGCCGACTATTCGCGTTTCTGCAGTGTTAGCCGTCGACGATGCCGGCCGCCTGCTCGTCGTCCGCAAGCGCGGCACCACCGTCTGGATGCAGCCAGGTGGCAAGCCAGAACCCGGCGAAACAGCCGCTGAAACCCTGGTTCGAGAACTGTACGAAGAGCTCGGAGTGCGGCTCGACCCCACCAAACTCGAACCACTCGGCATGTTCACTACCGCCGCGGCCAATGAAGCTGGCACAACTCTCATCGCCGATGTGTTTCGCGCGAGCATCCGCGAACCGGTGATAGCCGCAGCCGAAATAGACGCCGTGTGCTGGATGCACCCCGATCAGTTCACGCAGCATCGCGTCGCTCCGCTCATCACGCAGCACATGCTCGCGCTCATGCCCCCCGCCCGCGTAAGACCCTGACCCCTCTGCCGTTATAAAGCTCGTGCCGCGGTAGCCCACTTGCTACCGTGACCCTATGGAGCTAGAGCTCGACACCTTCGGCCTCACCGCGGCGATTCTTGCGGTGGCCGGCGTGGTGGCATTTCTCGCGCATCGAGCCAAGCAACCGCTCATCATCGCGTTCATCCTGGTGGGCATCATCGTCGGCCCGAGCATGCTCGACTGGGTCGACGAGGTCGAACCACTGCAACTCTTTGCCAAAATCGGCATCGCGATTTTGCTGTTTCTGGTCGGCCTGAAACTGGACATCAACCTCATACGATCGATCGGAAAAGTGGCGCTGATCACCGGGCTCGGCCAGGTCGTCTTCACCACAGCAATCGGATTCGGCATCGCCCTGTTGTTCGGGCTCGAACCGATCGCCGCGCTCTACGTCGCCGTCGCCCTCACCTTTTCGTCGACCATCATCATCGTCAAACTGCTGAGCGATAAGCGTGAACTCGACGAACTGCACGGGCGCATCGCCCTCGGCTTTTTGATCGTGCAAGACATCGTCGCCATCGTCGCCATGATCACGTTGACCAGCTTCGCCGGAGGCGGTGACGCCCCCGTTGAGGAACAGTTTTTGCGCTTAGTGCTCAGTGCGGGCGGAATCTTTATCGGCCTCATCATCATGATGCGGTGGGTGTTGCCGTGGCTGCTCAAACGCCTCGCAGGTTCTCAAGAGTTGCTCATCGTCTCCAGCGTTGCCTGGGCTGTCGCCCTCGCCGCCGTCACTGATGTGCTCGGGTTCTCGATCGAGGTGGGTGCCTTCCTCGCCGGTTTCGCGCTGGCGTCGACGCGTTACCGCGAGTCGATCGCTGCCTCACTGAGCGGGCTGCGCGATTTTCTTTTGCTGTTCTTCTTCATCGTGCTCGGCGCCGAGCTCGACTTCTCAGCCATCGGCGATCAGATTCCAGCGGCAATCGCCTTCTCGCTATTCGTACTCATCGGCAACCCACTCATCGTGCTGATCATCATGGGCGTCATGGGATACCCCAGCCGGGTCAGCTTTCTTGCCGGGCTTGCCGTCGCCCAGATCAGCGAGTTCTCGCTCATCTTTATCGCTCTCGGCCGCGACCTGGGCCAAGTTGACGATGACGTTGTGGGGTTAGTCACACTGGTCGGCCTCATCACCATCGCCGGCTCGACCTACATGATCTTGTACTCACAGCAGCTTTATGGCTGGCTTGCGCCCGGCCTGCGCATTTTCGAGCGCTCGGCAACCCTGCCCGAGCCAGTGTTCGAACGTGCACGCTTCGATGCGATCGTGTTCGGCTACGGCCGCTTCGGGCGTCAACTGGTGCGCGAAATCGTCGAAAGCGGATGCACCGTGTTGGTTGTCGAATGGGACCCGTATGCTCGCGTTCACGTCGAGCAAGAGCACCTCGCCGATAGAGTGACCGTCGTTTTTGGCGACGCGAACAGCCCCGACTTTCCCGACACGCTTCCGATTCGACACGCCCGGTGGATCATCAGCACCCTGCCCGACGCCGACACGAATCTGGTGCTTGCAGCATCACTCCGTCGACACGGAACCACCTGCCCGATCGCCGTCACCGTACACACCGACGACGCTGAGTCACTGTATACGGCGGCGCGCGATGACGGCACGATATCTGCCGTGCTGCATCCTTTTCGTGATGCTGCCGACGACGCACTCGCAGTGCTCAAGCTCCTCGAATCGAAGAAACCAGACGACAGCTAGATCTTTCTGCCGAGCCTACTGAGCGCGAACCTGCTGAGCCCGAACCAGATCAGAGTCAGGGATGCTCGCTCAGCCGCTGCCGCAGTGCGGGCCACGAGTCGGCGAATCCGGGATGCAAAGGCAGCGCATCCACCTCAGCGATGGGCACCCAGCGCAGGGCGACACTTTCTGAGTCAGCCACAATCGGGGCGAACAATCGCACCACTCGCACTGCAACCGTTGTGTATGACCAGAACCCGAGATCGAACAGGCTTTCAAACAGTGGTTCGACGGCATCCACGGGCACACTCGCCTCTTCACCCGCCTCACGAACTGCCGCGTCGTACGCAGATTCGTGCCGCTTGCGGGCCCCACCGGGTAGCCCCCAGGTGCCGCCGTGGTGCGACCACAGTGCGCGGTGCTGCAGCAGAATGCCCGCCTCGGCGTGCCATGCCAACAACCCTGCTGCTCCGAAGAGCCCCCAGTACCTCTCACCACTCGGCCCTTCAACCCACGCGTCTCCGGGATCACGGACGAATCCGGCGGGTAGGGGTGGCGGAGTGCGCGAAAGTGGGTCGTACGTCATGGTGAGTTCAGGGTAGGCGAGCATGATGGGAGCATGCCCTCTAGCCCCGATGCAGCGTCGCCCTCTGAGGCGGGGTCGCACCTGGCCGCTCCGCCGCTACCCGGCCGTGCCGTCATTCGGCAGCGTTGGAGCGACTTTGTCTTCGTGCACTGGCGCGTCGCCGCCGACCTGGTCGCGCCGTTCATGCCACCGGGCACGCGCCCGGACGTGGATGAAAACGGTGATGCCTGGGTTGGCTTGATCCCCTTCGTGCTGAGCGACCACGCGTTTCTGCCCCTGCCACCGGTGCCCGGGCTGGGAACATTCATCGAAATCAACGTGCGCACCTATTCGATCGATGAGAAAGGCCAGCGCGGCGTCGTCTTTCGATCTCTCGACGCAGAGCAACTGCCGTCAGTTCTTGCCGCGCGGGCCCTCTTCGGTTTGCCTTACGAGTGGATGCACGCCGAGATGCGCCACGTCGACAACGCGATCGAGTACCGCGCGCGTCGACGCACTGGCACGCGCCCTGCGACGCGCATTCACGCGCGACCCGGTACGGCTCCGGTAGACACTCCGCTCACCCGCTTTCTCACCGCGCGCTGGGGATTTCACGAACGCCACCTCGGTCGCACCATCTACGCGCGAAACACACACGAACCGTGGCCACTCGTCGAGGCAGAACTCTTGCACCTCGACGACCAGTTGCTCGCCGCCGCCGGATTCGCTGACCTCGCCGCACGCCCACCAGACTCAGTGCTCGCCACACCTCTCGGGCATGCCGGCTTCATCACCGAGTTCGCGGCGGCACGGCGTATCTGACAACGCGGCGCACGCGCGCTCAGGCCGACGCGCTCACGCACGCCCGCGCGCACGCGAGAGGCTAGCGCTTCCTTTTCTCCCGAACGCGCATGTTGACCTGAATCGGTGTGCCCTCAAAGCCCCACACTTCGCGCAGTCGACGCGTAATGAATCGGCGGTATTGCGGGTCAAGGAAGCCGGTCGTGAACAGTACAAACGTCGGCGGTCGGGTCGATGCCTGCGTTGCGAACAAGATGCGCGGCTGCTTGCCACTGCGAACCGGGTGCGGATGCGCGGCCGTCAGCTCCGCCACGAACGCGTTCAGTTTTCCGGTGGCGATGCGGGTATCCCACGACTCGAGTGCAACCTCGAGAGCCGGCACCAGCTTCTCAAGGTGACGGCCCGTGCGTGCTGAAATGTTGACTCGCGGTGCCCACGCTACGTGGTGCAAGTCTTGTTCGATCTCACGCTCAAGGTAGCGGCGTCGTTCGTCGTCGAGCAGATCCCACTTGTTGAAGGCGAGCACAAGCGCGCGACCCGATTCGAGAACCAGGTCGATAATGCGCACGTCTTGCTCGCTGAGGGGCTCAGTTACGTCGATGAGCACCACGGCGACTTCAGCTTTTTCCAGTGCGGCTGCCGTTCGCAGTGACGCGTAAAAGTCGGCACCCTGCTGCAGGTGCACGCGGCGGCGAATACCAGCGGTGTCGACGAAACGCCACACTTTGCCGCCGAGCTCAATCTGCTCGTCAACGGGGTCACGCGTAGTGCCCGCCATGGGGTCGACGACAACGCGCTCTTCGCGCGCGGCCTTATTCAGCAGGCTCGACTTACCCACGTTGGGGCGGCCGAGCAGGGCGACGCGGCGTGGGCCACCGAACTCTTGCTTGGCTACCGTCGAGACCTCGGGCAGCACGGTCAGAATGTGATCGAGCAGGTCGGCAACGCCCCGGCCGTGCAGTGCCGATACGGGCCACGGGTTTCCGAGGCCGAGGCCCCACAACGCGGCAGCTTCAGGCTCTTGACGGGCGTCATCAACTTTGTTGCCGGCGAGAATGACGGGCTTTTTGGATCGACGCAACATTTTGACGACAAACTCGTCGGTGGCTGTGGGGCCAGTCATGGCGTCGACGACGAACAGCACAGCATCCGCCAGATCGACTGCGACTTCAGCCTGCGCCGCCACTGACGCGTTGATGCCTGAGGCGTCGGGCTCCCACCCGCCGGTGTCGACAAGGGTGAAGCGGCGATCGTTCCATTCACCCTTGTACATAACGCGGTCGCGCGTCACGCCCGGGGTGTCTTCTACGACGGCTTCGCGGCGACCAATAATGCGGTTGACGAGGGCACTTTTGCCGACGTTCGGCCGGCCCACAATGGCCAGAACCGGCAGTGCGGGCATGGTGATGATGCCGTCTTCACCGAGCACTGCTGCATCGAGCAGGTCAAGGTCTTCGTCGTCAAGCTCATAGTCGGCGAGCCCAACACGCAGCGCCTCTGCGCGCTTAGCTGCCAAGTCGTCATCAAGTTCGGCAAGGCGCGCGGCAACCAGTTCGGCAGCTTCAACATTCGCAAATTCAGAGTTGGCAAGCTCAGCGTCGGGCAGGTGATCGGGGGTGTTGTCAGTCATGGGATCCTCCCACTTGTTCCGCTGCCCGCAGGCGGCGTGTGTTTCGCACGAAAACTCCCGGTTCAGAGTTTCGCGCGCACAAGGTCGATCAGCGCCAGCACCGTGTGCTCGAAGTCGAGTTCGGTGGAATCGAGAGTGGTGACTCCCTCGGCGGCGCTCATGAAGTTGACCACGCGGGAATCGAGTGCATCCCGCGAAGACAGCTGCTGCGCGGTCGCCTCGGCCGACACGGCGCTGAGCTCCGCCGACCTTCTGTACATTCTAGCCTCTGGCGATGCCGTTAGCAGTACGCGCACGGCGGCGTTAGGCGCGACGACGGTGGTGATGTCGCGCCCTTCGACAATGATCCCCGCTTCAGAGGCGTCGGCGATAAGTCGCCGAAACAACTCCGTGAGTTCGGTTCGCACCGCTGGCACCTGTGCAACAGCACTGACCACTGCACTCACGCGTGGCTCCCGAATGTCATCGGTGATGTCTTCTCCCCCGACGCGCACAAAGTAGCGGTCGGGCTGTGTGCCGACGGCGTAGTCGAAATCGGCAGCGCGCTCGGCGACTTCGGCGGCATCGTCAACATCGACGCCCTCGTCAAGGCAGTGCCAGGCGAGCGCGCGGTAGGCGGCCCCCGTGTCGAGGTAGGCGTAGCCGAGTCGTCGGGCGGCCTCGCGACTCACACTCGATTTGCCACTACCGGCGGGGCCGTCTACAGCCACGATGGTGTTACTCATGCGCGATCCTTTCGCTGTGTTCACTCGCGCCGGCAATACGCCAGCCACGCGCCGAGAGCTCGTCAATGAGCCGCTGCTCAACCTCCGGTAGTACCGACACTTCGGCAAAGCCGATTTGTGCGCCGGGTGAATGTTCAAGCCGCAGGTCTTCCATGTTGATGTCGAGCTCGCCGATTTCGGTGAGCAGTCGCGCCAACTGGCCCGGAGTGTCATCAATCATCACCACGAGTTGCGCGAACCGGCGGTCGTCGCCGTGCTTGCCTGGAATGCGGGCGACTCCGGCGTTGCCCGCCCCAATCAGGTCGGCGAGGGCCCGCCGCGAACCGGGCACTTCAGGGTTGACGAGGGCACTGATCAGAACGTCGACATCATCACGCAGTTCGCTCAGGATGCTCGCAACGGGCCCCGCGTTTGCCCCCAGAATTTGCACCCACAGCCCCGGGTCGCTTGACGCAATGCGCGTGACGTCTCGTAGCCCTTGCCCGGCCAACCCCACAGCAGAGTTAGATGCGGTTCGCAGCCGCGCGGCCATCACGCTTGCCACCAGCTGGGGTACGTGGCTGATCATGGCCACCGAGCGGTCGTGCTCGTCGACACTCATTTCAATGGGTATGGCACCCACGTCGAGAATGAGGTCTTCGAGCGCTTTCGCGCGGCGGTAATTGATTCCCTCATGCCCGGCGAGTACCCACGGGCGGCCGAGAAAGAGGTCGGCGCGAGCCGACATGGGGCCGCCGCGCTCCCGCCCCGCCATCGGATGCGATCCCAGGTACCGACTGACGTCAGCGCCGAGCTCATACAGTTCGCTGAGCACGCTTCCTTTGACGCTGGCGACGTCGGTGATGAGGGCTTCCGGATGCTCGATCAGCGCCCGCGCAACGGTGACCGCCGTCACATCTGGCGGCACGGCCACCACCACGAGGCCGGGTTGGTCGCCGGGGCGCACTGCGCGGCCAGCGCCGTAGTCGACCGCGAGGCGCACTGCCGTCGGTGACACGTCGGCGAGCGTCACATCAACACCCTTGACGCTCAGCGCCAGGCCGATGCTGGTGCCGAGAAGCCCGGCACCGATGACGTGCACCTGCTCATTCAGGCGGCGATCAGTCACGGGGTGTCCTCCCCCGCGGGAGGGGGTGCTGCCTGTTCGTGTTCGCGGGCAATGGTCAACAGCGCCCCACGTTCGGCGTCGGTGAGCTCGCGAGTGGCGCCTGAGGCGAGGGTTCCGAGGTGTAGCGGCCCGAACTGTCGGCGCACCAGTTCGACCACCGGATGCCCGACCGCAGCCATCAGGCGCCGCACGATGCGGTTGCGGCCCGAGTGCAGGGTGAGTTCAACCATCGAGTGGCCCTGACTGGGCGAGCCGAGCAGACGCGCGGCGTCAGCCGCAATCGGTCCGTCGTCGAGTTCGATTCCCTCTTTGAGTCGCCGCAGGGTGGGAGCGTTGACCGAGCCGGTGACCTTCGCAATGTAGGTCTTCTGCACCCCGTACCGCGGATGCGCGAGCACATTCGCCAGAGCGCCATCGTTGGTCAGCATCAGTAGTCCGCTGGTTTCACCGTCGAGACGACCCACATTGAACAGACGCTCCTCGTAGTCGCCAGTGAACTCGCGCAGGTCACGGCGACCGTTCTCATCGGCCATCGAGCTGACCACGCCGGTGGGCTTATTGAGCATGATGTAGCGCTTAGAAGTGTCGAGCTGAATTGCAACGCCGTCAACAGCAACCAGGTCGCTCGACGCTTCGACGCGCGACCCCAGCTCGGTGACCACTTCACCGTTGACCGTGACGCGCCCCGCCGCAATGAGGTTTTCACACACGCGGCGACTGGCCACTCCAGCGGCGGCCAGTACTTTTTGCAGTCGCTCACTCGTCGCACTGTCACCCGCGCGCTGATTACTCGACATATCGAGCACCACATCGGGCACGAGATCACGGTTGGCCCGCATGTCGCGCCGGTCAGAATTTTTATTAACGGACATCGTCAAATCCTTCACTGCCGTCGTCGAGCAACGGCGAAATTTTCGGCAACTCATCGAGCGAATTGATGCCCAGTTGAACGAACAGCAGATCGGTCGTCTCGTAGTGGATCGCCCCCGTCTCACTGTCGGTGAAGGCCTCAGTAATGAGCCCGCGACCGAGCAGGGTACGCACCACCGAGTCGACGTTGACCGCACGGATCGAGGCAATCGCACCGCGACTGATGGGTTGCTTATAGGCGATCACAGCGAGCGTCTCGAGGGCCGCCTGCGACAGCTTTGACGGATTATGCGTGTGCACGAAATCCCGCACCACGTCGTCGAATTCGCTGCGTACATACAAGCGCCAGCCGCCGCCCACCTCACGCAGTTCGAAGCCCCGCCGCACGCTGGTTGAAGCCGTTGCCAATGTCGAAGCCGGTGCCGGCCCCGGTGCCGGCATCCCGTCAAAATCATCGACAAGTTCAGCAATAGCTGCCTGCACTTCTGACACGGTTCGCCCCACCGAGCTTGCCAGCCCGACAACGCTCTGTGGCTCATCCACCACCATAAAGATTGCTTCGAGAGCCCGTGCCAGGTTCATAGAATCGGGTATGCCCTGGCCCGCAGCCTCACCCGCGAGCGTGATGCTGACCTGCGCGGCGCTGCCCTGCGTGGTGTTGCGCTGCGTGGTGTTGCCCTGCACGGTGTTGCCCTGCACGGTGCTGTTCAGCATCTCACTGACCATAGTCGGCTCCTAAGTTTGCAAGATTCTCGTCACTCCAGTGCTCGGCGCTCCACCGCACGGTGAGCTCTCCGAGTGGCTCGAGCTGCTCAAAGGCGACCGCGGCGTTGCGGTATAGCTCAAGCAAGGCCAGAAAGCGTGCAACGATGACGCCTCGCACGTCGGCTCCGGCGATGAGCTGGCGAAACGTCATCGCCTCTCCCCGCCGCAGCATCGCCACGACGTGTGCGGCCTGCTCGCGAATCGACACCAGCGGAGCATGCAAATGATCGAGCCCAATGACAGGAATCTCTTTTGGCGTCAACGCCAGCAACGCCAGCGCGCCAAAGTCGTTGAGGCTCAGGTTCCACTTCAGTTCAGGGGTGGTCTCGCGGTACTGATCTTCGAGGCGCACTGAGCGCACATGCCGCGCGTTTTCAGCATCAAGGCGAAGCGCAAACCACGTCGACACCTGTTTGAAGGCCCGATACTGCAGCAGTCGTGCGAACAGCAGGTCGCGGGCTTCCAGCAGCGCCACGTCTTCAGCATCAACGAGTTCGCCCTGCGGCAGCAGGCTCGCGATCTTCAGGTCGAGCAGAGTTACCGCCAGCACCAAAAACTCGCTGGCCTGATCGAGCGCGTCGACCGTGCCGACGTTCTCCAGCGCGCGCAGATAGGCCAGAAACTCGTCGGTCACCGCGCTCAAACTCACCTCGGTGATGTCGAGCTCGCGTTTGGTGATGAGACTCAGCAGTAGGTCGAATGGGCCATCGAACTCACCCAGTGTCACGTGAAATTTGGGAGCGACTTCCGCAGGCTCAGCCGCCGCCGTCGGTGAAACGGTCGCTACCGACTCAGGCGACCTGGCCACGCGCGATCAACTCTCGCGCAAGTTGTCGATATGCGGCAGCAGCAGGGTGATCAGGGGCGTAGG
>Ga0306898_1000570_pt1 | contig 13724 bp, 12 predicted proteins | sample AntRauMFilla1564_FD_190424 | JGI IMG/M metagenome (GOLD analysis project Ga0306898, IMG submission 190424) | Saline lake microbial communities from Rauer Islands, Antarctica - Metagenome Filla 1 #564 (v2) (version 2) | ecosystem: Environmental > Aquatic > Non-marine Saline and Alkaline > Saline ...
CTGCCCTGTTGGGTTAACATAGCAGTAGAAAAGGAGCACCTATGAATATTGAAGATTACGTTCACCAGATCGAGCCATTCTCACATCAGCAAAAGCATATGAAAGAGAACATGACAAAGAAGTCATGGGGACTACTCTGGGAGCAAGGAACAGCCAAGACGAAGCCAATTATCGATACGGCTGCTATAATGTATATGAACGGAGAGATCGATGGTCTACTCGTAGTCGCTCCTCCTGGAGTAGAGCGCAATTGGAACAGCGATGAAATTCCCGCACACATGCCCCCTGATGTCGCGCTCGATACAATGGTGCAGGTATTCAAGACAGCCAAGAAAAGCACACAGGCTCACAAGCGATCTATGAACAGTCTGTTCAATCACAACGGTCTGTCTGTGCTTCTCATCAGTTACAATGCTTTCATGACCAAGGAAGGCAAAGAACTATGTCGCAAGTTTCTAGACAAGAAAAAAGTGCTCATGGTTCTGGACGAGGCACACAACATCAAATCTCCTAACATTAAACGCACGAAGTCAATCGTAGCCGCTGGTAGGTATGCAAAATATAAGCGAATTCTAACGGGGACACCTGTTGCCATTGGGCCGTTCGATCTCTATAGTCAAATCAAGTTCCTTGATGAGTGGTTTTGGAAGAACAAGGGTATCCATGGAACCGTAGAGTTCCGCAATTACTTTGGGCGGTGGTTCACAGCCGCTGAATGTAAAAAGCTGCATGGTTATGATCCCGGCTATGACAAGTTGATTGAATATCAAAACCTCGACAAGCTGGAAGCATGGCTTGGAGAAATCAGTGATCGTGTCTTGAAAGACGATGTTCTTGATCTACCTCCGAAACTATATCAAAAACGTTACTTCGAGGCGACTAAGGAGATGCGTTCGGCATACTCTCAACTCCAAGAAGAATTCATGATTGAAATCGGCGACACACTTATCACCGCAGAACTCCCCATTGTGATGCAGCTTAGACTTCAGCAGATCGCATGTAATTATGTTCCAGTAGGTGAGAACGAACCAGTTCATATGTTCTCTGCTAAAAACCCTCGGCTTAATGCACTGGAAGAGATTCGGGACGAGACTTACCATCCTGGTATTATTTGGGCAAGGTTCCGCCATGATATCGATCAAATCATGGACCTACTCGGTGATAGTGCTGTTCGCTATGATGGATCAGTTGACGATGATCAAGCTGAGAAGAACAAGTTAGCGTTCCAACGTGGTGATGCTCAATGGTTCGTAGGTAATGCCCAAAAGGGAGGCTCCGGCCTTACGCTCACTCAGGCCAAGACAATGGTCTATTACTCCAACAGTTTCCGTCTCATCGATCGTCTGCAGTCTGAGGACCGCGCTCACCGTGGTGGTATGGACAATCATCCTGTCAACTACATCGATATCATGAGTGATTTTCATATTGATGATCACATAGTCACCAATCTTCGCAATAAACGTGATGTTTCTGCAGAAATCCTTGGCGATGCTCTAAAGGAATGGATATGACTGTTTACGTCGTTCAGCAACAAATGCGTTTTGATCAATTAAAGAAAGAATTGATACCTCGTTTCACCAGTATCTCCAAAGCAGAAAGGTGGGGAGCGATTGTATATCTTCTTTCTCCCAGCGCACACCCATTTAATCCTGAACTTGTCTTGGGTGATCTCCACGAAAAATTATCTGACTTCTCTGACAATGATCATCTTCTACTGATAGGTAATCCGGGGCTGATCGGCATGGCAACTGCTCTTGCTTCTCACTACAACGAAGGTAAAGTGAAATTTCTGCAATGGAGTGGTCGTCACAATGAATATACCGAGATTGTTGCGAAGATTTACTAGACAAATAATGCTTGTCTTTTAGCACGTCTAGCGGTAGCTTGGTAGCTACGGGGGTCATTCCCCTGGACCACACGCAAGCCGCAAGGCGTATCCGGGATAGCGTGTCTAAATAAACCTGGACAAAACAACCTGGAGATATATAGATGAATGACGATCCATATGCAGGCTTTCGTGATGAACCAAGCAGCAACCTGACAACAGTTCTCCGACAGCTTGCTGATGAGTATCTCAAGTCCGAAGCCGAAGTTCAGCGTATTGAAACAGAACTAGAAACAGCAAAAAGTGTGATGAAGGACATCGCTGAAGTTCGTATTCCGCAGGCCACAGATGGTATGGACGGTAAATTCAACCTCGGTGATGGCCGCGAACTTACCGTCAAGGAAGAAATCCGCAGCAGTATTGCAGGTGACAAGCGAGAGCCAGCTATTGAATGGCTCGATGCACACGATTACGGTCACATCGTCAAGCGTCAGGTTATTGTTGAATTTGCCAAAGGTGAGACAGAGCGCACCACCAAATTCCTAGAAGCTGTCAAAGGTCTTGAGAAAGAACTTGGTATGCTTGTGGTCAAGACGAATTTTTCAGTCCACCACGCTACGCTCAACTCTTGGGTCAAGGAACAACTTAACGAAGGGACTAACCTCCCAGTCGATGTCTTTGGCATTTTTCGTCAGCGTACAGCAAAGGTTAAAGAACTATGACCGATGACAAGAAAATTGATATCACAAAAATCCTGCCCAACTAGGATAGTGTTGGGGCTGAGTGCTACTCAAACACCAAGCAAACAGAAGCCGAAAGGAGCCCATCATGGCTGGCAAAACAGACGTCGCAGAGACAAAGAATACCCAAGTGGCAGGCGTATCGTATGATTACGGTGAACATGCTCACGAGGGTTTTGAGGGAACGACAATCGCCGACTTGTCAATTCCGTTTATCAAGATCATGCAGTCCAACTCACCTGAGGTCGAGGACGAACTGATCGAGGGTGTGAAGCCCGGAGACCTCGTGAACTCCGTATCCAAGGAGATCATCAAGCAGCCTGTTATCGTGCAACCTGTGTTCAAAGAGTCTGCTGTCGTTGAGTGGGTTCCTCGGAACAAGGGCGGCGGTATTGCTGGCCGTCACGAACTCGATGGTGAGATGTTCTTGGACGCAATCAAGAAGAACAATGGTTCACGCATTCCACCCAAGGACGCCGATGGTAAGCGCATTCCGTTCAAGTCTCCTGATGGCAATGATCTGGTCGAGACATACTACGTCTACTGTCTGATCCTCGATGCCGACGGTAACGAAGTTGAAGGCTTCTGTGTGCTCAGCTTCGCATCTACAAACATCAAGGTCTACAAAGACTGGCTGACCTCGATGTATTCGCTCAAGGGTGCTCCACCCATGTATGCAAACCGCAACAAGATCTCGACCGCAAAGCAGAAGAACAACGATGGCACTTTCTTTACCTTCGCTGTTGGACCGCTGGCCGAGAACTATCGTGCGTCTCTCATCAATCCTGGAACTGCCGAAGGTAAGGCATTGCTGGAAGAAGGTCGTGAATTCGGCAAGATGATTGACAATGGCCTTGCTCGTGCTGACCATGACAGCATGAAGGGTGACGGTGCAGAAGGCACTGGACCCGAATCGAAGAAAAGCAAAGTAGACGAGGAAGAGATGCCGTTCTAATCTCCAGATTATGAACGGTTGACGGAAGCAAGGTTCTCTCAGAGAGTCTATCCTTGCTTCCGTCTCTTTATCTCAGGAGTCGTCATGAAATTCTCACCACAACAAGACGCTGCTCTAAAAGCTGTTGATGACTGGTATCACAAAGGCGATAAACAGGTATTCCACTTCTTTGGGTATGCAGGAACTGGCAAGACAACACTGGCGAAACATCTCGCCGAAGGAATAGAAGGCGATGTCTTATTCGCCGCCTACACTGGCAAAGCTGCTCACGTCTTACAGACAAAAGGCTGCGGTCAAGCCTCTACGATACACTCTTTGATCTACCGAAGCAGAGACAAAAGTAAGCATCGTTTAGAAGAACTCCAAGTAGAGTTATCTGAGTTGTTGAAGTCGCTAGAAGGTATGGACGAAGAATACATTGTAAAGCACCCAAAAGTTCGTGCCTTACGAACTAATATCGACGAAGAAGCGAGAAGTGCGAACCAACCTATGTTCATTCTCAACTCAGAGAGTGATGTCAAAAATGCTGACATGGTTGTTATTGACGAGTGCTCTATGGTTGATGCAACAATGGGGCAAGACCTTCTTTCGTTTGGAACGCCCGTGCTTGTCTTGGGTGATCCCGCTCAGCTTCCACCAGTTGGAGCCGCTGGTTACTTCACAGAAAATATAAAACCAGACGTCATGCTCGATGAGATCCATCGTCAAGCTATGGACAGTCCTGTTCTACGAATGGCTACCGATGTCCGTCAAGGAAAACGTCTGGAAATGGGTCACTGGGGAGATGATTGTCATGTTCTACCCTATGGCACGAAGCTTGATCAGGAACGTGTTCTTGCATACGATCAACTTCTGGTTGGTAAAAACACGACACGTCATGCAATGAATTCTAAGATTCGAAAGTTTCTTGAGCACGATGGATCATACCCAGTAATCGCTGACCGTTTAGTTTGCCTCCGGAACAATTCTGAGTTAGGCTTATTGAATGGGGCTCTTTTCGATGTGACAAGCATAGATGGAGTTATGGACGGTAAAGTCCACATGACTGTGCGCTCCACTGATGACCCAATGAAAAGCGATATAGATGTCGCTGCACTTGAACAACACTTCCTCGGTAGAGGGAAAGAACTTGATACTCAATACTGGCTGCGGTCAGAAGGACAAGAGTTCGATTATGGATATGCGCTAACGGTTCATAAATCACAAGGTTCACAGTGGGACTCAGTGGCTGTCTTCGACGAGAGTTGGGGAAATAAACAGGCTCGACAACGTTGGCTCTATACAGCAATAACCAGAGCGGCTGAAAAAGTTACAGTCGTTGATATGCACTCATAAGGGAAATCAAACAATGGAGTCACGACGTATGTATGGTCCTCAAAACCCAGACTGCGACCTTGTTCACGCTGAGAAATATCGCGGAGAGAACGAAAGTTTCCGCGAAGCCGCCAATCGCTGGTCAGGTTTCTTGCAGGACGGTCATGAACACTATATGGCATTTCGCGAACTCAGTATCGATCAAAGGTTTATGCCGCCCGGAAGAGTTCAAGCAGGAGCAGGTTCCCTGAAGAACGTAACTCTTTACAACTGCTTTGTCATGGCATCAATCCACGACAGCTTCACCGACGGACCAAGCCAAGCAGAACTCGATATGCTCAAGCCTGGAATGCACGCTCCACTGTCGATTATGGACACAGCAAAAAACGCTGCTATAACGATGCGACAAGGCGGCGGAGTTGGCTACGACATAAGCACCCTGCGGCCCAGTGGGGACATTATCAGGGGCGTGCAGAGCACCACAGACGGTCCTCTTGCCTTTGCTCCTATATACAATGCGGTGTGTCAGGCAACGTCCTCTGCGGGCAACAGACGCGGCGCACAAATGCTCGTGATGCGCATTGACCATCCCGATATCGAAGCATTCATTCGTGCCAAGCAAGTCTCTGATGACAGCATTCCTTGGGAGTTCCGTCCGCTTCGTGGCTTCAATATGTCTGTCGCCATTACCGACAAGTTCATGGAATGTCTTGCTTCTGGCAAGCCTTTTCCGTTACAGTTCGGTGGAAACGTGTATCGTGAAGTCGACCCACATGCTCTGTGGGACATGATCATGCGCGGAACTTTTGACTGGGCCGAGCCTGGAGTTCTGTTCATCGACCAAATCAATCGCATGAACAATCTTTATTACTGTGAGACAATCGCAGCCACGAATCCATGTGGTGAGCAGCCTCTCCCTCCGTATGGTGCCTGTCTCTTGGGCAGCTTCAACTGGGTGAAGTATCTCCGCAAAGATGCAGACGGTAAGTATTGGTTTGATCAAGATCAGCTGGAAGAAGACATTCCACACGTCGTCCGTGCTATGGACAATGTGATTGATCGGAGCCGTTATCCTCTGCCTCAGCAACGTCTGGAAGCCCAAAGGAAACGACGTATGGGTCTCGGTCACACTGGCGTCGCAAACGCTCTTGAGGCTATGGGTCTACCTTATGGTTCACCAGAGTTCTTGACCAAGCAAGACGAGATCATGTCTTTCATCACCAACAAATGCTATCAGGCTTCTGCCGCGCTTGCAGGTGAGAAAGGTTCGTTCCCACTCTACGATGAAGATCGCTACATGGCTGGTGAATTCATCGACAGTTTGTGGGACGAGACCAAAGATCTCATTCGCAAGTTTGGTATCCGCAACTCACACCTGACAAGTGTTGCGCCGACAGGGACAATCTCGTTCACTGCTGACAATATCTCGTCTGGTATTGAGCCAGTCCTGGACTACGAACAGTCTCGTCGTGTTATTATCCCAGGAGGTCATCGCATCGTCACAGTCCCTGACTATGGTGCTGCTCACTTGGGCGTTTATGGCAAGACTGTCATGTCCGGTGAAATCACAGCCGCCGAGCACATTGGGGTTCTTTGCACAGCCCAAATGAGTATTGACTCTGCCTGTTCCAAGACGGTTAATGTTCCTACGAACACCAGCTTCGAAGATTTTAAGAACATCTACATGATGGCGTTCGAGAACGGAGCAAAAGGCTGCACGACCTACCGTCCGGCTGGTAAGTATGATGAACCTATCCAGTCTTCCAAGAAAGAACTCAAAGCAGAGCATGACGAAATAGCTTCTAATTCAGATGCTGACATCTGTGGTTGGGACGCTAATACTGGTCAAAGAACAGGTTCTTGTGCCGAGGACTAATAAGTTCTGATTAGGGACAAATAATGCTTGCGGCCAGAAGTTCGACAGGGTAATGTTCGACTACTGGCCGCAAACAGCGAGCCATTATATCATAGAAATGGAGTCTCCTATGACCGATAAAATTACCTTCCTGAACAAAGACTACGACCGATCCACTCTCGAAGCTATGGACGATGCTGCGCTGTTGGAACTTCGCAACCTCGTCGCAACCAACCTCGGCGTTGCCACTGTGAAAGCATTCAAGGACCACACGACTGCCGTCGAGCAAACGTTGAAAGCCCTTCAGAAATATGAAAAAGACGCCGATGGCGAGGCTCCTGCGGCCAAGGTGAAAGCACCCAAGGTGCCGAAAGAACCCAAGGACCGCAAGCTGGCGAAGCCTGCCGAAGCGCAGCACGTCAAGCGGCCGACCAAGAAAATGTTCTCTTTGGTCAAGATGATCAAACCATTCGACGGCGAAGAAGACCGTGCTCATCGTTCGGGCAACTACAAAGACGGCATGATGATCATCGATGCGATTGAAGGCGAAGGAACCCTGCCTTGGGACATCTATAACTGGGAAAAGTCCGGTTATATGTCCGTGACCGAGCCGACCGATGACGAGTATGCTTCTCGCCGCGCGGCATGGTATCAGGCCAATGGTCGCGAAGATCCTGATCTGGCCAAGTTAGACGCCATCAAGAAGCGTGCTGCCGACAAAGAAGCAAAAGACTCTGAGCGTGAGGCCAAGAAAGCCGAACGCGAGCAGGCCAAAGCTGAGAAAGCAGAAGCTGCTGCGAAAGCCAAAGCTGAAAAAGAAGCGGCGAAAGCTGCCAAGGTTTCGGCTGCTGAGTAATGGATGCTCGCGCACCAGCGTTCTTTGAATACCTCACAGAACGGGAAAACGTCCGTCTTCGAAAGGAGGCGGACGTTATCGCTTTGGAGAACTTTGACGACCCACAAGGGCCACCTTGGACCCAAGATAAAATTCTCCAGACTTACAAATTCACCAACGTTCGGAGGCAGCACGACAGAACCAGTGACACGCTTCGGGAAATGTTCTACAAAGAACACTTCAATGATGATCATCGCTCTATCCTGATGAACTGCGCAACGTTCCGTTACTTTGGGACGTATGAGTTTGCAGACGCTATTGGGTGGACAGAGTTTGGAGACATGGATGAGGAACACTGGGAGTTCGTCAAAGAAACAGCGAGAAGCAGACTTGCCAACCGCGAAAGAGTGTTCACGGGAGCCTATGTCATTACGAACCAAGGCATCTCAGCGCCGAAGCAGGAAGTTGTGGTTAATTATTTTCTCAAGGCTCTACAGACGAACGCGGACTTGATCTGCAATCATGCTGATATCTCCCAGTCTTGGAAAGAGACCGCCGCATTGATGAAGCCTATCAAAGGCTTTGGAGGCTCCGGATTCATGACCAAGGAAATCCTGCTGGACACGACCTACACTGGTTTCTGGAAAGACTACCAAGAAAAGCCTAACGAACTTGGTATGACTTTTCCCAAAGACTGGAATGACTGGACGCCTATCGGTCCAGGAGCCTTGCGTGGTGCAGCGCGTATTCTTGGTGATGACGAAGCCAAGCCAGTCAAGAATGACAAAGCATTCTCGGTTATCATGTGGCTCTGGAATGAGCAAACCAACTTCTTTGGACACGACTTCAATTTGTGTCCTACCGATATTCAGTTCGGTTTGTGTGAATTCGATAAGTATGAGCGTGTTCGTCTTGGGCAAGGTAGACCGAGGAGTAAATATCGTGCCTCCTGATTGGATCATATGGCTTAGTATCTACTGGCTCGGCATGTATCTTATCATGTTGATATGGTATGATCATCAAATAAAAACCGGAAAGAAACCCAAACTGGATTTACTCGTTGCATTCATGATATTCATAGTTGTAGGGTTCATTCCACTTATCGGAATCATTTCCTTATTTACAAAAGGGACAAAAAGCTAGTTGTCTTTTGTGTGTCCTAGCTTTATGCTTTGGTATACAAAATAACCCGGAGCTTCCCCATGAAAATATGCGTTGCTTTCCATGCTTGCATGGACCTTGGAGGCATTATCAATCACACCGAACAAATGATCGGTGGTCTTATAGACATAGGACACGATGTTACTCTGTTCGAAATGGTCTATGCTGACAAAGCAGCAAACCAGAACAAATTCGGAAACTATGAACGTGGATCGTCCGGCATTTTCTTTGACCAAGGTAAAGGTTGGAACTTTCCCAGCAAGAACCGAATTCCTTACAAGACACACGCTGGCCTCAATTCTGCCAAGCAAATCTTGAACGAGTTTGACATTGTTATCTGGACAGTGCCAGTCGTGCCAAAGAATAAGCAGCATCTCGGAAACGACATGTGGCCGGAACTCTACAATCTTGATCCCAAAGTGAAGCAAATTGCTTTCATTCACGATGGTAACTGTCCGGCAGGCTACCCACACATCTATCACATTGCAGAGCATCTGTCAGGTCTAGCCTGCGTTCATGGTGCTGCGCTCAACGGTGCTGCAAAAGTGCCAGTCCCTCGCTCTCTGGTGTTGAACCCACAGTATCTACCAATCCAGACTATTGAGAATTGGGAAGATAAGCACGAAGGTTTCGTTTCTATGCAAACCTTCAAAGCATGGAAACATGCTCATGAACTGATTGAGGCAATCTCCTACATGCCGCCGAAGCAGAAAGGCGAACTACGTGAGGTCGCTGGCAAGGGGATAGAGTATCAATACATGACCTCAATCGACAAGTGCAAAGAGGCCTATTTCCACGACAATCCAGACCAACCATTTCACACTCGCCGCATGTGGGACTCTGCTGTCGAGAACGGCATGGAACATCATTCTTATTGGGACACTCATGAAGTCCGAGAGTGGTTGACAATGGCTCGGGTATTGGTTGATCCATCTTGGTCCAATAAATATAGCAAGATGGGTGGACATTGGAACCGTGTTGTCGTTGACGCCATGATCCATGGTGCTATCCCTGTTGCGCACCGAAAGCATATGGGTGATGAACTGTTCAAAGCTGGCGAACATTATATCGACCTTGATATGAGTCGTGATCCTCAAGATTATGCTGACATTATCATGACAGCCAGCAACTTGACCGACGATCTAGCAACAAGATTTCGTGACAATGCTCGAGATCTGTTGCCGATGTTTGATCGGAAACGTGTGGCTCAACAAATTGTCGATCTAGCGTTCGGCAACATAGAAACTATGCTGGGAGAAAAAGACTCAGCAGTGCATCAGAAATATGAAGATCTGATGTTCAATCATTATGGAGTTCTAGTATGAAAGTTATATCCGCAAGAAACGTCAGCGAGGCGCTTCTCCTTGGGCTTCAAGCCCTTAGTGAAGAGGGTGTTAAGCGAGACTCTCGCAACGGTCCTGTCAGCGTGTTTCCCTTTCCTGTTACAACAAAATATGATCATCCTGAAGAGCGCGTGATATTCTATCCAGAACGTGATGCTAACCCTTACTTCCACTTCATGGAAAGTTTGTGGATGCTGGCTGGTCGGAACGATGTTGAATTCCCAGCACAGTTCGCAAGTAACATCGCGAACTATAGCGACGATGGTGTCACCTTTCACGGTGCCTATGGCTATCGCTGGCGAAACCATTTCTCTGTTCTTGAGAATATGGATCTTGGTCTCAGTCGTGAGATCGGTGTGGTCGACCAACTGGCTTCTATTGCTGTTGCGTTGCGTGAGAACCAAGAGGACCGTCGTATTGTCTTACAGATGTGGGACGCATCCGTTGACCTCGGCCGTATCGGTAAAGACTTCCCATGCAACCTGTCTGCAACGTTCTCTGTGAACCCTTACGGTAAATTGGACATGACAGTGTTCAACCGCAGTAATGATATGATCTGGGGTGCATATGGTGCGAACGCTGTTCACTTCTCCATATTGCAAGAAGTCATGGCTGCATGGATCGGTGTGCCGATGGGTTCTTACTGGCAGGTCAGCACAAATTTCCATGGATATGAGAACACGCTGGCGAAACATGGATCGGTCACACATCATTGCCCAGGACATGATCCGTATTCTATGGGCGAAGTCATAGCAATACCAATCGTGAACACACCAATTGATGAATGGTTCCAAGACTTGGAGATGTTCATGGACGTTGGTCCAGCTATTGGTTTGCGTGATAAGTTCTTTAAGAAAACCGCCGTGCCAATGCTGCAATCGTGGGACGCTTGGAAGGACAGAGAAAGTCCTGACTATGCTCAAAGAGCAATGAGACACGCTGAAAACATTCAAGCCCCCGATTGGCGTCGAGCCTGCTGCGAATGGATAGAACGGAGAACAAAATGAGTTTCGAATATAACCTACCAAGCGATGTAAGCAAGATTAAGTTTGCTCGTGAAGGTGCAAGGGTAGAGCGGACCCACGCTTGTCCTGGGATCGGTTCCCACTCTGTTGGAGTGCACAGCTTCAACATGCTGACGCTGTTGCTTATCATGAAGCCAGATGCTTCTGGTGAATTGATGAGAGCAGTTATCCAACATGATATCCCAGAACGTATCACTGGAGATATACCACACCCTGCGAAAAAAGCTGGTCTTCAAGATGATGCAGCCCAACAGGAGATTGAGAACTACCTGAACGTTCTTGTGTTTGGGCACGACGCTTTACTGGACCTCAACGAGGACGAGGTCAAGTGGCTCAAGGGTCTCGATATGCTCGAGTTCTACCTGTATTGCAGGGACCAGCAGATGATCGGCAATCGCAGTATCATCACTAAGCTGAATGCTGTTCGTGAATACATGCACCGATATCGGGCGAACTACCCCGAAGCTATCGTTGATATGTATTATGAAATTGACCAAGGTGAGTGGGAAACCTTGCCAGATGCAGGAGGCTTGTGATGACTTACAATAACTGTGATCAATGTGGTTATGACACAAATAGATGCGAGTGTCAGAAAAGGTTCGTTGCCCAAGTGGGTGGAAATCATTATGAGAGTTCTTATAGCCACTGGGACTGGGTCATTGATATGGACATGCCATATCTTTCAGCCTGCGCCACGAAATATGTTACTCGGTGGTGGAAGAAGAACGGGTTACAGGACTTGGAAAAGGCGATGTCTTATATCGACAAGAACATCGCCAACTATGACAAAGTCTACAATCCCAACTTCAATCCCAGTTACAGACACGGTGTCTACACCAACGAGTTCCTTGCAGCAAACAACATTCCCGAAGACAGCCTTGAAGGTAAGTTCTGCATTTGTCTCAGTGGACCTCGTGATATAGTGATGCTCAGGCTGGCAAAACAACACCTGACCGAACTTATGCGGCTGGTCAGGGCAGGTGGCACGGGGCAAGGTGGCAAGCGGCCCACAGGGCAGGGGCAGGAGGCCGCTGGACGTGGTGGTGGTAGGGTAGGGCAGGGCGGCGCATCAAGGGCGTCCTCAGAGCCTGCCAGCAAATCGGTAGATGGGCAAGAACACCCGTTTGGTTATGATGCTTGGTATGATGGTGATTTTTAATGGTGGTTCGTAAGAAATCCGATCCTAATAAAGGTGGTTCTCTTCAGCTTGGGTTTTTCATGCCTGAAGCCGACTGGTCACCACCCTCACTCTCAGACTTACCTTCATGGAAAGGTGCAAAAAGGATTGCGATAGATGCGGAAACCAGAGACCCCTCAATCGGGAACAAACTCGGTGGAGGTGCTATCCGTGACGGATACACTGTGGGATGGGCTTTCGCTATTGACGGAGGACCCAAACATTATCTCCCATTCCGTCATGAAGGAGGTGATAATCTACCACTGGAAGGCGCTCTCGGATATCTTAGAGAACAAATTAAAGGATTTGATGGAGAGTTCGTGGGAGCCAATCTATCCTACGATGTTGATTATGGTTATTCAGACGGATTTGAATGGCATGAAGATGCAAAGTTCCGTGACATTCAAATTGCAGCCCCTCTCATCAACGAACTTGAGAGGTCTTACAGTCTCGCAAACATTGGAGACCGACTCGGCATCCAAGCTAAAGATGAGTCCACATTATTGGAAGCTGCTAGGGCTCACGGTCTCGACTCAAAGAAAGGTCTCTGGAGACTTCCAGGGAGATACGTGGGTAAATATGCAGAACAAGACGTAGCATCACCACTTGAGATCTTACACAGGCAAGAGAAAGATATTCAAAGACTTGGTCTCCAACAAATATGGGACTTGGAAACACGAACCTTGCCTGTCCTTGTTCGTATGCGACGACGTGGTGTAAGAATTGACTTTGATAAACTGGCACAGATTGAGGATTGGTCGACGATAGAAGAGAACAAGGCTTTAGATTTCATCCGTCGTGAGACAGGTATTCGCATTGGGTTCGGAGACGTGTGGAAACCAGGAGCATTGGCTCCAGCCCTAGAAGCAATTGGTATCCGTTTGCAGAAAACCACCACAGGCGCTCCACAAATTGATAGGTTCTTATTGGGTGGAAGCGACCATCCAGTATGTGAAGCTATCCTTCGGGCGCGTAAAGTCAACAAGTTGAGGACAACTTTTGCTGAAAGCATCCGCAGGTATGAAGTCAATGGTAAGATACATTGTTCCTTTCGGCAGATTGCAGCTGAAACAGAAAGTGGTGAGCAGAAAGGCGTTCGTTACGGGCGTCTCTCGGCAGTTGACCCAAACATGCAACAGCAGCCAAGTCCTGACCGTGACCCTGAAATAGCTGGCGAGTGGCGCAAGATCTTTATACCAGAAGACGGCGCGCTCTGGGGGTGTAACGACTACTCCCAACAGGAGCCTCGTTGGACGACACACTTTGCAGCAGTGATGGACTTACCCAGAGCAAGAGAAGCTGCTCTGCGTTATCAAACCAACCCAGACACCGACAATCATGACATGATGACCAGACTGGTTTATGGTGATGTTAAAGTTGACGAGTGGTTTACCGATGATCCAAAAGGGATTTACAAAGTTCATCGCGGTTACTCCAAAAACATCTTTCTTGGCCTGTGTTATGGAGAAGGTGGAGCTAAGCTGTCACGTGATC
>Ga0306898_1000572_pt1 | contig 13707 bp, 16 predicted proteins | sample AntRauMFilla1564_FD_190424 | JGI IMG/M metagenome (GOLD analysis project Ga0306898, IMG submission 190424) | Saline lake microbial communities from Rauer Islands, Antarctica - Metagenome Filla 1 #564 (v2) (version 2) | ecosystem: Environmental > Aquatic > Non-marine Saline and Alkaline > Saline ...
CTCTGATACAAGCCGTAAAGCTCGTAGCTTTTATGAAAGATGCGCGTTTCAGGCGAGTTTAAGTATTTGGGTCCCTCGTCATCTATAATACGCCCGCCAAAGGCGACTACTCTGCCGCGTTTGTCATGAATGGGAAACATGACGCGATGGCGAAAAAAATCATAGCGGCGTTTGTTATCATTTTGGTTAACGACTTTTAGGGCTAACAAGCGTTCTACTGCGGGTGCATCATTGCCAAATTTACTCAGCAGTGCGTCCCACTCTTGGGGCGCGTAGCCTATTCCCCAATGCTTAACAACTTTGCCGCTTAAGCCCCTGTTTTTTAAATAATCAATAATTTGCGGCGCGTTTTTATGATGCTTTAGCTGATATTCAAAATATCGCGCCACTTTGCCCATAAGCTCGTAGTCTTGTTCGCGTTCGTTGCGCTGTTCTTGTGATTTTAAGGGCGTACCGCCTTTTTCGCGGGGCACCTCTAGGCCATACTGCTTGGCTAAATCCTCAACCGCTTCAACAAAATCTAAGCGTTCATACTCCATAATGAAGCTAATAGCATTGCCCTTAGCGCCGCAGCCAAAGCAATAATAAAATTGTTTTTCTTGAGAAACTGAGAAAGAGGGGGTTTTTTCATTGTGAAATGGGCAGCAGGCCTGATAGTTACGGCCTGCTTTTTTGAGTTTTACACGGCTGTCAACAATCTCGACTATATCGCTGCGCGCGATCAGATCGTCAATAAAGCTTGAAGGAATGCGCCCGGCCATATTACCCGCTTACCCTGTATTAGCTAGTTGAGTTTAGACTTTATGATACTGCTAACTGCGCCCATGTCGGCTCTACCTTGTAACTGGGGTTTTACCACGCCCATTACTTTGCCCATATCTTTAATACTGCTGGCACTGGTGCTTACAATGGCGGCGTCTACAATGGCATTGACTTCATCGGCGCCAAGCTGCGCTGGTAAAAAGCGTTGAACTACCTCTATTTCTTGCCTTTCTATTTGCGCTAAGTCTTCACGATTGCCTGTTACAAACATGGCAATTGACTCTTGGCGCTGTTTGACCATTTTGGTTAAGATCTGCAAAATATCAGTGTCGTTTAACTCAATGCGCTCATCTACTTCACGTTGTTTGACTGCCGCAAGTGCCATTCTAATGGTTCCCAAGGAAAGTTTGTCCTTACTGCGCATGGCGTCTTTTTGTGCTTCTTTGAGTTCGTTTAGTAGTGACATAGTCGTGTCCTGTTGTTGAGTTAAATGAAGTATAGCATTGCTATGATGCATAGCTGCATGCGACCTAAGGCTCTACCGTTATTTACAATATTAACGACTTTTATAATGCTCGTAAACTAAAACGGGCGTCTAATTTAGACGCCCGTTTTTTTAATCAATTCATGTTTGTATTAATTAATACAACTTAATGCGACGAGCATTCTCACGCGCTAACTTTTTCATGTGACGCTTCTTGGCAGCAGCTTTCTTACGCTTACGTTCCCAAGTCGGTTTCTCAAAATACTCACGACGACGTACTTCAGACAATACACCGGCTTTTTCACATGAACGTTTGAATCGTCTTAGTGCGATGTCAAACGGTTCGTTATCTCTTACTTTCACAATTGGCATGTTAAATATTCACCTTTGAAATTAAATCATCCGGGCGCGTATGGTTAACATTAAAATAACCACTCTTCAATTTAGAGACCCGGGCTAAAAATTGGTGCGAAATAGTACTGTTTATTTAAATCTTTGTAAAGCCTAAAACATGAAATTTATGGAATAAACAGGGCTTTTTAGCGCTTGTGTAGTGCATATATGGCTAGTTCAACGGTAAATTAAATAAGGTGTCTATGTTCACGTGTGTATTGATTTACTTTTTCTGCCCATGTAAAGCACAAAAGATATACCAAAACGCAATCAAATAAGACTAAAATTAACAGCCTAAACTTACGCAAGTGGATAGTTTACACTATACTATGCGGTATATCTTTTACTATTAACAAAAGGCAGCTCTTTTTTTATGAAAGTACTTGGCATTGAAACTTCTTGCGACGAAACCGGTATTGCAATATACGATAATGAAACAGGTCTGTTAGCGCATAAACTTTACAGCCAAGTAAAGCTACACGCTGACTACGGCGGTGTAGTGCCTGAATTAGCGTCGCGTGACCACGTGCGTAAAATTGTACCGCTGGTCACAGCCACGCTTGCACAAGCTAATTTAAGCGCGAAAGATATTGATGGCATCGCCTACACTCGTGGTCCTGGCTTAATTGGCGCGCTTTTGGTGGGCTCGTCCATGGCGAAATCGTTGGCCTATGCTTGGCAAGTACCGGCCTTAGGCGTGCATCATATGGAAGGGCATTTATTAGCCCCAATGTTAGATGAGCCAAAGCCGCCGTTTCCATTTTTGTCGCTGCTTGTTTCAGGAGGCCACAGTATGTTGGTAAACGTACAGGGGCTTGGACGCTATGAAGTGCTTGGTGAATCAGTAGACGACGCCGCGGGTGAGGCTTTTGATAAAACGGCTAAGCTACTTGGTCTTGATTATCCGGGCGGGCCTTTATTAGCTAAACTAGCAGAGCAAGGTCATACGGGTATTTACAAGTTCCCAAGGCCCATGACCGATAAGCCAGGCCTTAATATGAGTTTTAGTGGTCTAAAAACGTTTGTCGCTAACACCATAAAAAGCGAGCCGTCTGATATGCAAACACGTGCCAATATCGCTTATGCATTTCAAGAAGCGGTAGTTGACACTTTACTTATAAAATGTCGCCGGGCGCTAGAGCAAACAGGCCTTAAACGCATTGTAATGGCCGGTGGTGTTGCGGCTAATAAAATGCTGCGTGATGAATTTGCGAAGGCGAGTAAAACGGATGGTTTTGAAGTGTATTATCCAAGTTTTGAATATTGTACCGACAACGGCGCTATGATTGCTTATGCTGGCTGTATGCGCTTAGCCGCAGGCGAAAGCACGGCGCTTGACAGTAAAGCAATGCCGCGCTGGTCGTTGGAGACGTTAAGCGCTGTATAGCGATATGCTATATGTTATTTTTTGCTACTGTGCTTGCGTATTTTTTCTTCCGACTTGCTTAAAATACGCGCTATATTACTTTTGTGCTTAATTATAATTAAACCGCATAGTATGGCCACCGCAAGGGTATACTGGGGCTTAAAAAGGTAGGCATACACAGGTGCCAGAATAACTGTTGCAATCGCGGCGATGGATGAAATTCTAGTAATCGCAAAAACGATAATCCACGTGCTTAGCACGCATAAGGCCAGCCAGCCGTTTAATGGCATTATTGCGCCTAATGCCGTAGCAACGCCCTTACCGCCTTTAAACGAAAAGAAAATGGGATACATGTGCCCAAGACAAGCGCTTACTGCGATAACGCTCAGCACCATAGGTTCATAGCCGAATAAAAAACCAATGTACACCGGAACAGTGCCTTTTAGTATATCAAAAACAAGTACAGCGACAGCTGCTTTTTTACCCGCTACCCTTAGTACGTTAGTTGCGCCGGGGTTACCTGAGCCTTGTTTGCGTATATCTTCATCGACAAATAGCCTTGTTACGAGTACCGCACTTGAAATTGAACCAAGCAAATATGCCCCAACAATATGCAAAACGACCCATGTAGTCATGTACTTAACCTATGAGGTTGGATACACTATGCGCTATTATTAAAGCTACAAAGGGTTGCGCGCAGCGTAATCTACAAAAGTGTGTGAATGGACAAAGTGTATATAAAGGGGCTTCAACTGTATACCCTAATTGGGGTTTACGACTTTGAACGCCTTGCCAAGCAGCGAGTTATCATTGATATAGAGCTGCAGACTTGCTTAGCCCAAGCCGGCCAAAGCGACAACGTAAATGACACCTTAGACTACGGTAAAATTGCAGGCAGACTGGCCGATATTGCCGACACTGCCAGCTATAAACTACTTGAAGCCTTAGGTGAGCACATGGCTAAAATGCTCTTAGATGAGTTTGCCGCGCAGTCGGTTTGTATTACTATCAACAAGCCCGATATTCTCGATAATGTGACTGCGGTAGGCATACAAATTGTCCGAAATCGGGCATGAGTGACACATCTATGCAGCATGAAATTCTTATTAGCGTAGGCTCTAATGTTGAAAAGGAGCATAACACCACGCTAGGAATACAGGCCATGCAGAATAGTTTTGGCAAGCTTGTGTTATCCACAGTCTTTGAAAGTGAATCGGTTGGTTTTAACGGCAATAACTTTTATAACTTAGTCGTGCTGGCACGCACTTCGTTGTCCATCAAATGCGTTTGTCAGCGCTTAAAAGCCATTGAAGATAAGCAAGGCAGGACACGCGACATAAAGTTTGGCAATCGAACTCTCGATCTAGATTTGCTAACCTTTGACAGCGTCATCACCAGCACGCCAATAAAATTACCGCGCGGCGAAATTGAATATAATGCCTTTGTGCTGCAGCCCATGGCCGAAATTGTGCCGGATCATATTCATCCTACCACGCAAAAATCTTACCTTATTTTGTGGTCTGAGTTTTTATTACATAGCAAAAATAAACATCAGCGATTGTGGCCGTCGGGCTTTACATACAAAGGACAAGCGCAGTGACTATTTATGAAATAATTGTTCTAGCCATTATTCAAGGATTGACCGAGTTTTTACCTATTTCAAGCTCTGCGCATCTTATTTTACCAGCAGAAATTTTAGGCTGGCGTAATCAAGGTCTAGCCTTTGACGTGGCTGTGCATTTAGGTAGCTTGCTGGCGGTTATGATTTATTTTCGCGAAGATATTTGGCGCTTAGCCTTGGCTTGGCTTAACCATGGTTTTAGTAAAACGCAAAGCACCGACTCGCGCCTCGCTTGGTGGGTAATCATCGGCACTATTCCAGCCGGTTTTTTTGGCTTTTTAATGAAAGACTGGATTGAGCTAAATGCGCGCTCAGCCCTTGTTATTGCCATTACAACTATCGTGTTTGGCCTGCTGCTATGGTATGCCGACGTAAAGGCAAAGCAAACTAAAACTACCGATCACATCACCTTTAAAGACACTGTGCTTATTGGTATCGCACAAGCACTTGCAATTATTCCTGGTACATCTCGCTCTGGTATAACGATGACTGCTGGTTTACTGTTAGGTTTAAACCGCGAAAGTGCCGCTCGATTTTCGTTTTTACTCTCTATCCCCATTATTTTAGCCGCGGGCTTGTTCGCTACCATAGACCTATTAGCCCTTAAAACGCAAGTTGACTGGAGCGCGTTATTTTATGGTGCTGGCTTTTCTTTTGTTGCCGCTTATTTATGCATCTATTTATTTTTAAGCTGGATTGCCAGAATAGGCATGTTACCTTTTGTGATATATCGATTAATTTTAGGTACAGTGCTGCTCTACATTGTGTATAGTTAAATTTATTAGTGCTTAATATTATCCAAATATTTTTAAAATCTCTTATGTAAGACCTACGCCAGTTTGGCGCGAATTAAACGGAAAATAAAGGATAGAAACATGGCTACAATCTTTACAAAAATTATTGAAAAAGAAATTTCAGCCGACATTTTATTTGAAGATGAACGTGTACTTGCTTTTCGTGATATCAATCCGCAGGCACCTATCCATTTTCTCGTTATCCCAAAGAAGCCTATCGCCACTGCTAATGACATTAGCCAAGAAGATGAGGCGCTTGTTGGCTATATGCATCGTGTTGCAGCAAAAGTAGCAAAAGATCTTGGGGCAGATAAAGACGGATTTAGAACCGTTATGAATTGCAATGAGCACGGTGGACAAACTGTTTATCATATTCATCTGCATGTATTAGCAGGTAAGCCCTTAGGCTGGCCTCCTTATACCGAAAATCTAAAAGTGAACTAAATAGTCATTAAGCATTGTCAATTATACCTAGCTTGACTCATGTAAGCTTACTAATGAACCGCTGTAACTTACTATGCGAAAATAAAAAGCCCAAGATATTAAAAATTTGGGCTTTCTTGTGTTCCAAGATTAGAGCTATTTTATGAAAGCCTATTTTTGAAATCTTCATACGTGAAAGTCTTCACAAGTTTGAACTCACCGCTGCTTTGTAATATTCCGATAGCGGGATGTTCTACGCCATTAAAAAACGTTGTTTTTACCATAGTATAATGCAACATATCTTCGAAAATAAGCCTGTCGCCCGCTTTTAAGGGTTGGTCAAAGCTATAGTCATCGATAACATCACCCGCTAAACACGAATTACCGCCTAACTTGTAAGTGTATGCCTTTTCGTTTGGCAAGCCTGAACCATAAACAGCCGGTCGATAGGGCATCTCGAGTACGTCGGGCATGTGTCCCGTAGCGGAAATATCTAAAATAGCTATTTTCTGGCCGTTCTCAACAATGTCGACGACTTCAGCTATTAAAGGACCAGCCTGCCAAGCAACTGCCGAACCCGGCTCCATAATAATACGCAGATTAGGATACTTCACTTTAAACGCCTTAAGCGTGCTAATTAGGTGTTCAAGGTCATAATTAGCGCCGGTCATAAGGTGTCCACCGCCTAAATTGAGCCACTTTAGAGTGGGCAAATATTGCCCAAATTTATCTTCAATCGCTGCAAGCGTGCGCTGGGCAGCGAAAGAGTCGGACTCGCACAAGTTATGCACATGAAAACCTTCAATGCCACTTATGTCGACGCCATTTAACTGCTCTGCCAAAATGCCTAAGCGCGAACCTGGGGCACAAGGATCGTATAAAGGTGTGTTAGCTTCTTGGCTTTCAGGGTTTATACGCAGACCTGGAGATACACTGCTTGCCAATAGCTGGTCTTTATACTGTTGCCACTGGCTTATGCTATTAAATGAAATGTGTTCGCATAAGCCGATGAGTTCGTCCATATCTTGCGGTTTATAAGCCGGTGAATAGGCGTGAACCTCTTTCCCCATTTCATATTTGGCCAGCTTAGCTTCCCAAACTGAGCTTGCGGTGGCGCCTTGTAAGTACTCACTAACAATGCTGAAAGTTGACCACATTGAAAACCCTTTAAGTGCAAGAATAATGTCTACGCCGGCGCGCTGCTGTACGTCTTGCATAAGTACCAAATTGGCGCGCAGTTTGTCCTCTTCACACACAAAGCAGGGGCTGGGGATATTCTTATTTACGAACAAAGAGTGTCGGTTCATTTAAATGGGCTCTCACATTTTATAACATGCCAGGCTAGACCATGTTCATTCAGCATGTCCATAAAGGGGTCTGGATCAAATTGTTCCATGTTCCACACGCCTGGCTTATGCCACGTTTTATTTAACATTAAGGCTGCACCAATCATGGCAGGAACGCCTGTAGTGTAGGATACAGCTTGCGCACCGACTTCTTCATAGCATGCGCTGTGACTGCAGTTGTTATAAATAAAGATGGTCTTTTCTTGCCCGTCCTTAATACCCGTAACGTAGGTACCAATGCAGGTTTGGCCAGTGTAACCCTGCGCTAATGAGCCTGGGTTTGGCAGCACCGCTTTTAAAAACTCTAAAGGCACAATTTGCTGACCCTGAAAATCGATAGGTGTAATGCTGGTCATGCCAATACCTTCGAGCACTTTTAAATGATTCAGGTATGCATCGCCAAAGGTCATCCAAAAACGCGCGCGCTTCAGGCTAGGAAAATGCTTCACAATAGACTCTAGTTCTTCATGAAACATTAAATACGACGCTCTTACACCAATGTTTTGATAATCGAGATCTTCGCGCACACTCAAAGGTGGCGTTTCTTTCCATTCTCCATTCTCAAAATATTTGCCTACTTGCGTAATTTCACGAATATTGATTTCAGGATTGAAGTTGGTTGCAAAGGCTTGGCCGTGATCGCCGCCGTTACAATCAACAATATCTAAATAATGTATTTCATCAAAATAATGCTTAGCAGCATAGGCGGTATATACATTTGTAACGCCTGGGTCAAAGCCACTGCCAAGTAAGGCCATGATGCCAGCTTCTTTGAAGCGGTCCTGATAAGCCCATTGCCATGAGTATTCAAACTTAGCGACGTCTTTAGGTTCATAGTTGGCGGTGTCTAAATAGTCAGTTTTAGTGGCTAGGCAGGCGTCCATAATGGGCAAGTCTTGGTAAGGTAGGGCTAAGTTAACGACTAAGTCGGGCTTTACTTTTTGAATAAGCGCAGTGACCTGCGCGGCGCTGTCTGCATCAACTGCAAACACCGCTTTAACACGGTCAATGCCTACTTCTTTTTGCAGTGCTTCGCATTTCGAAATGGTCCTGCTAGCTAAATAAATTTCGTTAAACAGCTCTGGTAAACGAGCACATTTTTTGACTGTCACAGAGGCCACGCCGCCCGCGCCAATAATTAATACTTTTGACATATTAGAATTCCTTAAAAACAGTAACGTTTTGATAGTATAATAATGTAGATACTATCAATTTTTGCGGGATAATACGATGTGATGGACACGCTGACAAGTGTCGATTTAGTCTGGAAAGTCACAGGTACAGGGCTGGCTTATTTTTATACCGCTTTTAACGCGTGTGAATGGATACAGTGTAATGGTGTTATGGCCTTGGGAGTCGGTGATTGTGAGTATTAGCGCGTCTGTATCAGGTATGCTTGACTGCTTAATGTCAGCCGCGTAAACCAGCACACTTGCATAGCGCGGCTCAATATTTTTATGCGCTTGAATTTGTGCTTGGAGCGATTCAATCATTGAGCCATGAGCGAGTTGGCCCTCGTCATTTGCAAATATACTGTGTATTTCATTATTGGCACAAATTAGCGCAAACGGATAGAGCATATCGCTGCGCAATAACATGGACTCGCAAAAGTCTAAAGCACTGCTAATCATGTGCGCTAAGGGTAAGTGCTGCTGTAAAATAAAGCGCTCTTTCATTCCGAATTGCCTAATTGATTGACCATGCAATAGTTAACGCCAACCTTGTGTTAAAAGTTCAGTTTTCTTTTTTCAGGGTGTTTTAGTGCAGAAATGAATGCACTATTGAGTGGAAATATTTTTGTTGGCTGGCAAAGACCGAGCACCCTGCAAACCGCCTGTGTGTAAAATAAGAACTTTACTATTAGATGGGAAATAACCAGCGCTTAGCAAGGCGTTTAAGGCATAAAAGCACTTACCTGAATAAATAGGCTCGATGGCAAGTGGTCTAAGTCTGTTTTGATCTGCGTAAAACTGATTGAACTCACTCACATATTGTCTTAAAGATGCACTTGTCTTGGCATATCCTCCGTGATGATAGTCGTGCAATATTTCCCACTCTTTTCGCTGACAGCTAGGTGTTGATGACGCAAGCAGACCGTTTACTAAATCTTCTAAATAACCTTCTCCCTTTAATACACCAACGCCGATAATTTTAACGTGAGGTAGCGTCTCATTTAAGACTAAGCCTGCTAAGGTTCCTGCACTTGCTACGGGCAGTATAATATGAGTAATATCAGGAGCCTGAGTTTCTAATTCCGTCATTATTGCGCCAACACCAACGATGCTTTTTGCATGTGAGCCGCCTTCAGGAATTAGATAATCTGCGTTTAATTGCTGGCGTAACAATTGGCAATACTGCGCGCTTGTTTTATTTTTATATTCAATTTTTGACACAAAGTGTAAGTGCGTACCCCACCGCTGCAGGTCTTGTAAGGTAGGAGTAAGCCGCTTGCTATAGTCGCCTCGTACCACTGCTGTAAAATTTATATTTAATGCTGCACAGGCATACCCAAGCGCATGTAAATGATTAGAGTAAGCGCCACCAAAGCTGGCAACATGCTGATATTGCTGCTGGCTAATAGTGGTAAGTGCCGCGCTTAGCTTGCGCCACTTATTACCAGACATAATAGGATGGATTAAGTCATCGCGCTTAACGAGCACTGAAATTTTGCTGGAAAGTGACGTTTTATCGGCATTCCTTTCATCGATAATAAAGGGTCCTGCTATATCTTCAACCGGCGAAGGCAAGAGTATGTTTAAATCCATTTTCGCTCTTTAATAAATCTGTCAGCGCTTATACTGACTATATTTTGATTACAAGACGTATACATAAATTACGAATTGGCATATTAACAAGGTAAACATGCATAATGCACCGCTTACAGTGTTGATTACACAAACTTAATAATCTAAAGCTAAATGATATACGTTTTACATACTATCTGTTTTTATCTTAGGCAAAATATTAATGCTACCTTCAATTATCAAAAGGGCCATGTCGGTCATACTTATGTTAAGTTTTTTATTTTTTAACGCAGGCGCACAAGTATCGCCTGTTGCTTTACAAGCGCATTTTGATGCGCCAGCGTTAGTAGGAAAGGCTCGTTTAAAAGTCATTTTTTGGGATATATACGATGCGTCCCTTATCGCACCTCAGGGAACCTTTGAGGAAAATAAACCTTTTGCGCTGGAGCTTAAGTATTTGCGCGATTTTAAAGGCAAAGAAATAGCCAGCAGGTCAGTTGACGAAATGCGTGATTTAGGTATGAATGATGAGGTAAAATTGGCAAAATGGTATCAAGAAATGCAGGACATTTTCCCAAACGTCAAAGAAGGTGAGATGATAACCGGTGTGGTAGATGCCGAAAATGTTAGCCATTTCTACCTTAACGAGACGCCGCTGGGCAAAGTACATGACAAAGAATTTAGCATATGGTTTTTTGATATATGGCTGTCTGAAGAAACATCTGAGCCCGAGATGAGACGACAGCTCCTAGGTTTAGTAAAATAAAGAGGTAACAATGAAACAGTCTTCACACATCCGTCCCTTTTATAAATTATTTACGGCAGTCGCTACTGTTTTCTTACTTGCGGGCTGCTCTATATCAATAGACGGCGAAAACTACACATCGCAAGAGCCAAAGTTTGAATTAGAAGCATTTTTTGACGGCAAGGTTACGGCATGGGGAATTGTTCAAAATCGCTCTGGCGAGATTGTGCAGCGTTTTGTTGTTGACATTGACGGAAGTATCCAAGATGGCGCGTTAATCTTAGATGAAACCTTTACCTACGGCATGGGCGATGGGCCAACAAAGCGAATTTGGACCATTACTAAAAATGAAAATGGTACTTATACAGGCAATGCAGGCGACATAGTAGGAGAAGCCAAAGGTATTGCCTATGGCAATGCCTTTAATTTTGCCTACGAAATGGACCTTGACGTTGACGGCACGACTTACCGCGTTAATTTCGACGATTGGTTTTGGGCGATGGACGGCAACAATATGATGAACAGGTCGTATATCAAAAAATTTGGGATTGTTATGGCCGAGGTCACCATATTTATGCAGAAACAAGACTAAACGCGCAACGCAATCCACTATGCGGTGGAATATGTGATTTTTCAAACCATATTTTACCGCCGTGAAGCGACACAATCGCGCTCACGAGTGCAAGTCCTAAGCCATTTCCATTAGTGGTGCGGCTGTCGTCCTCTCGGTAAAAGCGCTGGGTTAAGTTCACAATATTTTCTTCACTTACGCCAAATCCAGAATCGTCCACACTAAATACGACGGCGAACGTTTGCTTTTTAAGTTTAATGGCAATCTGACCATTTTCGGGGGTAAATTTAATGGCATTGTCTAATACGTTAGCAAAAGACTGGAATAATAAATCTTTGTCGCCTACAAAGGATAAATTAATGTCAGTTTCAAAGTTCAAGGTGATATTTTTGGCTTCCACCAACGGAGAATATAAATCAACCGCGTCGCTCACAATTTCGTCTAACATTACGTCTGAAAAGCCCGATATTTTGTTACTGTTTTCTATATCGCTTATACGTAAAAGTGAGTTAAAAATACCGTGCAGATTATCGCATTCTTCAATAAGTTCGGCGCGTTCTTTACTGTCTTTTAAATCTTCTATGTGTCCTTTTAAACGGGTTAATGGTGTGCGCAAATCGTGTGCAATGTTATCTGAAACTGATGTAATGGCCCTTACCGACGACTCTATTTTATCAAGCAGTTGGTTAAGCACTAGAGCAAGTTTACTTAAGTCGTCCCACTGCGATTCGATATACAAGCGGTCACTTAAATTACCAGTGGCAATTATATCATCGGCGGTATCGGCTATGTTATTGATGCGACTTACCACGTAATAAGCCACCCATAAGCTGGTGATAGCGATTACGAAAACGATGACTATCAAAACCCAAGACGAAGTTTGCGCGAGCGCAACTGCAAACTCAATGTCTTGTAAACTGCGCGCAACTAACAGGCTATCGCCATTTGTAAATTCAATAACCATTGCCATGGCTCGCTCTTTTTGGGCCATAGCAGGGTTACCTTGTCGGCTGTACTTTTGCCCTAAAGAGACTTGAATATCGAGCACGCCATTGCTAAAAAGGGCTATGTTTTCACTTGGCCACTGGGCTAAATTACCGGCTAGGTAGGTGCTATTTTTATCTTTAAAATAATATAAAAAATCGTTGGCTTTATTACTAATACGCTCTTCAATAGCCTGTTCTACAGCTTGACGGCCTGAGCTGTTGTAGAGGCTTCGAAAGCCTCCTAAGTCGGCTTGAATCGCAGCTTGGGTTTCGCGTACTAATAAGTCGTCGCTGGCCACGGTTAGAGTGTAAGTGTTAAAGCCTACGCCCGCCATTAACAAAATAATGAAGAAAAAGCTGACCACAAAACTGGAGCTTTTCGTAAAGTCGGTGATGGCTCGCACGGTGTCTTTCCTGTTTATTGGGCGTTTTAAAAGGCTAGCTAATTAACGGCTACCAATCATGTAACCAGCGCCGCGAATAGTTTCAATCATAGGATAATCGAAGCCCTTGTCTATTTTATTGCGTAGCCTACTAATATGTACGTCAATGACATTGGTTTGCGGGTCAAAATTGTACTCCCATACTTTTTCAAGCAGCATGGTACGTGTGACAATTTTACCAGGATTGTGCATCAAATATTCAAGCAGTTTGAACTCTTTTGACTGCAAGTCTATTACTTTGCCTTCACGCGTTACCTTGCGGTTAATCAAATCTAGGTCAAGTTCACCTAAGGTTAAATTAGTATTACTTAAGGGTGCATTGCGAGAGGCTAAAATTTCGATACGGGCTAATAGTTCTTCAAAGGCGAAGGGTTTAGTTAAATAGTCGTCAGCGCCCGCGCGCAAGCCTTTTACTTTATCTTCAACCTTATTTTTTGCGCTCAATATAAGCGTTGGTGTTATTACACCTTGGCTCCTATAGCTGTTAAGAACCTCTATTCCGTCCATTTGTGGCAGCATGCGATCCAAAATAATAACGTCATATTGTTTTGACGTAGCGAAACTCAAGCCATCTTTACCGTTGTCGGCATGTTCACAGCTATGACCACTCTCACTGAGACCTTTTTGAATCAATCTTGCAACGGTGGGTTCGTCTTCTACTAATAATATATTCATTGGTAAAACTCAGTCAAAATAGTATCCTTTTTCAGATTAAATTACTGTAGTGTGCAAGCTTCATATAGCCACCGTGCATTTTGTGTAGCTAGATTAGTCAGTAAAAATTAGGAGATCAAGTGTTTATCATTATTATATGTGTTGCAGCGGTTGTATTCATGCCCATGGTTGCAAAAGTGCCCTTGGCTTTTGCTATGTCAAGGCAAGGTAAATACGACAATATGCATCCACGTCAGCAGCAGGCTAACCTAGAAGGCTTAGGGGCTAGAGCACTTGCGGCGCACCAAAACTGCTATGAAGCCATTGCTTATTTTGCACCAACAATTTTGTTGGTATTAGCACTGGATGCTCAAA
>Ga0306898_1000574_pt1 | contig 13688 bp, 17 predicted proteins | sample AntRauMFilla1564_FD_190424 | JGI IMG/M metagenome (GOLD analysis project Ga0306898, IMG submission 190424) | Saline lake microbial communities from Rauer Islands, Antarctica - Metagenome Filla 1 #564 (v2) (version 2) | ecosystem: Environmental > Aquatic > Non-marine Saline and Alkaline > Saline ...
TATAGATAAATGTCGAACTCACAATATGTGAGATAGGTCGGAGGACTCCCTAAGAGCGCCCCTTCCTCGACAACCGCACAACAATACCATGAATTGCGGATTTATAAGACTATAGCACAATACTGGTTATAAGTCAATGTTTTGGATTACTCTTTCTTCACACCCATCATCCCAGTCACACCCTCAACCGCGCGCAACACCTCAAGTGGAATCGCAAAGATCACGGTGTTTGATTGGTCAGACGAGAGGTCATTGAGGGTCTGCAGGGTTCGCAGGTGTAGTGCACCTGGAGACTCTGCCAGCGTCTTGGCTGCCTTGGCGATGTTTTCGGCGGCTACTACTTCCCCTTCAGCGTTGATGATGACTGCGCGCCGCTCGCGCTCGGCTTCGGCTTGCTTGGCGATGGTTCGCTCCATATCTTCTGGAAGGAAGAAGTCTTTGAGCTCGACATTATCGACCTTGATCCCCCACTTGTCTGTCTCGGCGTCGATGATGGTACGGATTTTGTTTGAGAGTTCTTCTCGATTGGCCAGCACCTCGTCTAGCTCTGCCCCGCCCACGATGTTGCGCATGGTGGTCTGAGCTAGTTGCGACACGGCGTAGCGGAAGTCTTCGACCTCGAGGGTTGCCCTGGCTGCATCGGATACCTTGTAGTAAATCACGGCGTTGATACTAGCCGATACGTTGTCACGCGTGATGACCTTTTGATCTGGCACATCAACCGCCTTGACTCGCAGGTCGACCTTTTGCATCGCTTGAAACACTGGCACGATAATGCTCCACCCTGGGCCACGCAAGCTACTGTACTTTCCCATTGTTAGTACTACTCCCCGCTCGTACTGCTTGACCTCACGCAAGAACGACAGCAAGACTCCACCGATCACCACTGCAAATATGATCCATTCCATAGATTTGTTAGTTAAGAATTAAGTAACTATAGTATAGCAAAATTAGAGGCGGCGAGCGAGAATCGCCAGCCCGCCCCACAGGCCGGCCTCGTCACCGAGCTTTGCCTCGACTATCAGTGGGGTTTCTTCAAAGTTATCGAGAGCATCGGAAGTTGCCTTGCGGATGGTGTCGATCTTGATCGCGGGGTCACCAATGATCATCGAGCCGCCCAGCACGATCGCATCAGGCGACCAATACAAAATGGTATTGCGCAGACCTTGCGCCAGATACCCAGCCAGGTCATTCCACAACACATCACTTTGCGGGATTTCATACGGCTCTACCCCAAAGCGGTTTTTGATCGCTGTACCAGAAACCATGTTTTCTAAGGTAGGAGTTATGTCTTCACCTAGGATAGTGCGGTCAATATCAAGGATCTGGTGACCAGGCTCGAATCCGTTGTGCGCTTGATCGATCAAGCCGTCTTCGATCTTGACTCCGCCCACTCCAGTGCTGACTGTGTGATACGCAACAATTGGAAGATTTTCACCAGCCCCAAAGACCGCCTCGCCTACCCCAGCGATTGCGGTGTCATTCTCAAGAAAGATTTTGATATCACCATATTCCTTGGTCAGATACCCAACAATCGACTCACCTGCCCACTTGGTCAGCACGCCGTCGTTCTCGATACCTGACTTATCCTCAAGCAACCGCCCACGTACTCCGCCAGCAATTGCGGTCACGTCGCCAGTGAGCGAGTTGACCGTCTCGACAAACAGCTGCATACCAGCCTTAAAGGTAGGTGGGGTTTTGTATGATTTTACCTCATCGAAGCTCTTGAGGTCAGTTGAGGTGGCGATGCGGGTTTTGGTGCCGCCGATGTCGAATACTACGTATGTCATATATTTATTCTATCATTAGTTACATCCCTAAAATCTCTCGGGTCTTGTCTTTATATAGTTCGACATTTGGTTGATTAAAGGCATTAACACCCAGCAGCTCGGCCACGTACATAGTCTCGCGCATACGCATCCCCATAAATAACCCTGCAGAATATGGTAGATCTTCGGCAAAAATAGTCGCGCGGTACGGCAACCGCTTGGCCTGATACGCACCGATTACCCCGCCGTAGATCGCCGTGGCGATTTCTTGCAGATTAAACTTGGCAAAGTTTTTGGACAGGCCTTTCTTTGGGATATCAAAGTTGTGCTGATCATCGTCAAAGGTCACAAAGTCGGTGTAGGTCGGCAGCAGCCCGCTCATATGCAGCTGCCCAGTAGAGTGCAGCTCCACCGCTGTAGTAATAGTGGGCACAAATCCCTTGGTGACTGGCTTACCTTTACTATCGGTGGCCTTGCCTAGGCTTTCTGCTTGTAGTTGCCTGTACCACGCACCCAGCTTGAATAACCTGGGCTCAAAGGCGAAAAAATTGTAATGGGTGTATTTCTTATTAAGATAGATCGCCAGTCGCGCAGCGTTGTCAGCTGTGATCGCTTCGTAATCTTCGTTTGACGCATCGAGTAGGCCAGAGATAAATTGGTCTGTATCGTGACCGAGTAGTGTCAGTGGGATCAATCCGACGAACGAGCCAACCGAGTAGCGCCCACCGATGACAGGTGGAATGGTGTACGCTTGCGCACCAGCTCGCTTGGCTGACTTTACAAACCCCGTCCCAGGATCACCAATGAACAATGCCTGTGCGAATATATCTTTTCCAAAGTGTGCTTCCAGTGCGTCGAGCACTACCCCAGCATTGACCATAGTTTCTGTGGTGCCGCCAGATTTACTGATCACACAAACTGCCACCTGAGTCGCTTTCTTGACCCGCTTGAGCTGCGCCAGCATGTTGCTAATTTGATATGGCGCTACAGTATCCAAACAGTGCAAACGAACTTTACCTTCACTCAGTAGCTGATGTACTGCCTCGGTACCCAAAGTAGACCCTCCAATCCCGATCAAGATCAGGTGCTTGATCCCTTTGAACTGGGTGCGCACTTGGTCAAGTGTGTCGTGCAGTGCAGGATCTGCCGCGTGCACCAGCGAGTATTCTGGCATAGCACTATTGCGCTTATCTACTACCCCTGCCACGTGAGCGCGGTAGCCGGCCAATTGCTTGACGTGCTTTTTGATTAACTTGTCGTTGCTGAACTCAGTGTCAAAATAAGAAAAATACATAGACTAGATCTGGTGGACATTTTTAATCTTCTTTACTTCGCTGCGGATATAGTCAATCGCTTCATCAACACTGTCGACCAGCACAAACAAATCTAGGTCTTCTGGGCTAATGGTCGCGTGCTTTTCGAGCAAATCTTCTTTAAACACTTTGATGAACGGATCCCAGAATTCTTTGCCATATAGCACGACTGGAATTGGTTCGATCTTCTTGGTTTGGATCAAGGTAATAATCTCGAAAAATTCATCGAGGGTGCCAAATCCGCCTGGGAAATACACATATACCTCGGCTGCAAATGCCAACATGACTTTGCGCGAGAAGAAAAAGTCAAAATTAAGTGACTGATTAGTATACGGATTAAGCTGTTGCTCAAACGGCAAAGTGATATTAAGTCCCACCGACTTGCCTCCCACCTTAAACGCGCCCACGTTGGACGCTTCCATAATTCCACCGCCACCACCCGAAATAATCGAAAAGCCGTCTTTCGCCATCAGCGCGGCCAGCTCTTCAGCGGCTTGGTAGTATTTGTTTTCAGGCGTCAGGCGCGCACTCCCCCAAAAGGTTGCAGCCAAACCGTGATCGCGCAGCAGCTCAAACCCCTGCACAAACTCAGACATAATCCGAAACACTCTCCACGACTGCACTGCGTCGCCCTGAGTACTATTTGGGTCAAGTAATTCACTGACGATTCTGCCTCGGGCACCCTCAGCGACTTTTTGCATTGCAGGGTCGCCGTTTCCAGCTCTACGGTCTTTCTTATCGAGTATCATATGATTGCATTGTACCACCGCCCTACAACCAAGGGATCGGAAACTGCGCAAATTCGGGGAGAAGTGGTCGGTCATACAGCAGACGCGATGTCACCTCGGCGTGCCATAGCGCGCCGTTCATAGCATTGTGCGGATCAAGCTCTTTTTCTAGGCCGCAATAATGCAAAATTGCTTTGGAATTGAGTGCGGTGCGCTTGTGCTCTGCATCTATCGGCGGCACGCCAGTGGCCTTGATAATATGCATCCAGCACAGCGTGTGCACATCGACCGTGCGATGTGCAAAGTTCCAATTAAGCCCACCGCGCAGAGCAGCCTCACGCAGCATCTTGTGATCAAAATGCACATTTTGCCCAGTCAGTGTCCGCTCAGGCAGATCCTTTGACCACTCTAGGAACGCAGCGACCAGCTCGGCCTCTGATTGCTTGGCCGGGTCAGTCGCTTGCTCTAGGGTAAAACCATTGACCGCAAGCGCCTCAGGCATAATCTCAGCCCCAGCCCACACCCGACATTCCCCGTAGAAACAGTTGGTAGGATCACGAAAATCCAGCGCCCCGATAGAGAGGATAGAGTGTAAGTCAGGCCGCAGCCCCGAGCATTCTGTGTCGATGATTAGCATGTATTTAGTATAACACTTGTTTATTCTGATACTTTATGTATCTTTTAAGCAGACCCATCATCATGAGGAGCATGAACAATGAGTACATCTGTACCTCGCAAACCCAACCTTGACGCTTTATCATTTGCTGAGCACGATTTGTTTTCTTATCTCGTGAATCTGGCCAAAAGCAATGATGCTTGCCCGCTCGATAGAGAATTGAGAGCGGAGGGGTTTGTACCCACACAACTTCGAAGCTTGGCACTACATGGTGCCATTCTTATTACCAGCTACAACGAAGGTCGTAGGCAGATAGAAATACTGACGGGGCCAGAACAAGGTAAGAAAACACAAGCAGTGTCATCTGAGTTCCAGTTACATAAGGTAACTGGTCCACGCAAACCACCCAGCCGCAAAAAAACAAAGCCAACTGATTCTGGCGTGCCAGACTGGGATAAACTCAAAGTTGATCGTTCCTAAAAACTACAGTTAGCCGCCGGCGTATACCCGGCGGCTTTTGCTTGCTCGATTGAGTCGAAGTAGATCTTGTTTTCTTCTTTGATGCTTTTGGCGCCGCTACAGGTGAGCAAGTGGTATCTGGTACCGCCGCTGGAGGCTACTACTTGGACGGCGTCAAGCACTGGCTCGGCCGCAGGCGCATCAATAAATACCACCCCCGCTTGATTTTGCTCAGATATGATTGCTGGCATAATACTGATTTCAGGCGGCAGTACTGAGTAGCGCCCCAGCACAAACGCAATGATCCCTATCAGGCACAGTAGCACTGCATAGAATGTTTGCTCTGATTGCGCTAGCGACTTGAGTTTTTCCTGCATATATCGTATACTCTTACCCGTTAATACAATCTATTATTACATAACACTATGGCAAAGAAAAAAGCTGGAGGAACATCCAAGAACTTGCGCGATTCGCAACCTAAATTTCTAGGTATTAAGCGCGCAGACGGACAAGCCGTCAAAGTTGGTGAAATTATCGTGCGACAGCGCGGCACCAAAATCGAAGGCGGAAAAGGAGTGAAGGTCGCATCTGACCACACTATTTTTGCTATGACTGCCGGTGTTGTGTCTTTCCGCAATATGCGAAAAACTCGATTCAACGGACAACAAGTAGTCAAGAAAGCCGTCGACGTAGTAGCAGTGGCTGCGTAAGTCACAAACTATAAAAAAGAATCGCTGGCATGTGCCAGCGATTCTTTTTTATTTGATCAAACTTGTGTAACTACCCCTCTCGCACCGTCGCCTTCTCAATCACTACTGGCTCAAGCGGTAGATCAGTTGGGCCGGTTTCTACTACTGCGATTGCATCTACTACTTCCATACCGCTAACCACTTGCCCAAAGACTGGGTGCTTTGATTGTAGTGGCGGTTTGTCGAAGTCTAGGTTGGTGTTGTCACCTAGATTGATGAAGAACTGGCTGCCGCCGCTATCTGGGCCGCTGTTGGCCATGGAGATGGTGCCGCGAACGTTGGTGAGCTTCTCGCCTGCGATATGCTCATCGGGGATGGCGTAGCCTGGGCCGCCTCGACCGTAGGTTAGGACTTCATCAGTCTTGGTATTTGGATCGCCACCTTGGATCATAAATCCGTCGATCACGCGGTGAAATTGGATGCCGTCGTAGAATCCTTCGCGGATTAGTTTCATAAAGTTACCAGCCGTGATCGGCATGGCGTCGTCGTATAGTTCAATTTCAATTACTCCACGGTTTGTTTCTAGAACTGCTACTGGATTCATACGGTTGGTTATTTCGGGGTTATATTCGGCTAAGGCTTCGGGGCTCAGGGGTGCTTCGATCTCAAAGGCTTCGCTGGTTTCATTGGTGGTCAAGGTTGCTTCGGTTGGCGCATCGCTACCCAGCCAAAATGAGATCCCCGCCACCAAGATCGCACACACGGCCAAGATCCCTACGATCGAGACCAGTGATTGTTTCATTTGTGCGTCCATAGTAATTAGGCTTTTTTAACGACAGTAATGGTAAACGGCGCTGAGTGTGACCCGTGCTGCAGGGTGACAGTGTGGTCACCAGCTGACTTGACCACTTCGGGAAATCCGACCATTGATGAAGTGATGGCGATGCCTTTGGCTTCGGCAGCTGATACTACATCACCGTCATTGATCGCTTGGAATAAGTGCTCTTGCTCGTTCATGTCGGTAGCGATCGTCAGCGGCTCAGCCTGCAGGGCTTCTTTGGCGGCGTTGAATACTGCTTCCATGTTAGAAGAATTGGCCGCAATAGATGCGTGCACCTTGCTGATTTTCTTCATGTTCACGGCCGTTGCTGGCTCGGCTTTGCGGCTGGGGATCAGCTGGTTCATAGCGTAGCCATTGGGAACTTCTACCACTTCGTGTCGGCGTCCGATCTTGGCTACATCTTGTAAGAGAATAACTTTCATATATAAGTGGTTAGTATCAGTAAATTATGTTGGCTATCATAACAAATTCTGGATTATTCTCCAGTATTTGCCGCCTCAAGCAGATCGTCTTCGAGTGATTCGCTCTCGACTGCCTCGCCTTGCAGGAATCGCACGGCGGCGTCTTTTTGCGGATCGATCTCATTTACTCGGTCATCGGGTGTGCGGCTGATGCGGATATCTGGCGCCAATCCCCCGTTTGAGATCGAGGTGCCGTTGGGTGTCAGCCACCGAGCGATCGTAACCTTGAGCGATGCTCCATTACTGAGCTCGACCAGCTCTTGCACTGAGCCCTTACCAAATGTTTGGGCGCCGATGATAGTCGCGATGCCGTGATCCTTAAGGGCGCCAGCCAAGATCTCCGACGCTGAGGCTGATCCACCGTCAACCAGCACTACGAGGTTTTGCGGGTTAAAGTCTGCCACCTGCCTGCCGCGGCTACGGAAGGTGTCGTTCTTGCTTTCATCGACAAACGATTCTTGTACGATTACTTTGCCACTCGGGATAAACAAGCTACCAATCGATACCGCACTGTCGAGGAACCCACCTGGGTTACCACGCAGGTCGATCACCAATCTAGTGGCGCCACTCTGGCCAAATTCCACTAGCGCATCGCGCACACGTGCTTCGGCCACGGCATTAAAGCTGTACAGCGCGATGATAAATACCTCATCGACTTGCTCGGTGCGCACGGTTGGGATGGCGATGGTGTCGCGGGTGACGGGAATTTCGAGGAATTCGGTCTCACCTTCACGGAAGATCGTCAAATTGACAACCGATCCCTTTTCACCACGGATCAGGTTGACCGCCTCGTCGATGCGCATGTCTTGGGTTGAGGTCTCGTCGATCATGGTGATCACATCGCCCGAGATCAAGCCTGCTTGCTCGGCTGGAGTCTCGGGTAGCGGTGCAATGATAGTGATCAGGCCATCACGCAGGCCGACTTCCATCCCCACCCCACTAAATTCACCCGAGATATCGGCTGTAAATGCCACAGTATCGGCAGGCGGTAGGAATAATGTGTAGGGGTCATCGTACATGTCGACGAGGCCGCTGATCGCGCCCTCGATTTTCTGCTCGCTGCTCAGCTGCTGAGTTGTTGTACCCGCGGCGAACTTTTCATCTAGCAAGTTCCAGACTTCCCAAAATTGATCCAGGTTAGTTTGGCTTGACACAACCGGCTCGGCCGCAAAGAGGCTAAAGATCGAAGCCAGCTGGCCCTGCCCTGCCGCTCCTTGGCCAAATTGAATCCCTGAAAAGAAAGCTCCCGAGGCCAATAGTAAGGCCACCATAAATCCCACGTATGTTTGCATATGCCCCTAGTATCGCACGACTTGCCGACAGCGCCAAACAATACACACAACTTACCCAGACGCACAATGTTTGGTACACTACACCTAATGTTCAGAAACCTATTTGGCGGCACGCCAGTCATTACCCGCACTATCAAACTTCAAAACACCGAGTCTGGCCAGCTCGAGGATTTTGAGCCGTACAAGGCCACCAATGTAAAGCTGTATTCGTGTGGGCCGACTGTGTATGACAATGTACATATTGGTAATTTGCGCGCTTTTCTCAATGCCGATATCCTCAAGCGCGTACTGATCCGCAATGGCTACATCGTCAACCACACCATGAACCTCACCGACTTTGGTCACCTGACCGACGACGGCGACGCTGGTGAAGACAAAATGATGAAAGGCCTCAAGCGTGAAGGATTGAGTATCGACCTCAAGGCTATGAAGAAGCTCTCCGACATTTATATAGATGCGTTTTACGATGACATGTCGGCAATGCGGATCTTACCGCCTACCACCTATGCGCGCGCCAGTGAGTACGTAGGTAAGCAAATCAGCCTAATCAAAACCCTAGAGGAAAAAGGCTTCACCTACGAGACGTCCGACGGCGTGTACTTTGATATTTCTAAATTCCCCAAGTACGGCAGGCTAGGTAATATTAACCTCGACAAGCTCAAATCAGGCGCCCGAGTCGAGGTCAATACCGAGAAGAAACACCCGGCTGACTTTGCCGTATGGAAAAAGGGCGAGCTGGGCTGGCCCAGCCGTTGGGGCACCGGATTCCCTGGCTGGCACATGGAGTGCTCCGCTATGGCCATGGCGACCCTGGGCAAGCAAATCGACATTCATACTGGCGGCGAAGATCTGCAGTACACCCACCACAATGCCGAAGTGGCGCAGTGTGAAGCTGCCACTGGCAAGCCGTTTGTAAAGTACTGGCTACACAATGCGTTTGTAAATATCGATAATGGTGCCAAGATCAGTAAATCAAAAGGCAACGCAATTACCCTGCGTCATATTCTTGACCATGGATTTTCGGGCGACGATTACCGCTACTGGCTACTGACCGCGCATTATCGCTCACAAGTAACATTTTCGTGGGAAGCGCTCAAGGCTGCCAAGCAAGCCCTCTTCCGCCTCAAACGGCATATGTACGAGGATTACAAGCACAAGCCATCAGCGCCCGACAAAACCTACCTAGAGAAATTCGACGTCCGCCTAGCCGACGATCTAGATACCCCAGGTGCGATCGCTGTGCTGTGGGATATGATCAAAGACAAAGACCTCAGCAACAGCACCAAAGCCGGCACGCTACTAGCGATGGACGAGGTGCTAGACATTGGCCTATCTGACCACCCTGCCGAGGGCGCTAGGTCACTAGGTGTCATCGCCAAAGCCGACATCCCCGACGATGTCCAAGACCTGATCGAGCTGCGAGAAACCGCCAGGTTAGCCCGCGACTACGCCATGGCCGACCAATACCGCGAGAAATTGACCGCCAAAGGGTACGGTATAGAAGATTCCGAGCATGGACCGAAGGTTACGAAAAATTAAAAAGTCGCCTATCCCCGCCCTCCCCACTTTCCACAACATGTCGCCAAACTCGCAAATCGGTAATCGTGGTAAACTAGCAGCTACATGTCGACCAACACTACTAAATCACTACGGACTCCGCCACAAAACGTCGATGCTGAGCGGGCGCTCCTCGGAGCAATTTTGCTGAAGCCTGATGTGATGCATGATATTTCGGTGCTGGTATACCCCGAGAGTTTCTACGCAGACAAGCACCGCGCGATCTTTAGTGCGATCTCACAGACGTTCTCGAAGGGTAACCCGATTGATACTGTATCGATCGCCACCAAACTAAAGGACATGAACCAGCTGGATCGCATCGGCGGCGCGGCGTACATCACTGAGCTGATCGAAACTGTACCTGCCGCGGGCAACGCCGCCTACTATGCCGACCAAGTGCAGGCCAAGTCGTCACTACGCGGGCTGATCCACGCGGCCGATGACATCGCCGAGATTGGCTACAGCGACCCCGAGTCAGTCGATGAGGCACTCGATCAAGCCGAGAAGAAAATCTTTATGGCGACCCAAGCGCCGTCGTCACAAAAGTTCCGCCCGATCGGCACCGCCCTAGCCGAGGCCTGGGAGCGGTTCGAATACTTGACCGAAAACCCGCAAGAAAAGCGCGGGATTCCCAGTGGTTTCCACTCGCTTGATAACGTCTTGGCTGGATTCCAAAAGTCTGACCTCATCATCTTGGCGGCTCGGCCAGCGATGGGAAAGACTGCTTTTGCGCTTGACCTCGCGCGCAATGCTGCCTTGATCGGTGGTGCGTCGGTGGGGTTCTTTTCACTCGAAATGAGCGACCAACAGCTGGTTGATCGTATGCTTGCCGCCGAGTCGGGTGTCGACAGTTGGAAGCTGCGCACTGGAAAGCTCAGTAATGATGAAGAATACGAAAAGCTGCAAGCTGCCATGGCCAAGCTCTCTAAGGCGCCCATCCACATCATCGACCAGGCCGATATGAATATTGTGAAAATGAAGTCAGCCGCAAGACGCCTCAAAAACGAATACGGCCTCGATATGCTGATCGTCGACTATCTGCAGCTGATGTCCCCTACTCTAAGCAAGGGTAGCGACAACATGGTGCAACAAATCACCGAGATCTCGCGCTCGCTCAAGATCCTCGCCAAAGAGCTCGATATCCCCGTGATCGCGCTGTCGCAGTTGTCGCGTGCGGTTGAGCAGCGTGGTGGCAAGCCGCGCTTATCCGACCTGCGTGATTCAGGGTCAATCGAGCAAGATGCCGACGTGGTGATGTTTATCCACCGCGAAGATAAAATGAACCCCGGCAAAGAAGCTGAGCGCACCAACATAGCCGAGATCATGGTAGAAAAGCACCGTAACGGCGCCACCGGCTACGCCGAGCTGTACTTCGACGGCGCGCACGTGCGATTCCTCAACCTTGACACCCACCACGCAGCCGCGGCTGGCACTGGTGATGATTTTTAATACCTTATGAATCCACTCGATCAACTCATTGCACATTTTGAAAAGTTCCCCGGCGTGGGTGGGCGGCAGGCCAAGCGGTTTGCGTTCCATGTGCTGCGGCTACCGACCGAAGACGCTAGCAAGCTAGGTAGCCTGATCGAGCACGCTCGCACCACCGTGATCGAGTGCGCCAGCTGTCACCGCTACTTTTCCAAGCGGCAGGCCGAAGATACGTGCAGTATCTGCACCGCCCCCAATCGCAACCGCGAGCGACTGATGGTGGTCGAGCGCGACAGCGATGTGCAAGCAATCGAACGAGCTGGTGTGTACGACGGCCTCTATTTTGTGCTGGGTGGTACTGTGCCGCTACTATCTGCCCCCGAGAACAGCCAGCTGCGCAGTGGCGCGCTCAAGGTCACCGTAGCCAGTCGACTGCCCGAGGGCCTGAGCGAAGTGATCCTCGGGTTCTCAGTCAACCCCGACGGAGAAAACACCGCGCGGTTTGTGGCGTCGTTTCTATCAGAGTCAGTCGAGCAAGGCCTCAAGCTGTCATATCTCGGCCGCGGCCTATCAACCGGCAGCGAGCTAGAATACGCCGACAGCGAAACAATCAAGAATGCCTGGCAGAATCGAGCTTGACTTTAAATAATAAAGTTGTAATATGTGTGCAATCTTAATGAATGGAGAGTACAAATGTCCGATACGAAATTCGACTACACTTATGACGAGGTCCGTGGTGCAATGAAATGGATTTTTTTGACACAACAGGTTCCTGATGCTACAGCAAATATGATGCTCGAAACAGTCACTGATGAACATATCAAGAAGTTTGAAACATCGAGTCCAGATTACCGTGATGAAACCCAGTTTTTGGTTACACAGTATCGCGAAGCAAAACGTCGTGGTCACGTAGAATAATCAAACAGCTCGCTTGGACTTAGCTTAAGCAAAACAAAACGCCCTACTCTTTCGAGCGGGGCGTTTCTTCTTTGTCTGCGATTCAATTAGATCTTATCGATCTGGACTTGAGCGTAGTGCTGTCGGTGCCCTAGGCGTCGGTCTCGGTTTGACTTGGCTTTGTAGCGGATGATGGTTAGCTTCTTGCCTTTCTTTTCTCCTAGGTAGGTGGCTTGCACCTTGCCTACGTGTGGTGTGCCGATCTTGCTAGTCTTGCCGTCGTCGGTCATAAGCGCGTCGAATTCGATCTTTTCGCCTTCTGCGTGGTCGCCAAGTAGCTCAACCAGCATAGTGTCGCCTTCTCGGACAATGTATTGCTTACCGCCAGTCGCGATAACTGCAAATGGAGTAGTATTGATAGTTTCTGAAGTAATCATAGTGGTGGCAATTATACAGAAATGTTTGCATTTTGCAATAGTTGAGACTGGTTATTCGTCATTTTTCAACGGGCGGTCGATCGCCAGCACATCTAACCCTACCCCCGCCACACCTGTAATCTTGGTCACGTCTTTGTCGATCTTGCTGAGCTCTTTGTAGCCAGCGTTGTAATGATTAACTGTGGTCGCTAGTGTGTTACCTAATTTCTGGTAATAATCCTCGTATTTTGCCATATGCCCACTAAGCTTCTCGACATTTTTGATGATGTCTTGAGCTTTTTCTTCGATCTCCATGGCTTTCAGCCCTTGCAGCACAGTTTGTAAATATGCGAGGAATGACGTGGGTGATACGATAATCACCTTGTACTTCCCGGCTGCCCGCTGGATCAAGTTCTCTTCGCTCGCGCCGACTTTGTTGGACAACAAGTCATAATAAATCCCCTCGTGCGGGATAAACATAAAGGCAAAATCGGTCGTCTTCTCGCTGGGGCGGATGTACTTGGCGGTTTCGGCGATGCGTAGCTTGAGGTCACTCACAAACGCTTTTTCGTATTTAACTTTCTCCTCGCCGTCGGCGGCGCTGGCGAAGCGGTTGTAATTCTCGAGGCTGAACTTACTATCAACCGGGATTACCTTGCCTTTAACGTACACCGCAGCGTCGACGATTTCTCCATCATTAAATGCATGTTGCATTTTGAAACTATCCGGTGGAAGGACGTTTTGCAAGACTGTCTCGAGGTAATACTCACCGAGGATCCCGCGCTGCTTGGGGTTCTTGAGGATATCTTGCAGCTCGCGTAGCTGATCAGCCACCTGAAATACCTGCTTGCTACTCTCCCCTACGGCGGTGGTTTTCTCGACCACATTACGCAGCTGCTCGTTCATTTCTTTGTTAATGTTTTCCATCATTTCGCGCGATTCACGAAATTGCGCCCGGCTGCCCTCCTGCATATTTTTGTTTGTGTCGGCCAAGCGACGATCGACAGTCCGACCCAGCTCCTCGATACGCTTCATCAAGAGCACGTTGCTTTGCAACTCGCCGCTATTATTTTGCTTGTTATCAACAAATTGCCACAGCACGTACACAATCTGCACCACCGCCATAAGTCCCACAATCACCAAAATAGTCAGTTCCATATATGCGCTACTATAACATTTCTGTTAGAATACCAGCATATGACAACCCACGAATCCATCCGCG
>Ga0306898_1000575_pt1 | contig 13666 bp, 19 predicted proteins | sample AntRauMFilla1564_FD_190424 | JGI IMG/M metagenome (GOLD analysis project Ga0306898, IMG submission 190424) | Saline lake microbial communities from Rauer Islands, Antarctica - Metagenome Filla 1 #564 (v2) (version 2) | ecosystem: Environmental > Aquatic > Non-marine Saline and Alkaline > Saline ...
AGGCGGCGTTGAAGGATTTTGGGATTTCGTTGCCGCCGCAGATGCGTTCCATTCGCGCATCGTTGGGGTGGATTGCGAAGGGTGTGCACGCGGTCACGGATCGTTCACGGTTTGAGGGTTTCGTGTCCGCTACCGGTTCGGAAGATCCGTTCGAGCTGACGTCGATCATGCACGACAACCGTTTTCAGGTCGAGTTTCCCGCTGCCGAGATTTCGTCGGCTGTGCACGGTTGCTCATTTTTGACGGTGACGCAGGGGGATGTGCAGTCGGGTGAGCCTGACGTGCTTGTTTTGGCGCGAGCCGCTGAGGACTCTGCCGCCATTTGGGATCGCCGCAAACGTGCTTTGCGTGGCTTCCTGTCAATCATTGACGTGCACGATTCGGGTGACCCTATCGAAATGGTCATGTACACGCCTGAACTGGTTTACGTCATGGTGAAGACGGGCCGCGTGTGGACGGTTGATGCCCGCGTGAACCCGTTGGGTGTTGTCAGTGTTGCCCCGCTCGTGCACAAATATGAGTTGCGACGCCCACTAGGTCATTCGCGGATTACCCCTGCGGCCATGTATTACGCGGACGCAGCCCTTCGAACGATCGTTCGGTCAGAAGTTTCGGCTGAGTTTTATTCCGCCCCCGAGTATTACCTGTTTGGTGCCGACGTGTCCTCGTTCATTGGGGATGACAAGTGGACCGCCATTATGGGGCGCATCAAAGCCATTGATATTGAGGATGGTGAGGACAAGCCGGACTTGCACCGTTTCACTGGTGCATCCCCGCAACCTCACACGGATCAGTTGCGCATGTGGTCGCAACTGTTTGCCGATGAGCAAGACCTTGAGGTCAAAATGGCGGATTCGTCTAACCCGTCATCAGCGGACGCCATTTTTGCGGCGAAGGAAACGTTGATCACGACCACGCGGGATGCAAATACTTTGTGGGGTCATGGTGCTGTGCAGGCAATGCAGTTTGCCGTGATGCTCCGTGACGGGTTTGACGTGGTGCCGCAGGAAATGCGGTCACTGTCGGCACAGTTCACGGATCCGTCGATTGTGTCCCCGTCGGCGCGTGCTGATGCGTTCACCAAACTGTCGGCAAGTATTGAAGGTTTTGGTACGTCTGAGGTTGGTATGGAGTATGCCGGGTTGACGCGTGAGCAGATCGTGCGCTTTCAGGCGGAGCGTCGCCGTAATGCGGCACCTAACCGGCTGACAGCGCTTGTGGAGGCCGCTGCGGGCCTTCGTGCGGCGTCGGGAGTCACGGGTGGCAACGTCACTCCAAGTAACGCAGTTTAGGACGGCAAATCAGCAACTGGTGCAGTTGGCTCGAACGGACTTAAACCTGTTTTGGGCGGCGTTGAACGTTGACGGCAACCCGCTGCTGGTCAAAGCGGCGTTGCTTGATTTCTTCCCCGAGCTGATGAGCGTGTATTCCGATACGGCGGCGATTCTCGGTGCAGACTTTTACGACTCACTGCGGGATGTGCCAGCGTCTGCCAGTGCGTTTCGCGCGATCATTGCCGCGCCAACTGATCCTGAAATTGCTTCCGCTGGCGCGCGTTGGGCGCTTGGCCCGCTGTTTCAAACAGAACCGGACGCAGGGCAAGTGTTGGCGAACTTGAGCAATGTTGCGCAACGGCTTGTCTTGCAGGCTGGGCGGGACACGATCGCCAACTCAACCTTCCGCGATCCAGTGCGCACCGGTTATGCCCGCGTTCCAACTGGCGCTAGCACATGCAAGTTTTGCGTGATGCTCGCCTCTCGTGGTGCCGTCTTTGGTTCGGCGGCGTCTGCTGGTGCTGAGGGGAACACGTATCACGGGGATTGTGATTGCGTGCCGACCCCGGTTCGTAGCCGGGGTGACTTGCCTGATGGTTATGACCCGAAAGAGTTTGAACGGTTGTTTCAGCTCGGCAGTGGTGTTGGCCGGGACATTCCCACCGACTAAAAGATTTCCCGCCGTTCTCGGTGGGTTCATCGCCCCGCATGGGGCATTCCGATAAATCCACCGACGCCGCATGGCTAAGGGAAACCCGCATGGGAGAAAACATGAGTGACGTAATCGCAACCGATCAGCCGTCAGAGGCAAACGCAGTACAGCCCGAAGCCGAAAAGGAAACGGACTGGAAAGCCGAAGCCCGCAAGTGGGAGTCCAGGGCAAAAGACAGCCTGGCATCTGCGAAGGCAAACGAAGACGCAGCAAAGCGTCTGACCGAGATTGAAGAAGCGAACAAAACCGAATCGCAGAGGGTGACCGAACGTGCTGAGGCCGCTGAAAAGCGTGTTCTTGAGTTGGAGTCGCGCACCATTCGCGCTGAGGTTTCCGCCGCCAAAGGCATTCCCGTTGAACTGCTTTCGGGCAGTACGCAGGAAGAGCTTGAGAAGTCAGCGGATGCGCTCATTGCGTTTAGGGGTGAACAGGTTGCCACTCGGCTAACCGCACCCCGCGAAGGAATCTCGCCCACCAAACAGGTCAGCGACTCAACAGAGTTCGTCAAAAGCCTTTTTGGGCGCGGCGACTAACCGTAAAGGAAGAAAATCATGGCACTCATTACAACTGCCGGGCTTGTTCTGCCCCGCAACATTGCTGAAGGCATGTTCAGCAAAGCGACCACCGGTTCAGCGATTGCAACCCTTGCCGGGTCGCAGCCGCAGCAGTTCGGTGACGTTACCCACATGACCCTCACCGGTCGCCCCCGTGCCGAGCTTGTCGGCGAAGGCGGACAGAAGGGTCTGACCGGGGCAACGTTCGGTTCGCGTGTTGCAACTCCCAAAAAGTTCCAGGTCACCATGCGGTTCAACGAAGAAGTTCGGTTCGCTGACGAGGACTACCAGCTTGGTATCCTCACCATGCTTGCTGATGAGGCCGGCGTGGCATTGAGCCGTGCACTCGACCTTGGTGGATTCCACGGCATCAACCCGCGCACGGGTACTGCCGCTGCTGCTCTGCTTGTTGGAGATCGCATTGCGACCACCACGAACAGTGTGGAAATCACCACGGCAACTCTCGGATCGCCTGACCTGCTCATTGAGCAGGCCGCCGCGTTGATCATCGCCGACGGGTACATTCCCAACGGTGTTGCTTTTGAGCCGCGTTACGCGTTCAGCACCGCCACGTCACGCTACTCGGATGGGCGCAAAAAGTTCCCGGAGCTTGGTTTCGGTCAGGAGCTGACCTCGTTTGAGGGTCTTGCCGCGTTCTCATCGAGCACCGTTTCGGGCCTGCCGGAAGCCACTGACACGAACGTTAAAGCAATCGTCGGACAGTGGGACGCGTTCCGTTGGGGTGTTCAGCGCAACATCCCCATCGAGCTGATCGAGTTCGGTGACCCGGATGGAACCGGTGACCTCAAGCGCAACAACCAGATCGCATTGCGCGCCGAGGTTGTTTACGGGTGGAGCGTCATGGACCTCGACGCGTTCGCCGTTGTGCGTGACGCGGTTGCCAACTCCTAAGCCCTCACCGGCTTAGGGGTGAACGTATGAGCAGGTTTACACACCTGGAATCCAAGGTCACCGTTTCGGTGGCTGACGAGAAGGACCACCGGTTCGCTGGCGGGTGGGAGTCTGCGGACCCTGCCCCGAAGCGTGCCGCGGGTCGTCCTAAGAAAACAGAACAATAGGAAAGGTGGGGCGTCATGACGTGGACTACGGCTGCTGACGTGCAGGATGCGTGGATTGGTTATGACGCCCCCACCGATCTCAATTTGATCGAAACGTGGATCGGTAAGGCTGAGAGGCTGATTCGGTTCCGCGTGCCTTCTGTGACCGCGCGGCTGCTCATTCCAGAGGTGGGTTTGCTGGAAACAATCGTGGACGTTACAACGTCGATGGTTATCCGCAAGTTCCGCAACCCTGAGGGCATCCGCACGGCCAGTACGGGTGATGGCCCGTTTACGCAGTCGCGCACGTATGGCGGTGACGAGCCGGGCGAACTGGTCATTCTTGATTCTGAGTTGGCAATGCTGTCAGGTTCGGGCAGTACCGGGCAAAAGGCTTTCAGCATCAACCTGATTCCGACCAGCTCACCCTATTCACCGCTTTATGTTGTGCCGTTGGTTACTCCGTGAACCGGTTGGAGTCAATAACGATTGTGCGCGCTGGCACGCCACCTGTTGGGTTTGATTCGCAGGGGAACCCGCTGGTTGGGGCGGACGTTGCCATTGTGTCTGCCGGGTGGAAGGTTGCGCCACGTTCGTCCAATGAGTCGGCGGAACCTTTCGGGCAACAGGTCATCACGGGGCGGTCGCTGTTGCGCCGCACCCCGGAAGATATTCGCGCCACCGACCGCCTTATTTTTCATGGTGAAACCTGGGCCGTTGACGGGGATGTTGCCGACTGGCATTCGGGTGTTGTGGTGAATGTGAAGCGGGTGTCTTGATGGCTAAGTTTCGTCAGATTCGCAGCATTTCCGAAATGTTGAAGTCACCGGAAATTGAGTCACGACTGTTGGCGATTGGTTCTCGCGTTTTGGCGGGTGCGCAATCGGATTCGAACGCCGCATATGTTGCGTCTTTGCGCATGAATGCGCGTGAGGGCACGTCGCGTGTGACGGTGCAGGTTGGTGCGGCCCCAAGCATCGGCATGGCCGTTGAAGCGAAGCGCGGCACGCTCGCGCGGGCGCTCGCTCAGGCGGGCGGCTAACATGCGCGGAATCATTTTCCCCTCTACTACTGGCGCGCTGTGCGCTGTGCTCCGTGCGGGCCTCACAGCGTCTGCTGTGCCACATGCAATCGGTGTGACCGTGCAACCCAAACTGCCCGTCACTAAGACGGCACGCATGGTGACCGTTCGTGACGATTCAGGCCCGGATGACGGATCGCAAACGCGTCGCCGTTACGGGTTCAACGTGTGGGCTGACACACCCGTTGACGCCGAAAACTTGGCCCTGTTGTGTATGGCAATTTTGCGCAACTGTGCCGACGGGCAACCGATCACCGTCACCGACTCGTTCAGTGGCCCCTTCGACGTGCCGACCGAAACACCGCACAATGTGGGCGGCAAAAACTTGACCAACTACTTCTTCGCCTGCCGTATCACCGCACGCGGAACCAACTTCTAACCCCTAAAACCCCCTGACCATCCGGGCAGGTTCTGAGGCGTAAACACCTCACACAACTAAGGAGCAGCACATGACGCTAAACGCTAACGAAGTGCAGGTCGCCGTCGATGGCGTCGTGCTGTCAGGTCCGACCAGTGCGAGCGCACCGACCAACACTGGCCCCGGCGCACCCGCAGGGTTCGTCAACCTCGGATTCGTTTCCGATGACGGGGTGACGGAAGCCAACGCGCAGACGATGGAAAAGATCAAGTCGTGGCAGCGTTCCGCAGTGGTCCGCACCACGGTCACCGAGGGCGAAACAACTTTCCAGCTTACCCTGTTGCAGACCAACGCGGCTGTTCTGGCCGAGTATTACGGGGCCGCGGTTGGTGTTGACGGTTCCATTGTCGTCAACCCACTGTTGGAGCGTCCACGCCGGTCGTACATTATCGACGTTTATGACGGAACGCAGGTTATCCGCACGTACATTCCCACCGGTCAAGTGACCGCTGTAGGGGATCAAGTGTTCGCAGCGGGTGTGCCCATTGGCTACGAAATTACGATCACCGCATACGACAACGCCGTGATTGGTGGAGCGGCCCGCAAGTGGTACGCAACGCTCGGTACAGCCACCGTGCCCACTATCACCGCCGTCAGCCCTTCCGGTGCCGGTGCTGGTGCCATGGTCCGCATTTCGGGCTCCAGCTTCACCGGCGCGGTTGCCACCGTTGGCGTCCGATTCGGTGGCGTTAACGCTACGGCGTTCACGGTGGATGACTCGTTCACCATTTACGCAACACTGCCCGCAGGTTCTGCCGGTTCCGCACCGGTCATCGTGCAAAACGCTGAGGGTTCTTCGGCCGCGTTCGCGTACACGCGAGCCGTCTAAGTAGGTCACCGGTCCGAGGTGGCGGGAGAACCCCTCGGGCCGGTGTTACACCCCTTTTTTCTCCCACTCTCCTATTGAAAGGTTCTCCCCATGGTTGACTCGTTTTCCTCCGCTGCTCCGTACTCGTTCGAAATTGACGGCAAACCGTACACACTCCCCGGCCTCTCGTTTGGCGACATTGACACGGTTGCCGACGCCATGTCCGGTGATGTCGGTGAACAGTTGAAGGCTGCACGCGCAATCCTTTTCAGTCGCGCCGATAAGCGCACCATTGATGCGATCAAGTCACTTGGTGTTGGCGCGCTCGGGAATTTGTTTCGCAAGTGGGCGGGGGTTGAACCGGGGGACTTATCCAGCTCGCCGGAGCCATCCGCTCCCACCGACGCGAGCTAACCGAAGACCTCCGCAGTTTCTACGGCGTATCCCTCCACTGGGCAGGATCGCCTGCCCTGCCCTTGCTCGAACTGATCGACCTTGTTGACGGCCTGAGACGCGATCCCGCATCACGATTGCAGGCGGCACTTGCCGGGTGGGAATATCCGGTCACCCGTGAATGGTTGGCGCTCGTTGACCTGTTCGACTTGCAGCACAAAGTGGCGGCGAAGAACAAACCTCAACCGTATGCACGCCCGTTCGATAGGGCGCGTAATCGTATTGGTGGGGTGAAGAAGGCCGGTCATACGGTGAACGAATTGCGGGAGCTGTTGGCTCGCCCTCGCGTTGAGAAGACGTAACCTTGCCCACTCTCCCGGTGGCCCTCAAACCTTCGGGAGGCACCAGTGTCGGCACTGTATCAAGCGTTTGTTGAGATCGTTCCTGACGCATCAAACTTGCGTCGAACGTTGGCGAAAGAGTTTGACGCGGCTGGGCCGGAGGCTGGCCGGAATGCGGGCAAAGGGATAAACGGTGGAGTTTTGGGTGCGGTCGGGAAACTGGCCGCACCGCTGGCCGCCGCGTTTGCCACGTTGGGTATTGGCAAGATCATTCGAGACTCAATTGGGAACGCATCCGATTTGGCTGAGGCTGGCACGGCGATTACTGCTGTGTTTGGTTCTGCTGACGCAACGATTCAAAAGTTTGCGGCGGCGTCGGCGGGGAACTTGGGCCAGTCAACGAATCAGACTCTTGATGCGGCGCGCGTGTTTGGCGTGTTCGGTAAGGCGGCAGGGCTGGGCGGTGAAGACCTTGCCGGGTTCTCTACAGACTTCATTACCCTTGCGGGTGACTTGGCATCGTTCAACAACACAACGCCTGAGGCTGCTATTGCCGCTTTGGGTGCTGGGCTTCGTGGTGAGTCTGAACCCCTGCGTCAGTTCGGCGTCCTGCTTGACGATGCGACGCTGAAAGCGCGTGCAACCGAGATGGGCATTTTCTCGGGCACGGGTGCTCTGACGCAGCAGCAGAAAGTGTTGGCCGCGCAGGCTGAAATTTTGGCGCAGACGGGTACTCAGCAGGGCGACTTTGCGAAAACGTCGGGCGGGCTTGCCAACCAGCAGCGCATCCTTGCCGCGAACCTTACGAACCTGTCAACGACGTTCGGTGCCGTGTTTCTCCCGATCGTCACCAACATTGTGACGTTTCTCAACACGTCCGTTTTGCCCGCGTTTGCCGGGCTTGCCGCAATGCTCGCAGGCGGTGAACTTTCCGACCTCAACTTTGGGCAACTCATTGCCGACCAGTTCACCAAGGTCGGATCGTTCATAACCGGTGGCGGCATCGAATCAATCTTCGCGTCGCTAAGTGACACACGTGCCGGGTTCATGGGTGCCATGTTGGAAGCGTTACCTGGGATTATTGATGCCGTAGTGCAGGTGATCCCGCTGGTGTTGACGGCGTTGATGACTTTTGTTTCGCAGGGCATCTTGCTCATGGTTGGTGCGGCCCCGGACCTGCTCGCTGGTGCTGTCACTCTGTTCACCGGACTGGTCAACGCAATCCCTGTCATTTTGCCGCCACTGATCAGCGCAATCGTCACGTTGCTCCCTGTGCTGATTGGTGCCGTAGTGGGGATGATTCCGCAAATTTTGGGCGCGGCAGTAACACTGTTCACTGCCCTGGTGAACGCAATACCCGTCATTTTGCCGGTTCTGATCACGGCAATCATCACGTTGCTTCCGATGCTGATTCGTGCCGTGTTGGGTTTGATTCCCCAGCTACTGGGCGCGGCCATTAACCTGTTCACATCTCTCGTGAACGCAATTCCACAGATCATCCCTAAACTCATTCCCGCAATCCTCGGACTACTGCCCGTACTGGTGAGAACAATTTTGGGGCTTATTCCAGACCTGATTAAAGCCGGTGGCGACCTGATCGGCGGTCTAGTCATCGGGCTTGTTCGTGCCGGCGGTTCCGTTGGTAAAGCTCTGCTGGATATTGCGAGCGGTGCGGTGAAGGGGTTCCTCAAGTTCCTGGGCATCAAGAGTCCGTCAAAACTGTTTGCCGGGTTCGGGTCGGACATTGGTGAGGGTCTGATTGTTGGCGTGAACTCGATGCGCGGTGCTGTTGCCGGGTCGCTCACCTCAATGGTCAACATTCCCTCCGTGTCTACATCGTTTGACGCATCCGCAACAGCCCTGGCTGGCGTTGCGGGTGCAGGGAGTTCTGGCGGGTTTAACAACTTCGGCACCATCCAAGTAACAGACGAACGGGCCTTGGTTGACGAGATCACGAAACGGCAGCGGCGCGCGTTGGCTTCTTCGGGTATTAGAGGGGTGGCTGTCGCATGATTCAGCAGTCTTGGACTAGCCCTGATGGTGTCGTGTATTCGTTGACGGATACGACGTCGGGTGTGTGGTTGAACGATGCTGGTGTTGAGGGTTTGGGCACACCGCAAATGGTGGAGTTCACGTCGGAGTCGTCGGCGGTTGATGGGCAACGGTTGACGGGTTTTCGTGCGAGGGCGCGGGAAGTGTTTTGGCCGGTTGTCATTGATGCGACGGCTGCTTCTTGGCAGGCTTTGCAGTCGGAGTTTTGGGCGGCGTTGCCGTTTGGTCGGAATGGTGTGTGGCGGGTGACTGCGCCGGATGGTTCGGTGCGGTCTTTGACTGCCCGGTTTGTGTCGGAGGATGGCCCCGTTTATGGTGCTGACCCGTCGCGGACTGGTGTTGAGGTTCGTGGCGTCAATTTGGTGGCTGATGATCCGTTTTGGCGTGGCCCTCAAGTGTTGCAAACGTTTCAGACGGCGGAGGATGAGCAACCGTTTTTCAACGCGACGGGTACGCATGTTCTGAACTTGATGAGCAGCTCCACGTCTGCCACGGCAACTGTCAGCAATCCGGGTGAGGTGGATGCGTGGCCGTTGTGGACTGTGACCGGGCCTGCGTCGTCGTTCACGATTGGTGTTGGGTCAACGGTTATTGCGGGAACGATTGCGCTGCTTGAGGGTGAGTCGGTGCAGGTGAACACTGATCCGACTGTGCAGGTGGCTCGCAAAATTGTGGGCGGAGTGTCTACAGTGTTGCCTTTTTCGGCGTTCACGTCAATTCAGTTCGCTCGTATCCCTCCTGGCGGGTCGGTGCCCTTGACGGTTGAGATTCAGGGTGCCGGGTCGGTGTCTGTTCAGTTCGATCCAGGTTTTCGGAGGGCGTTCTGATGGAGTCACCGTTTCGTATCACCGTTTTTGGTAAAGATTTCAGCGTGCGCGGCATTCTCGGCAATCCGTTGTCGCAGTCGTACACGGTGCGGTTCAACGCGGTGGGTACGGGTGAGTTTGAGGTGTCGGCTACCGATCCCATGTTGGGGTTTTTGTACGAGTCGGGTGCACGTGTTCGCGTCACCTATAAGGGTGACCATTTGATTTCGGGGCCGGTGTTGCATCCGTCGGGTGATTTCAACGCTGATGGTGTTGTGCGGTTTCAGGTGGAGGATGACTACCGAATTTTGGTGAACACGTTGGCGTTCGTTGAACCTGAATCTCCCCTCACACGCACGGAGGTCAATTTCAATTTGCAGGTAGTTGTGACAAACCCCGGCTATTACAGATGGACAAACTCTTCACCAAACAACGACGCCTTTTTTGTCAGCGACGCAGAGTTTGCAATCAAAAGAATCATTTCCCGCAACGTAGTTTCTCGGCTGCAACGCCCCGTGACGGTCGCACCCAACCTGTCGCGTGGTGTTGGCGCTCAGATGGGGCCGCTAGTGCGCTTTGACCCGATTGCTGAGGCGGTCGCTCCAATTCTCCAATGGTCAGGGTTGGCGTTGCGGCTGAGTCACAACGGGGTCACCCCGACAATCACCGCGGACGTTTCGGTGCCGACTGTTCACCCTCAAATTCTGACTGTGCAGTCGGGCATCATCCAGGACGGCAAGTGGGCCAAGCAGAATCCGACGACGACGCGGGTTGTCGTCGGCGGGCAGGGGGAGGTGCTGAACCGCCTTTTTTGGGGAGTCACCGCTGTACCGGTTGAGGTTGAATACGGCGACATTGTGGAGGTGTTCAGGGACTCCACGAACAACATCATGCGGTGGCCTGACGGCACCCCGGAGACATCAGAAATACCGGAGGGCTTTTTCGTACCCGGGGCCAGCTCGGTAGCGTTCCAGAATGAGGCCGCGGCCTACCTGACCAATGCAGCCAATAAGGGTTTGGCGGAGGGTGCGCCGAAGGCCAGCTTGTCGCTAACACTTTCGGAAACGGAAACGTTTTTCTATGGGCCGGGTGGTTACCGTGAGGGTGACATTATTACCGCCCAATCGAACGGCGTGAATTTCACTGACCGCATTACCGAGTGCGAGCTGTCGGAAAGTGTTTCGGCGGGTGTCACCGTGCGTCCGCGTGTTGGTGGTCGTGCTGACGATCCGGACACCATTTTTGCTGATGCTATAAACCGGTTGTCTCGCGCTCAGCGGCGACTTTCGACTGACAAGTAAGGGGCGCAAATGTCTTTGATCAATTCGGGTTTTGATGGAACGGTGACGGAGCGCGACTTTTCTCGCATCATGCGTGGTGTTGGTGTGCGCGATTCTGTGGAGACTGCGGCGGCGTGGAATGTGACGCAGGGCACGGGTCGTCAAGTGTCTGTCGCGCCCGGTGTTGCGTATGCGGCGGGTGTTGTCTCCGATTCAGGCGTGGCGATTCTTGCAGCCCTACCCACCCCGGTGAATGGACAGTGGCATCTTGTGGTGCGGCGTATCAACTGGGCGTCCAACACTGTGACGGTGGCAACGATCCCGCACACGACAACAACGACAACCATTCCGACGACAACACCGGCAGGGTTCCCCGCGTTCAACGACAACACGGGCGTTTTGGTGGATCAGCATTTGGCGTGGGCGTGGGTTCGGTCAACAGACACTGCGGTGGCTGTGTTTGATTTGCGCAACGTGCAGGGCGTGCAACGGACGAGTGTTGTGGTTGCTGACTTCACCGCGTTGGCGTTGTTGCCTGTCGGTGTGCGGTTTGTGGGTGAGCAAGCGTTCGTTGTTGAGGGCGCAGTGTATATGTCGTGGACTGGCACGGTGTGGCGGCAAGTCACTACGGCAACTTTTGCTACTACTGGCGCGCGTGATACGGCGTATGCGAAAGCGGGTGCCGCGTACCGTGTGGCGGGTGTGCGCGCGTTGGACACGAGCACGAGCTACGAGTCGCAGCGGTCGGCCTCAAACTGGTTTTCCAACGCGCCAGCATATGCACAAGCTATCGCCAATCAAAACGGCTTGACGGGCGAGGCAGACCTGACCGGCCTGAGTGTAACCCTGGTTGTGGGGGCCGGGCGGCGCATACAAGTTAGCGCGTCGGTAAATATTTTCGTGAGCACGATTGGCACTCACGGCAACCTAAGGATACGTCAGGGCGCCAATCAACTTATGTCACGAATTAGTCGCCCCGGCGAAACGAACCTTCAAATTGGTCTTGTGGCGTCTACCATTTTGACGCCCGCCGCTGGCACTTACACCTACCGGTTGAGCCTTCAGCCCGGCGGCGGCGGCACCGTGTCAAACCTTGCTTCACCAGAGAGCCCTTCATTTATTCTCGCTGAAGATATTGGCCCTGCGTAGGTTGCACACTTGCGAAGATACTGCGCAAATGCCAAACAACAATCGAAAGGGGCACTAATGGGCGACATTGACGAGCCAGTAGTTGAGGCCGAAGAGTACGAATATGAAAGCGAAGAAGAAACACCCACAGACCTCGGCGAAGTGACTGAGGGCGAAATCACAACTGAGGAGGTGCCAGCATGAGCGGTTTTATTCTTCCGACTTGGCGTGTTACGTCGCCGTTTGGTGTGCGTGTGAACCCTGTTACAGGTGCGCGGCGCTTGCACGCGGGCGCTGACTTTGGTCAGGATTCCGGCGTAGCAATCAAAGCTGTCGCGCCAGGTACGGTGGAATCCAAAGGTGTCAACTTGGACAAGCGCAGCGGTTACGGCCATTGGGTGCGTGTACGCAACTTTGATGGCTCGCGTGCCATGTACGCGCACATGGTTGCCGCGTCCCCGTTGGCTGTCGGCCAGGGCGTTGATCACAGTACGACGGTGGGCAATGTCGGCTCGACCGGCGCATCCACCGGCCCGCACCTGCACTTGGAGATCATTGTCAACGGCACACCTGTTGATCCAATTCCCTACGCGCACACGCGACCTGTCCCGGTGACTCCTCCGCCTGCTCCGGCACCTGGTGGGCGTGTGCATGTTGTCGCTCGCGGCGAAAGCCTGAGCGGTATTGCTGGGAAGTACGGCACTACTTGGCAGGCGTTGTATGCGGCTAACCGTGCTGTTATTGGCGGGAACCCAAACCGCATTTTTGCTGGGCAAGCGTTGGTTGTTTCTGGTCCTGCACCCGCTCCTGCTCCTGCTCCTGCTCCGGCTCCGGTTCAGCGCGTGCATGTTGTTGCTCGTGGTGAAAGCTTGAGCAAAATTGCAACCAAATATGGCACCACTTGGCAACGCATTTTTGCTGACAACCGTGGCGTCATTGGTCGCGATGCGAACAAGATTTTTGCGGGCCAGCGACTTTCGATTAAATAAGTAACCCTCCAAGTCCCGGAGGGGGGCCGACGTGAGCACAGACATTACGGCGACGATGAAACCGCAAGACCAAATCATTTACCTACTCGGTCAAATCCAAGGGGAAGTGAAATCACTACACGCAAGTGTGGAGGCCGGCAATTCACGTCAAGCATCCATCAACGCGTCCACGTCGGCTGACATTGCCGCACTACGCACACGCATTGAGGAACACGGGGAACTGCTGGCCGTGTTGAAAGCTCACGCCGTCCCGCGCATGACGTGGCCGCAACTGGTCACCGGGTTCGCCGCAATCGGTGCGCTCATCCTGTCCATTCGCACACTGTTCCCTGCTGCTTAGAAAGGCATCCGATGATTCAAGAGTATGCAAAGTTTGTTGCCGCCCTACTGGGTGCGGTTGCTGTGTCGTTTGCCGGTTTGATCCCGGAAGCGTATGCACCGTGGATTCAAGCCGTCATCGCGTTGGCCGCTGCCGTGTCCGTGTTGGTCATCCCCAACCGTGCGCAGGTATCCGAGTGAGCGGCGACAAGGTGGGCGAATACACGTGCCCTATCGATCCGGCAGACCTGACGCAGTGCGACAGCTGCCAATAGTTAACTGAAAGCAAAATGGCCCCGGCCTCACCACCCTTCACGGGTTGTGGGCCGGGGCCGTTTTTTGCGTGCCCGGAAGGTTACGCGGCAACACTCACCCGAAAACGGGCGTCTTTTGACACGAACGCGGTACCTGCCGCGACTGCACGCAACTCGTTCACCCCTGGATGCAAATAGCG
>Ga0306898_1000576_pt1 | contig 13651 bp, 12 predicted proteins | sample AntRauMFilla1564_FD_190424 | JGI IMG/M metagenome (GOLD analysis project Ga0306898, IMG submission 190424) | Saline lake microbial communities from Rauer Islands, Antarctica - Metagenome Filla 1 #564 (v2) (version 2) | ecosystem: Environmental > Aquatic > Non-marine Saline and Alkaline > Saline ...
GTTCAGCAGGCACGGTGCCCTGGTTGACTGTGACGCGCCTGACCACTTTGGTGCCTTGAGAAAACTGCTGCCCGCCTGACGATCGGTCTTTGATGGCGACGTCGACCGGTTGGATTGAAAAGCCGGCATCAGCAATTGATTCATCCTGGATTGCTTTGCCGACCTGCAGATGGCCGATATTCATTAAGGCCGACCCTGCGCTGATGTTAATTCTAAGCCGGTTTAGCTGGACTGGTTGATCAAATATTGCGATCAAATTCATGCGCGAAAAAGCAGTGCTTTGGCTAACTATTATGGATGCGGGAATGTACGTGCCGACGCTGCCGTTCCAGCGCTCGACATCAAAGCCGTAGCCTTGATCAAACGGGAATTCGACGCCCCATAAAGCGACGGCATTGACAAAGTCAGAATTGGTTAGCCTGACATCCAACCGAGTAGCGCCACTGACTCGGGCAACTGGCGACAGTTGGGGGGTGAGCAGGTTTTGACTGTCAGTGATTTGGCTGTCGCCGGTGATGGTATCGACCAGATTGTCATAAATGAGTATCGCGCCGCTTTTCATTGCTATCTCCACAGTTTAAGGGTGAGGCGGTTGCCGAGGTGCTGGCGGCCGCGCGAGATTAGGACGAAGTCTGCACCGGCGTCCAGGCCTTTGCCTGGCCACGTAACGCGGATTTTTTGGCCGGGCTGCAGGTCGATCTGTTCCGGCACGAGGGCAGTAAGAGTGCACCACTGCCGGCGCTTGCCAGCCAGGGCGGTTGTGCGGTCGCGCTCGCGCGGGATGGACACGGCGTCTTGCAACGTTGTTGGCACTACGCAACGGTCGTGCGCCCAGCTGTAGAACGGGTCTAAATCAGTGCCGTCGCCTCGGGCAATAATCCGGAAGTCGGCGGCGATGCGTTCGCGTTCTTGCAGATCGGCGACCGCACCGGCCGCCACCTCCTGGCTGATGGGGTGATGGTTACGCTGGCCGCCGTAAGTATCTGACAGGCCGGGCATCAGGTCGTCGGTGATCTGCGGGCTGGTTCCGGCCAGAATCATCTGCTCGGTGATGTTCAGCACCGGGCTGCCGGGTATGTCGGCCGGGTCAATCAGCCGACCAAAGCGCATCGTGCCAGCGGCGTCCACATAATACCAAGCGCAAAAAGGAGCCAGCAAGCGGGTCAGAACCGCATCGACACTAACGCGCCCAGCGAACCAGTCACCCAGCACGTGCGGCCCGATAGCGGTGGATAGCGCATCAAGCTCGGCCTGATTGATACCGCCCGTCCAACCAGCCACGCCGAGCACGTAGGGGATGATCACCTCCAGGCTGGTCTGGGCGGCGACGACGTCGTAGACGCGCAAATAATTGACACGAATCTCGGTATCGATGGCAGTGAAAATACCCCCACCGAAGAAAACCTTGAGCACCGGACCGGCCGCCCGGAAGTACACCACCTGGCTGTTCGGGACTGGCCCAATGGCTTGGGCCGTGAAATCGCTGGAGGGGTAGCCCGGCAGGGCTATCGTGCCGCCCGTGGATTCGGTGCCAGCGACGTTGGTCCCCACGCCAAGAAACCCCAGGGAGTTGGTCCAACCGGCCACCGTGAGCCTTTCCAGCCGAAGACCGTACCACTTGCCCGGGACGAGGCCAATATTTCGGCACAGCCTCGGAGCAGTCAGGGCAATACCCGAAAAGCCTGTGTCATCGTTGATGACTTCCAGGCTCGAGGTCGTCAAGTAGCGACGAATCAGCTTAGTAGGAGAACCACCGGTATCGTTGGCCAGTGTCCAGCCCACCGGCTTCTGGTTCGGCGAGCTCCCCGTCCAGCTTGTGAAATCCGAATTCTGGGCGCTGTTGAGGTGGCCGCTCGGGTAGGCGGCGGGGAAATCGCCCGTCGTGAACCCGCTCTGTTTCTGCACGGCCGCAAAATCAGCCGTGATCTTACCGGCAGGAGTGATGTTGAACCTGAAGCCACGCTCACGATACGACCATTGGGAGCTGAGCGCTGGGTTGCCGTTGCTGGCTACCTGCTGAATCACTGCAGGCGTCACCACGTTCAAATCGTAGTCAATTGGCGCATCATCAACCAGCACGGCCGGCGCTTGATAGACTTGGCCCAAACCCAGCGGTACCGGACGGCCTTCGAGGGCAGGAATGGGCGCTGCATCGGTATAAAAATCACTCTGCAGAGAGGCTGCAAGGGCAATGTCAGGTGCTACGAATTTGACCCGCAAGCGCGAAAGCTGGCCGCTGCCAATGTAGTCGACGACCAGATCAGCCACTTCGGTAAAGCTAGCCAGAAAGTCGCCCTCGTTCCCGACAAGCAGGCGCGCTGGTTTATCTCGCACTGCGGCGTCAATCATCCAATCCAGCCCGCCATCGGCGTTGATTAGTTCCGCATCACCGGTGCCGGAGCTGGTTTTGTTTTGCCAGAGCCACAAACCGGCCTCAACCATGTATTCAGGCTGTCCGGCAAGCCGTACCTCAATATCGGCATCCGCCAATGGCCGAGTGGACCAGCGTATGAGTTCATCGCCAGCGCCACGGTCGACCGTCACTTCTAACACTAATGTATCAACCGCCACAGTTTCCGCCCCCGCGTGAATCTGCACCCACAAAATTCAGGCGCTCACGTTCGGCTTGGGCGCTCTCGATCGCGCTGCTGATTGAGCTATTACCCACCTGGATAATTCGGCTTTGCTCTTCGCGCTGTGCATTGCCAGCCCGAATGTCTTGACGCATACCTCTGATCTCCTCTACAACGGCCGTGCTGGCCGCAGCGCTAGTAGGCGCATTAATCGGCACGCCCTGGCTGGCGAAAAACTCGCTGACCGGGTTGGGCAGAATCATCTCGCGGCCTGCCTCACCGGCGCGCAGAATGGTCTCACGATTGACCCAGCCGCCCGCTGCAAAGCTCGGGATGCCGGCTGCAGTGTTGCTGGCTTGAAGGTTGGAGGCGACACGCGCGAGCAGCTGAGCCGTGGTTTCAGCGGCGTTGGCCGTGCGCTGATCGATATCGCGGATAGTTTCGAGCAGGCCGACTTGTGCGGTCTCAAGATCGACGGTATCAATGCCCTCAAAAAACGGGGCCAGCTGATTGCGCAGCTCGATCGGCAGATCCAAACCAGAGGCCACCAGCGCATCGAGCGCGGCGTTGGCGGCTTCGTCGGTCGTGGATAATTCCAGCGCCCGCAGCGGTGCAAGTAAGGCTTCTTGCAGCTCCGGAGGCAAACCAGCGATGGCATTTTCCAGCGCATCATTGAGCAGGCTGTCCTGATCGCGCAGTGCGCCAATCTGGACATCGATGGCTGTGGCCAAATCGCCCACCGTGATGCCGAGCGTATCGGCAATCTCGACAAGGCCTTCGACGGTGCTGTCGGTGATGTTGTCCAGGTCGCCGATCAGCGTTTCAACCGCTTGCCGCAGCGGCACGCCGTACTCTTCGGCCATCTGTGCAGGCAGATCGCCAGTTAAGGCGTTCAGCAGGCCCAGTTCTTCTATATAGCGCGCGGTGAGCTGCACCAGATCAAGCTGCGACAGGGCCATGCCGCTGACCGACTGCTGAATGCTGCCGACCTGGCTGGACGTCGGCGGGCCGTTCGATGGCGTGGCTTGGCTTTCAATGCCCAGCGCACGGTCGATCAGCGCCTGGAACTCAGCCGGATATTCGCCAACGCCGCCGGTAAAGCCTTGGAAGATCGACAAGAACTGCTGCAGCAACTGCGGAACGTCTTCCATCGCATCGGTATCGCCGCCTTCAGCGGCAATCAGCGCTTCGAGGAGTTGATTGCGCGCCTCGTTCACCTGTTGCGTTGGATCGAGCGGTGACAGGTTGCCCACCAGCAAGCTATCAACCATATCGCTGATGCGGGCAATGGCCTGCTGCTCGCGTTCGTAGCGGTTATCAATGGCCTGGTTCAGCTGGCCTATTTGATTAATCTGTGAGGACGTATTATTGAGCCCGCCAGCGGCCGTGCCGTTAATCTGCGCCGCGATATCAGCCAGGCTGGCGCGCACCGCCGCCGTCAAAGCCTGCAGCTGCAGCTGGTACAGGCGCTGCTCTTGAGTCAAATCGGACTGGGCCCCATCGAGCGCGATAATCTCAGCGCGCAGGTCGGCCGAGCTGGTGCGCAGGTCGCGGAAGTCACGAACCAGCGGGCTGGCTCCAGTCATTTCGCCGATGGCATCATCAATGGCGCGCATTACATCGGCCAGTTCTTCAGCGTTTGATTGGCGCGTTTCAGCCAGTGTTTCTTCGGCCGTCAGCATAGCGTCGACGGCAGCGGCAGCCTCTAACAGCAACGCGGTCGACTCCGGCCCCAATGCACCGAACAGGCTATTGAAAAGCTCGCCAAAGCCGGCTTGAGTCAAGACCGCATCGGTGGCAGAAATTCCCAAATCGCCCAGCAGTTGAATGGCGCGATCGCGCGCGGCATCGGCCTGCTGAAGCAAGCGCTGGTCGTCGCTAAAGAATCGGCCAAAGGCGGCATCGGTCAGCGCGGTCAGGCGATCCAGATCATCGCCGAAGATCGCCAGCAGATCAGCCGACCATTCAATCATTTGCTCGCGCGTGCCGTCGAAGTTATTTGACGTCAGCGCAAAGGCCGTGTCCATCAGCTGAGTCACGCCAACTAGGCGCTGGTAGGTCTCAGCCAGCGATTCCGCGCCAATCTGGTGAGCCTCCAGCATTTCCAGCGTGGCCAGCAGCTCCGGATGAGTCAGCGCAGCCGCATCACCAGCGCCGGCCAGCACGGCCTGGAACTCGGCAATCTCGGCCGTAACGGGGCCGACTTGGCCATCGAGCGGGCCAGTGATGGCTGCGATGACCATATCCCCAATGCTTCGGGGTGCCTGGCTAAAGTCATCACGCGGCGGGCCAGGCTGAACCGGACCAATGCCGCCGCCAGGCGGCGTAATCGGCACGATGGGCGAGGCAGCGGCGGTGCTGCCTGAAAGGCCCAGGCCGTTGCGCAGAAACAACTCGCGCTCAACGGCAAAGGCATCGGCGAAGCGTTGGAGTTGTTCTTCAGTGGTTAGCCCGCGCCGGACAAATTCGGCAACGGCCCCCGGTAAAGCGCTGACCACATTATCAAACACCGAAGCCAAGAACCGCTCGATGCTGTTGCCGTCTGATCGTGAACTGAACGCGGTATTGGCCAGCTGGCTTTCGATCAGCTCCAGCAGATCATCATCACGAACGACAGCCGCAATGCCCGCCGCGAACTGCTGCAAGCTGTTGCGCAGCTGATCAGCCGCTTCGGCCTCAATGCCGCGCAGTCCTAAGAACAGCTCGCCCAGTCGAGTGTCGACCGCTTCTTGGTCACGCGAGCCTAAGTCGGCCGACCCGCGCGTGTTGATGCCTGAAAGCTGGAATTTCGGCTTTCCTTCGCGGCCGATTAGCTCACCGATCAAACTGCCGATAGCGCCGCCGATTTGGCCACCCACCGGGCCGCCGATGGCTGCCCCGATCGCAGCTCCGGCAACGGTGGTAATCGCTTGGGTTAAATTGCCCTGCAGTGCCTGACCAATCGCCAGCGCACCAATCTCTATACCAGCCTTAACGCCAGGCGAATCGCCGAGGCCGGCCATTGCGTTCGAAAAGACGTCATTGATCGCATCAGTGATCGGCTCTTGACCAAAGGCAATCAACGACTGGCCAAGCGAACCACCTAAATCCTGTCCATTCAGAAGCGCAGTAGTAACGTTACCGCCGAGCTGTCCCAGCCCAAACGGATCCGCCGATGGTTCTGGCGCATTCTGACGGTCAAACAGCGCACCTGAAGCTGCCCGAATAGCGGCCGCTTGCTGCCGATAGGCTTCGGCGTACTGCTGGGCAATCGGTATGCCGGCCGCTTCGAGCTGCTGGGTGATAAACAGCTCGCGCTGGTAAGCCGCCAAGGCGTCCGGGCCGCCATCAATGGCGGCAATCTGCGCCTCGATGGAGGCCAGCACGCTGTCAGCCTGGCTCAGGTCAACCTGGCCGAGGTCATCCAGCTGCTCGACCAGCGCTTCAATAATGGATTCAAGCGTGCGTGAATCAATGCCCAGCTCGCGCAGCTGGCCCTCGCCTAAGCGAGCGGCGTCGGTCATCAGGCCAAGCTGGGTTGTGAGCTCTTCTTGGCGGGCGGCCAGTGGATCAATTTCATCGCGCAGATCGCTATAGACCCCGACCAGGTCTTCGAGCGTTTTGAGCTGATCGGAGGCCGCATCTTCAGCATCGCGCTGTGCTGTTTCCTCGGCTTCGAGCGCGGCGGTGAGCTGGCGCAGCTCGGCAAATCGTGCGCGCACGGCCTCGGTGTTGGCGGTCGTGCCTGCAGCGGCATCTTCCTCAGCGGCCGCGACTAAAGCCAAGGCTTCGCGCTGGTCAATCAGCGCAGCCTCGCCGTCGCGCAATACCGTCAGCTGCTCGCGCAGTTTTTCGATTTGGCTATCAAGCGGGCCGAGCAGCTTGGTAATGCCATCGGCCAGCGTTGCGACGCCATCGTCCGCTGCGGTTTTTGAGGACAAGCCCAAACGAACCAGTAACGGCTCGGCCAGCTCGGCAGCCACGCCAAGGCCGTTTATTAGGTTGGTTAGGTCTTCGTAACTGGCTTCGCCTGAAAGCTGCTCAGCAAGCCTCACCTGCTCATTGATGGCCTCTAGGCGTTTAGCTAGCGCGTTCTCAACATCGGTCGATTCGTTCCGAATAATGATGCCATCTCGCCCACCTTGGCCACCACGCGTTCTTAAATTCTGTGCGCGATCAAGTGCATCAGCAACCCTCTCAGCCTCTTCCCTGACTATCGTCAGCTGCTCGCGGACAACTTTGAGCCCATTCTCAGCATCATCAAACTGCAATGCTTCGCCCATTCTCTCTAGGGCGGCTGAGAAGTTTTGCGTAGGGATTACTGCCTGCTCGATCTCTTTGCGTGAGTTCCGAGCACTGATTACCAGCGCTGCAGTACCAGCAACCGCAACACCCACCGGGCCGCCGAGTAGGAAAAGAGCCCCACGAGCTGCCCTAGACGCGGCCGCAAGCGCAAGCTGGCCAGCAGCTGCCCGGCCCGTAATGCCAGCCATGCTCGCCAGCGCCAAGTTATAGCGAACGGCCTCTACAATCGCCAGTCGTTTCGCGGCTACAACCGCCAGCACCGAAGGCGCAAGCCGACCGGCCATAACACCAGACAGCGCAACGGCCACCACGGCGATCTTGTCGCCGTTTTCAGCCACCAGCGCGCCGGTCTGCAGCAGCTTGGTCATGACTGTGATCGTGGCTTCTAATATCGGCGGTATGACGGCAAGCCCAGCGCCCAAGCCAGCCTGAATGGACTCGGCCAGCGCGGGATCCGCAAGCCGCTCAACCAGGCCTTCAACTTCGTCGGCCAGTGCAGGCAGATCACCACGGAATTCAAGCAAATCACCAAACGCATTTCGGGCGGCCTGCAGCGAGCCGCCCAAGGTTTCGCGGGCAGCACGAGCGGCGCGGCCAAACTTGTTATCGAGCTCATCGAGAATGACGCCTTGAGCTGCAGCCACCTGGCCGGTCTTGACTAAATCTCGGATTAGCTGCTGCTGAATAGGGCTGAACGTAATGCCTGCTTTGCTAAGGGCAGAAATGCCCGCGACTGGATCGTTTAGCGCTTTGCCCGCCTGCAGCGCGGATGACTGCAAATCACTACCCAACACGGTCGACATATTGATAATCGACTCGGTCGCTCGATCAAACTGAGTGCCGGCAATCTGGGTAAAGGTGAGTAGAACGCCCTGCATGGACGCAATCTGCTCATTACCAAACGTAGTCACGCGCTGGAGCGCACCAGCATTGGCCAGCAGCTGCTCGACTGATCGACCGGCGGCCATGCCGGTTGATTTAACCCGGGCCTCTAACTGAGCCTGAACGCGCTCTTGCTCAAGCGTTGCACCCGTAACTTCGCGCAACATGCGCGCAGCGGTTTGAATGGATACATAGGCGGCCGCAGCGGCTACGACTTTGCCGGCCAGGCTGCCGGTGCTATTGCTTAGCTTTTGGGTTTGCTGCTCAGTGCGCTTGAGTGCGGCGGTGCCTTTGTCGGCACCGCCTTCCAGGTTGGTGCTGAACTTGCGCACTTCACCAGTGGCTGTCTCGATGACGCCGGTGAGCTGCTTACCGTCGCCAGAAAGCCTAAGCTTGAGATTCATTTCGCTCATTTGCTTTTCTTGTTCAGCTGGGCAATGCGCTCACCAACATAGGCCTGATCAAGGAACCGGATTTGCCGCAGCAAGGTTGGGGTCAGTTCGGTCTTGTGTATACGGGCCACTGTCTCGATCTCCGGGGTTTCCATTTCTTCGGGTACGGCACCCGCCATGCCGTAGCTCATGGGGCGGCGGCAGGCTTGCCACAGCGCCAGCGCGGGGATGTTGCTGCTCAATACCTCGATCGCCTGATCAGGCTTTTCAGCGTTAACAATCTTGATGCCAAGTAAGGCGAGCTGACCATCATGGTCAGAAGATGCTGGCCGGTGGCCGGCCAGCGATCGCCCTACTTGCGTGAGTTTCCCGCGACACCTACCGTTGCATCAATGCCGGCTTGTGAGTCATTAAAGCGTTTCTCGATTGCGCTGCGGTAGCGCGGCACCCGCAAGACGTAATCGCGGACATCTTCGTCGGACAGCAGCGAGCCATCGGCGGTCTCGATTTCAAGGCCTTCAACGGCTTGAAGCTGGCGCTCATAGGCGGGCGTGGTTTCCTTAAGCTTCTCGATGCGCTCCAGATCAGCCGTCGCTATTTCGGCCTTGGCTCCATCAGCCTGCAGCGCTTTAACGGCTTTCAAAAACACATCAACCGATTCGGACAAATTCTCTGAATGGCTTTTGATTGCATCCGGGTGCTCATCACGGAACACGCCGACGAAACTTAAAGAGGCCTTTTCGTCGGCCACTTCAGTCGGCTGCTGCACGGTGATGGTTAGCTTATACAGGTGTCCAATTTTTATACGAGCCATTGCTCTATCTCCTAAGTTATGTGAAAAATACTGCCCACTGAACTACCCGCCAATCGGCGGATCCTCAGGCGGGTCTTCGGGTGGTTTTTCTACACCGCAGTCGCCGGTGTCTCGACAGTCGCCAGACTGGTCGATTGGGCCGGGTGAGGCGTCGCGGTTGTCGCCGGGGCTTCGGTACCGGTCGATATCGCGGAACTGGTCGCCGCCAATGTCGTCGCCGTCTGAATCTTGCCGACCGATATCGCGGTTTTGATCGCCGCCGATATCGTCACCATCGGAGCCGTGCCGACCGACTTGGCCGCTGATCAGATCCCGTCCGGCATTATCGCCAGGCGAATCCATGCGGCCGCTGTTGTTGATGCTGGTGTTGCCACCGGCACCGGCGATCGCCGCCGTACCAAAGTCAGCCAGGCGATCGATGCCGAACCCGGCCAAGCCAGCGTCGGCCACGATACCTAATGCTTTCACCCAAGGATTCGGGCCAGCCTGATACTGGCGCACCGGCTCCGGATCATCAGCCGGGGCAAACACCGAAAAGCGCTCGACACCCTGCAGCTGGATGGTCTCGCCAGGGCGCGCGACCATTTCAATGATCGGACGACGCGCCTGCTGCTCAGACGCTGCAATGGCGGCCTGTGCGTTGTAGTAGGCCGTCTCTGCATTGGTCCTGTGCAGGCTGTGCGTACAGCCTGCAAGGACGAATAGCGCGGGCAGAATTACCAGGGCGCGGATCATGTGGACGTACCAAACTCTAATACGTAGTCGGCATTGCCAGTAGGCCCAGGCATGATGGTGATCGGGAACCGCCACGCGGCGCGATTATCCACATTGACCGGCTCAGGCTCATCGAGCTGAACCTCAACAAACGTCGCTTTTTGCTTGCGAGCGTCAACAGTGTCGTCGACCAGCAGCTCAAGCGGCACCAGCGCGTTGGTCTCGACCATTGTGATCAAGTCGGCCCAATTGTCATCGCGCCAGACCGTCAAGTTGCCAGAAAACTCACGGCCCTGGCGGAAGGTTCGAGTCGTTTCAGAGCCGTAGCTCAGCGCGACATTTCGACCATCACTCAGCTCTAAGCTGACACAATCGACGACCGTGCCGTCCAGGTTGACGGTGAGCGAATCTTCAAGCAGGGGCGTCGGCACTTGGAACGACACCAGGCTGTCAGATGGAATGGCCTCTTCGGCATAGCCGACGACCTTGGCCAGCACATCAATGCCGGCTTTGGCGTAGTCATTAATGGCCCATGCAAGCGAGCTAAAACGACCCCGACCCGCGGCACCGCGGTAGCGCAGCCCAGCGTGGAAAAAGTCCATGCTGATCGAAGGTATGCCCTGAAGGGTCGGCTGCAGCGAGGTGATGGCTGGTGGGCCAGTATCCAGCGTTTCGATATGGCCGCACGCTTTAGCAAAATCGCTATAAGGCAAAACCGCGCCAGGCGTAGTCGGCCCAACCAGTTCAATCATGCCCGAAACGGTCATGCGACGCTCGATGCCAATAAAGGGCTTAGAGCCGCCGTTTGGACGCTGAATATTACGCTCTAATTTTCCGCCCTGAATTCGGCCTTGGCCGTCAAGCAAGCGGATTGCATCGGCAGCCGCCAGCGTTTCAAACGTGCCTTCAGTCGTCTCTTGTTTGCCGCGAAAGCCGGACAGATCAAATAATTCAATAGACATGACTTACTCCTTAGCGCCTTTGGACGCGTTTGATTTGCCGGAATTGGCTTTGCCAGCGGGCTTCGCGGCGGGCTTTTCAGCTGACTCCTCAGCTGGCTTACTGTCGGCAGCCTTCTGCTCAAGCCGCTTACGCTCAGACTTCGTGAGCGGTGGCTGTTGAGACTTGCCCACTGGTGACAACTTGCCATCAGCGCCCTTTTTGTAAGTGCCGGCAGCGACCGATTGATCGGTGCCGGGTGTTTTTTCAAGCTCTTTTTTCTTGGTCATCAAAACGTCCTCAGGTAGAAATGTCGTATTCGATGGCATAGGTTTCCTGCCACCAGATCACATTGTTTTTGTAGCTCAGCACGGCGCACGGTGCGGCCAGTTGAGTCGCGAACCCTTGCGTCGCGCCCGGATGGCGCCAACCGACCAGGGCTGAACGAATTTGTATGATTCGTTCGCGCAATTCGTCGGCTTTGGCGGTGCCGCGCTTGGCCACCTTGTAGTCACGAATAGCAATGACCACACCAAACCGGCTCAGCACGCGCTGGCGATAGCCACCGGAGCCGCCGATGGATTTTGAAGGCTGATCACTGGCCAGCAACACATAAGCAGCCGGCGTGGCTGGGGCCTTGCTTTTTTCCGCGCTGGCCAAATCGGCCGCGCCGCCAATCTCTTTCCAACCGGTCAGCTGATCGTGCAGCCGATCCAAAATCGGCGACAGCGTAATCGGCGCAAGCAATGAGCTCATATAAACCCACTGGACTTATCCCGGCCCCAGCGCGTTGCCTGGCTGGTCATTTGAACCTCGCCAACCTTGCTGGCTTTGGCCGGCTCTTCAATGCCGAGCGCCATTTCACCGCGCGACAATTTGCCCAGAATACGGATCGCGTCCTGGTAGCCTTGATTGACCTCATCAATACGGCCATCCTGGTGCAGGTGATAGCGCCGGATATTTGCGGCCAGGCGTTTGACGATGCCAGGCACTGGATCAAGCGGCAGGCCATAGCGTTGCGCCAAGTAGCTGTCGATTTCTTGATCAGCATCTTGGCCGGCCTGGTCAATGACCGTTAGCGCAGCTTCGGCCGCATCGATTTCATCAGCTGACCAATCGTCGGTTGACTCGCCCAAGATCACGGCACGCATAAGCGCACCGCTGACCGCAGCCATTGAGTCCGGCACGGCTACTTCAGCCAGCTCGGTCTCGCCGAAGCGCTGCATCAATTCTTGGGCAGTCAGGTAGTTCATACGGTCAGCACGGCCTCGTTCTCGGCCACGGTGGCATCACCAATGCCGCCGACTTTGGTCAAATCAGCCAGGCTCTCGAACGGGCCTTTTGATGCGCGCCACTTGACCAGGTCATTAGCGGTTTTCTCGCCGATGCCGTTGGCCGCTTTGGCGATTTGCTTTGCCGTTGCGGTGTTGACGTTGACCAGGGCTGGCGGCTTTTCAGCTGCCTTTTCAGCTGCCTTCTTAGCCGATTTCTGAGCCTTAACCTGCTGCACTTCAAGGTGCGGGTCAGCCTCAATCAGTGCCAACTGCTCATCAGTCAGCTCGTGTTCAGTCCAGCGAGGACCGAAGCGAACCCCAGCACGAATATGCTGGGGCGCGGCTTTGCGGGTGCGGATTTTGGTTGACATCGGCATTAATCCAGCAGGGTGCTTTCGATGATCTCGACCGCTTTGTACAGCGTGTTACCAGCGCCGTTAGCCAGCGTGGCGGTCGCGAACAGCGTTTCGGCTGCATCCAGATTGCCTGGGCCAACCACAATGACATTCGGGTTGACGTTCAGCTTGCGGCCTTCATCGCCCTCGAACTTCTTCATCGCGGCGCGAGCCAGCTTGAAGTTTTCTGCAGTCAGTGCGGCCCGTGAGCCATATGCCATCTGCCAGAAGCCGAAGCCGGCGCTGGATCGAGCATCGACACCAAACAGGAACTCATCACGCATAAAGGCGTTTTGATCTTCCAGGTTGTTCAGCGCGCGGAACTGATAGTCACGACGCTTCTGGTAGATCAGCGGCTTGAGTGGGCGGCGGGTGTCGAGCAAGAACCAAGGAAGGTCAGAACCCGCCTGCAGGTTGCTGACCAAACCATCACCGACCGGATGCTCGGCATCAAAGAACGGCTGGCCGTCGTAGCACAGCTCAACAAAGCCCGAGGCGAGCAGCTCAAAGATCAGCTGGTCAGGATGCTCTGCAGCAATCTGGCCAAGCGACTGCACTTTAGGCGCTACGATGCCAATCGAATCATCTTCGATATCATCGCGCATGACCTTAATGGTCGATTCAAACTTGCGGTTGCGGATGGTGTAGCCGTGCGCTTCAAGCTGCTTGATCCGGCGATCACCAATCCACTCGCGCATCTGCGGCCAGTCGCCAAGCCAGTTGTAGATCTCGCTGGCGCTGGTCGAGTTGATCATGGTCGCGATCTTGTTCCACTTAGGCTCAAACGCACCGAAGCCGTCCTGGAAGTTTGATTTTAGACCGCGATAGAGGTCGTCTAATACTGCTTTATTAACTAACATAGTGATATCCCTTAAGAGATTCGGACCCAGACGCCTTCGGCATCTACGGCTGCAATTACACCTGCGACTGATCGGCTTGCTGAGCCGTTGGTCAAGGCGACGGTTTGGTCATCGACGATGAAACAGTTAGCGCCGACATCTTCGGCACCAATTTCATCAGCGGCGGCCGAGTTGGCGAATGCAAATACGCCTTTAAGCACGGTCACGCTGGCATCGCCATCGCTGCCGGCGTTGGTCACCTGCTCCTGGGCGACGCCGTCGGCCGTCTGGCCGGTGGCGGCTGCGCCTGGTACGGCAAAGCCATTGGCATCAAGCATGACCAGGCTGCCACCAAAGATGGTCGTGGCGGCCTTTACAGGACGGGAGTACAGCGCATCTTCGCGCCATGCGGTATTACGGTCTTGGGTTAAAGCAGCCATTACGCAGCCTCCTCAGCTTCAAGCTGTTTGGCGTAGGTTTCTTGGCTAACACCCAGCTGGCTGCAGATCGCAACCTGTTGCGGGGTTAAGCCCTGTTTGTTGACG
>Ga0306898_1000578_pt1 | contig 13633 bp, 21 predicted proteins | sample AntRauMFilla1564_FD_190424 | JGI IMG/M metagenome (GOLD analysis project Ga0306898, IMG submission 190424) | Saline lake microbial communities from Rauer Islands, Antarctica - Metagenome Filla 1 #564 (v2) (version 2) | ecosystem: Environmental > Aquatic > Non-marine Saline and Alkaline > Saline ...
GAATAAACATCCTAAGAAAACTATCCAATGACATTTTCGCCCAATCCTCTAATATCAATCGAGAACTCGACATCCATCTCTCTTACCTCAGGAGAATCCGATCTCAAGAACTATCCGAAGAAAAACGCATCGCCCGAGAGAACAAAAAACAATCAGCCTCAGCAAAACTTGACAGATCCGGAAAGAGAAAAGCTAATCGATCTGTATCGCCTCAAGGATCGTAGTCAGCAGGCCTATAACAAACTAACCTGCTTGCATGGCTTGAGCCCCTATCATAGGGATCTATTGCTGCAGGAGATGACAGCTTTGGATGAGGAAATTATCGGAAAGGAGGCATTCAATGTCTAAATCCTCATCAATCGAATGGACTGACGCCACTTGGAATGTGGCAGTAGGCTGCACAAAGGTCGACGCAGACTGCAAGTTCTGCTACATGTACCGGGACTCAATGAAGGGCACTCGATATAATCCTAAAGTAGTGAGACAAACCAAAGGTGTATTTCGACTTCCACTGACCCTGAAGACTCCCAGTAGGATCTTCGTAAGCAGTTTGACAGATTTCTTTCACCCGGACATAGACTCCTACCGGCAGGAAGCCTGGAATATCATTCGGGCATGTCCACAGCATACGTTTCAGATTTTGACTAAGCGGCCTGAGCGGATTCTAAGCAAAGGTATCCTTCCACCAGACTGGGGCGAGGGCTGGGATCACGTATGGTTAGGTACAAGTGTAGGCAGCAGCAATGGGATTTGGAGACTCGGCAGCTTGGCTTGTGTTCCTTCCAAAACTCGATTCATCAGCTTCGAACCACTACATGAGTTTATCACGCTGAAAGGATTGGAACCACTACTTACTCACAAATATCACTGGGCAATCATAGGAGGAGAATCAGGGAATGAAACTGGACAGTATCGCTACAGACCCTGTAAGCTAGACTGGATTAAATATCTAATGATTACGCTGGATGACGAGTGTAAGATCCCAGTATTCATCAAGCAACTGGGAACCCATATTGCAATGCAATTTGGCTTAAAAGACAGGCATGGAAGAGACATGAGCGAATGGAATGATTCATGGCTCAAAGTCCGGGAATTTCCAAAATCAAGAAAGGAGGGCTCAAATGTATAAGCCACCAAAGAAAACGCTCGCAGAGCTCCAAGCCAATGCCAAGCTGCTCACCCAGCAGATCATCAACGGGGCTCACCTCGATGCATCGGCCATGCAGCTGCTCACCAAGCAACTCGCATCAGTCAAATCTCAAATCACCGAATCAGAAAAGGAGGCTAAAAATGTCTAAAGAAATAATTTATTACAACTCTGATCAGGCCGCCAAACCGGCAAAATTGACACTGTCAGACGGAACTGTCAAAGATCTTTGGATTGCTTCCGATGGATCTGGTTTTAAAGAAGAGCATATGGCTCGATATAAAGGATGCACTCATAACCAATGTCAATGTGGAACATGGAAGTTAAAGCGCTACCTCAATTGTGAATCGTGCAGGGAAATATCAACTAAATCGACTTACGAATCCAAGACACCACTTGAATACCGGGAGCAACCTGTCTGCCTATACCAAAGCGATATCTACTTCTGGACATTGGAAGATATTGAGGACTACTGTATAGAGAACAATGTCCGCAAGCAGGATTTGCAACTTATGCACTGTGAACCCAATACACCACGGGAGGTCGACTATGAGTACTTCAGTGATTGCATACCTGAGGACAGTGACGGAGATGTATACTCCAAGGAAATGATAGCTGCAGTAGAGCTTCTGAATAAGATCATCCGTGAGCACAAGCCTATCTCTTGGAGTGAAGGAAAGTTTAGGGTTGTATTTGGAAAGGAGGTATCAGATGTCTAAAATCAAAGAATCAAGTAGCACTGTGCAAAAAGTGCACTTTGCTAATCATCCGTTCTCAGCAGACTGGACTCAGCCAATCGATAACACGATCGATATGCCAGACCATCTCATTCCTCTCTACAATAAAATAGGTAATCAGCTGATGTTTCATAAGATTTCAGGTAAAGAGGAAAAATTAACAGTGCTTCACATGGTCAGAATAGCAGAGGAATTCTTCTTGAATCCCGATAAAGCTATTGTAAGAAGGGAGGCTTCCAATGTCACATAAATTCCTCTACCAGAATGTCCTTGACCTGGGATTTGTCCGCAAGGACTTGGGAGACTCGGTATTCTTCAGTCAGAATGGCTATGACTGGTTCATTGTGACTATGAAGCTAGCCCCTAGAATACACGCAGAGTGGGACTCTGAGACACACGAAGTCCAGCTCACGCGCTACGATAAGAAGCATAATATCCTCGGCACGATGCCCATCGTCTCGATCCTTCACCTGCAAAAGATGATTGAGTTCTTTGGAAAGAAAAAGTCCAAGTCAAAAGGATGTGTGGATTGTGATAAAAGTCGGCTGCATGTCTAGCAAGACCAACCGTCTCCGCAAGAGAGTCCTACTCGCTAAGTCATCGGAAAAGCCAATTCCTAAACATGAAGACACATCCTTAAAACCTGAACTTAAATGACCTCCGAACGAACCCAAACCGAGCGTACCCTTATCGGACATGCTATATCCACGATACCCTCTGCATTGGCCGTCTCAGACGTACTTACTGTGGACAACTTCCAAGACCCACTCTGCCAGCGACTATTCCCTATCATCCTGGAATGCGTGCAGACGATGGAGCTGGACACGATATCCATCACACGGAAGTACCGGCAGCTGTACAAAGAAGAGCACTCCTATGACATCATCATGCTGGGCGAGCTGGCCAGTGGCAGAGGCTTTGTCATGAATGAGGCCCTACTGCTATTGGAGATGGATATCAGGTCCAAGTTCTGCGCGCTACTGTCCAAAATAGAAAAGGAATATGCCGCAGTCACGGAATTTGAGGCCGCAGCGATCTGGAAGCAATGCCATGACCACATGGCAGATCCGAGCAATGATGTATTCAAAGCCGTGGATCACCTGCACCGCTACCTCAGCTCCTGCTTTCCCGACCAGATGAATGACTACAATTTCCTTCGTGAAGCAGTACCAAAGCTGATCGAACGAATCCGCAAGCGGGCAAATACCCGCAAATTCATCGACAGCCTCACCTACATGGTCAGTGAGAGCAACGAGACCCACGAGCAGCGCATGTGTGTGAAGATCCTCACCGACTGGCTCATCCTGAGTATCTCCGGACTGAAGCTGCCGGAGGATTTCTACAAAACCCTCAACCAACTGAAATCAAATTGGAATGTCTAACCCCTACCCAGACCTCAAGGACTTTCTCCGGGATAATAGCCTTGCCACTGCATCGGACGCGCAGCTGGACGCAGAGCAGGAGCGGAGAAAACTATCCAATCCATTTCCCCTACACATCTTTCACCCCAAAATCAAACCCTTCATCGATGCACTGCACAAGGAATATGATCTACCGCGCTCCTACATAGGCCTTGCGCTACTGGCTTCCTACAGCTCCGCCGTAGGATCTGCCTACCACATCAAGCAAAACAAGCTGGGCGAGATGTATTTCCCGGTATGGGCGTGTCTCGAAGGGATCTCATCCGCAGGAAAGTCACTGGTGATGAATCAGATCTTCAAGCCACTGTACCAGATACAGGAAGAGCTGGAAGAGGAATGGTTTGCTGCCATCGAAGGCAAGTCCGATGGCGAGATTGCAGGGATGAAATTCAAACAGGTGATCTATGGTGATGCCCACATCCCGACGCTGATCAAGAGTGTGATGCCAAATAATGCAAAGGGAATCCTGCAGGATGCGGATGAAATCCTGTCTTGGATCAACGGCATGAACCAGCTGGCCAAAGGCGGTAAGGAAGGTACAGACGAGCAGTTCTGGATGAAAAGCTGGAACTGCAAAGTGCACCGAAAGACCCTTGCAGGCAATCAATTCTTTGTGATCAAGAAGCCCTACCTGAATGTCTTTGGCGGAGCTCAGCCCTCGATCATGCACAAGCTGTTCAAGAATGATCGGGATACGACCGGGTTTATCTATCGACTGCTCTTTGCGGTGCCTGAGACGCACAAGATAGCGGAACCGAACCTAGACTTTGACATGCCTGAGGAGTGGGAGAAGCTACATCACAAGTGCCTGAACTCACTCTACAGAGGTCTGCCGATGGAAGAAGACAGCGAAAGCAGAATAATGATACTGGATCCCCGCGCAATGGCGTGGTACAACAAGTGGGCAAAGGAGAAAACGCTGCAGGTAAAATCCATCGATGATCTACTGGTAAAGGAAAAAGTATCAGGAATCTACGGCAAGATGAAAGAATATGCGCTCCGCTTCTCCGGACTGCTGCACATCTCGGACAAGGCCTATGACGGAGGGAGATTTGAGCTACGGGAGGTAATCGGCGAGTCCACTATGAAGCGGGCGACCGAAGCAGCGGACTACTTCTACGATGCTGCCAAGGATATCACCGAGCGGGTGAACAAATCTGTGATCGCTTCGCCGGACATCATCCGATTTGCGAGCTACATGAAGGCAGGGTATAGCTTCCAGAAGATTGGAGACTTGGAGTTTCCAAAGGTCAAAACCGAGAGCGCCAGACGAGGCAGAGCGACACGACTGGTGAAGAAATACGTGCAGGAGTACCCGAAAATATTCGGCGCAGAAGTAAAGTAAATCTCAGTGAGTGCACGTGATCTATGAATGTGCGCACAGAATTAAAATAAACATGCTATATGTCTCTAACTGTCAATATTTTAAGCCCTTTCACCTACCGCACATCAGCGCACATTGTGAAAAATAACCCACTGACTGTCAATATTTTAAGCCGTTTCAAAATGCACATAAAATGTGCGCTCGAACGCACAAAAAATGTGCGCTTGAAATCACGATATGTTATTGACAGTCAGTTAATTGAAAAACCAAATGTGCACTAATGTGCACCTCTAAAACAGCCTAAAAACGGCTATTGGAGCGAATGGAGGGGGTATTTAGGCGCTTTAAAAGCAAGCCCGAGCGCACATTGTCAGATTAAGTAAAAAGTCACTAAAACAAGTAAACTATGAATACACTGACCACCAACGATCAAGCAGATCTTATTTATCTATTCTGCGATAAATATCACTACCCAACAAAGTCTCCAATACGGTATTCATGGCGAGGAAAGATGTGGCTCTGTGCTTCCAATCAGAACTCTATACTACTCCTTGAATATCGTTACGACATCGTAGTTCATGATTATACACCGGACTTTACTAAGTTCTTTATGAGTAAGTATGAACATACTGAGATCCTCCTGAGCGTATCTGATCTACAAGCTGCCTATGACCTGATTCCCTTGATCACAAAGCGAGTCTATGCTGACTGCTACAGCTGTGATGGCCGAGGGAGATTTGACCACCGTGGGCATGAGTACGGGTGTCAGTCCTGTAAGGGTAGTGGCAAGTCAGACCATGACTATACCATATCCACGGTCAAGGATGAGGACTACCTGATCCGACTGGACGGGAAGTACTTTACCGCAACACGCTGGAACGATCTTATAAAGGTGCTACAGATAGTAAAGCCAGACCGGGTGAGGCTCCACCAATTCCAAGAAGAACGGGAAGCTCGGATCTTTCTCCTGGATGATGATGCCGTGCTGGTGCTGATGCCCTACCACGTCAATGAATCCCTAAAAAGCAAATTCCAAATCATCGATATCCCTATGGGGGTGCAGAGCTGATAAAAATAAGAACTAATAGATTCAAAATCTAAAAAACATCAAACCCATGACCAAACGAGAGCGACTAACCCAGAAAACATGAAAACTCACTATAAAATAATACCTATCACTGACACTAATACCAATGCCCATATGTGCTATTGGCTAATATTCATAATCAACAAAAACTGGATAGGAATCACTGAAGGAGAAAAACCGGTGGAATTTGCTAGCCGTAAAGAAGCTAAGGCCTATGCGAAAAAAATGATAGAAGATGGAAAGGTGAAACTCTTAGAACAGTCCTACTCATGAATTTCTCCGCAAATAAGAACTTCTACCCTACCCCTGATCACCTCATCGCAGACATGGTGGCTCCGCTCAATCGGGATGGTAAGAGTATGCAAAATATGCAAGTACTCGAACCCTCAGCGGGATCGGGCAATATCCTGGATTATCTGGTAAGCACCAAGAAAGTCCGCCCACGCAATCTCTATGCGATCGAGCAAGATCCCAACCTCGTCCATATCCTGCAGAGCAAAGGCTATAAGGTCATCGCCAATGACTTCCTCGACTACCATCCTGACTACTCCATCGACTGCATCATCGCCAATCCTCCCTACGACAAAGGCGACGAACACTTACTCCACATGTGGAATATTCTACACTCAGGGGAGATCGTATGCCTGCTGAATGCGGAGACAATCAAAAATCCCCATAGCCAACGACGCAAGCTACTGGCAAAGATCATCGAAGATCACGGCAGCGTGGAGATGATCGGACGACAGTTCCAGGACGCAGAGCGCCAGACGTTGGTGGACAGCTGCATTGTACGGCTGAGCAAGGTAGCAGCGAGCAAGTTTGACTTCAAGTTTGAAAACGTGACCAAGGAGACCGAGTATGACTTCTCCGAGCAGATTGCCGGCAATAGCATTGCGATCAATGATGTGACTGGTAACCTGATACGATGCTATGAGAAGACCAAAGATGCGTTTATCCTACTGATGAAGGCAAAAAAGGAACTTTCGTTCTATTCTTCGGCTATTCTCTCCGGCAGCTATCGGATGGATACGATCACTGCACTTACCTATAAGGAAGGCAATACCGATGCGACTCGATACAATATCTTTCTGGATGAGATTAAGCTTGCTGCTTGGCAAGGCATACTGAATAAGCTAAATATCCAGAAGTACCTCACACATGCGGTATTGAGTAATTTCCATGAGTTTACCAAGAACCAAGGCGCGCTTGACTTGACTAAAGAAAATATCCACCAGGTCATCATGATGATCGTAGGCAATCGAGATCAGATCATGGTACAGGCGGTCATGGATGTGTTTGACATCTTCACCAAGTACTACAGCGAAAACCGGGAACATCCCGAAGGCTGGAAAACCAATGAGGCATGGATCGTAGGGGATCGAATAATCTTACCGGGCTACATACAAATGGGCTACGGAGGATACTACAGCACCAATCACGCCAAGTGGCAGCAGTTCCAAGACATAGAGAAAGTATGCTGCTACCTGTCTGGGATTGATTTCAGTACGCTGGACCTACAAGTAGGCACTCAGTCCTACGGTGCACCGGAGCGGGATCGGAAGTACAATCGAATAGGATTGAAGACGGCCATCCATCGGGTAGAGATCGGAGCGACGGGCTGGCATGACAGTGAGTTCTTTGCCATAAGATGCTATAAGAAAGGCACTATTCACCTAAAGTGGAAAGACGAAACGCTACGTACCAAATTCAACCAAATCGCCTGTCAAGGCAAATTCAATCTAGGCTACAGTACTAAAAAAAGAAAGAAGAAATGACCCATACCCTACTGATGCCAATCGACCCGGTCTATGATACCACAGACCAAAATATGAAGCATTCGAAATCCCGCTTAGCAATCAATACGGAGGGGAACCTCACCTCCAAAAGTATCTACTACATCGATTTGTTTTGTGGCGCAGGTGGCGTATCTACCGGAGTGGTAAGAGCGGGCGCCAAAGTAATCTTCTGCATCAATCATGATCCGGTAGCCATCGCCTCCCACCGTGCCAATCATCCTCGGGTGAAGCACGCGGTGGAAGACATCACCACGTTTGACCTTACCCAGCTTATCAAAAGGGTAGATGCCATCCGTGCCAAAGATGCACAAGCAGTGATCTGCCTGTGGGCTTCGCTGGAATGTACCCACTTCAGCAAAGCAAAAGGAGGCGAGCATCGGGAAGCTGACAGCCGTACTCTGGCGGAGCATCTGTATCGGTACATCGCGGCATTATCGCCAGACTATATTGATATCGAAAATGTAGTGGAGTTCATGTCTTGGGGCCCGCTGCGGGTGGCCTGTGAGAAGAGCCACAAAGACCGATCTGATCTGAAGGTCAGAAATGCAAAGGTAAATCTGGAATCTTCCACCGATAGAAGTGAAACCAGTGGGTATCACATGGTGCCTTACTCGAAGAAAAACGGCAAATACTACACTAAATGGTACCAAACGATCTGCAGAGACTATGGCTATGCGTATGAGTATCGCATTCTGAATTCGGCTGACTTCGGAGCCTTGACAGCACGAACCCGATATTTCGGACAGTTCAAGAAAGCAGACTTTCCCTTCACCTGGCCACAGCCGACGCATGCAAAGAGTCCTGTGGCGGCCGGATTGTTTGGAGGCTTGAAGAAGTGGAAGGCAGTGCGCCCGGCATTGGAGCTCAGTGATGAGGGCAAAAGCATCTTTGGGCGAAAGAAAGACCTCAGTCCCAATACGCTCAAGCGGATCTATGCCGGTCTGGTGAAGTATGTAGGCAGTGGAAAAGAGCCTGAGTTCATCATGAAGTACCTCTCCAACTCGCCTAAGTCCGGAATAAGCAATGCAGTCGACTTGGACAGTGTAGCCCCTACGGTGACTACGCAGGATAGATTGGCATTGATCCACTCGACATTCATCACCAAATACTTCTCTAAAAATCTCAATCAAATGGAGATTTCATCCTCCCCCTTCAGGGGGCTGGGGGGTCCTGACTTCCTTATGAAGTACCATGGCAACGGGGACAATGTACTCGACACAGCTGGACCATGCAGCACATTGACGACCAAAGACCGACTTGCAAAGCTTCAGGTGGTGTGGCTGGATAAGCAATTCCGATCAGATCTCAATCACCAGTCCGTGGAGCGACCTGCAGGAGCAATCATGTGCAATGACAAGCATGCCAAAATGACTGCCGTAAAAGCAGAGGACATTCATTTCATCATGAATCAATTTAGCGGAGGAGGTCAGCACAGCAGCCCGGAGAAGCCACTTGGTGCAATCACCACGATCCCAAAGGCCAATCTGATCCAGGCGGAGGCATGGCTGATGAATCATAACTATGACAATACCGGATCGGCAATAGAAAACCCATCTCCCACCCTACTGGCCAGTAGAAAACATTTCTACATCCTAAATCCACAGTACACCAGCAAAGGAAATGACCTAGATAGACCCTGCTTCACGCTGATTGCACGAATGGATAAGATGCCTCCATCTATAGTCGGCACTACTACCGGAGAAGGGGCGATTCTAATCTATGCGGATGACTCGGAGATCCTAAAAAAGATCAAGCTATTCATGGCGGGGCATGGGATCATCGATATAAAGATGCGAATGCTAAAAGTATCCGAGCTGCTTCGCATCCAGGGATTTGGGGACAAGTACCTGCTCAAAGGTACCCAGACAGATCAAAAGCGATTCATAGGAAATTCGGTGGAAGTGAACCTCGCCAAATGCAAAGTAAGATCCAGAATCGAAACCCTAGCCACTTATTCATTTCACCAAAAACAAGAAAGCGCATGAAAACAACCGATAAAGAATTTGAATCTATCAGGGCACTATTTGACAAACTAGAAGCAGATCGAAAGGAAATCCTAGCTAAAAAAACAGAAGCAATCATCGAGCTATTCCAAGACGGAGGCTATCCGGAAGTAGCCGAAAGAATCAGGAAACAAGGGCTACCAACCTCTATTATGATTAAGGAAGGAAGATATCAGGACTTAAAATTCCTGCGTGAAATCTGCCCCATATATATCAAGCCTTGGTCAAGACGAGCAGACTCAAAAGATGTGATTATGTACTGGAATATCACGGACAAAATAACCCCAGTACATGAGCGAATCATAGGTATTAATATTGCCAACGAGTAATGATGCTTGCACATCGGATCTAAAAGGATAAGACTAAACAGAACAACCCCATGAAAAAACCAATCATTCACTCCTACGAAATCAATCCACTCAGCGAAGAAGCCTATCAGGAAGCACCAGAGGCTGTCCGTAAGGTATACATCGCTGTAGTGCAGAATATCCCACTGTCCAAAGAAGTCATCAAAGCTACGGTAGACGCCTATCCAGGCTACTTCACCCTCAAGAAAAAGCAGGTGAAGAATTCCTTCAGTAAGAATTTCAAGCGACTGAGTAATCTGAAGCAGCTGCGGGATAGTCTGGTGAACTTGGAAAAGAATAGCAAAGTACTTAATAGACCATCGATCTCCTTTGCAAGGAAAGACGAAGTACAATTTCCGACTAACCCTACGTGTGCCGGTAACTGTGGCATGAGCTACTGCGATGATAACGGATGCATCGATCGCAAGCGCGAGCTAGTTGGGGGCGGAATTCCATCTGATTTAGGGTATATATATCCAAATACTATGTCGGGGACAATCAAAGACCATAATACAATATCAAGCTTAGATGCTCTGCAAGAATATGTGGATAAACATGGGGAGGATTGGCCCTTGGAAAAGGGAGAATACAATGGTAAATGTAACATCACTACTTGTCAAACCGAGGAACAAGCTTCCTGGTACAACCATAGTACAAGAAAATTCTACTGCCCAAGCTGCGCCAATAGACTTAACTACGATGAATTTAATCTGCGAGATGCTAAGCGAATGTTTGGTCACATGCTATGCACTGAGGGAATACCCAAACTGGAAAATACTACTAATCCATCTAACCTCTAAATAAAGATACCGATGACAGATCACAGAAATGAAACGCCGAAGAAAGATAAATTCGTCACGCTCCGAAAAAAGAAGAAGCGCAAAGGCTTAAGCTTTGGAAACGAGTTGTTCCGATTGAGCGAAACACTAAAATTGATTTACAAGAATGAACGAGAACAGGATCTAAATGATAGAAAAGATCGGCACGATGCTGAAAAAGAAAAATTAAAACAAATCATCCAATCAGCGGAGAGTATTAATAAAATATACGATGATGCCAAAAAGCATCCTTTTATACCCAAGGTGCCTGATAAGTATCCATTTCTAGAATATGTACAGAAAAAACTGGACAATGAAACAAAAGCACCTACGCATATGCTAGAGGACGACCCGGAGCCTGAGATTCTATTTCTAATCCCCAATCAATTTTATAAGGCGACGCGGTATAGTATAAAGTGGTACGAACTAGCAAAGGGCGAGCTGAAAAAATGCAATGATGACCACCAAAAACTAGATCCAAGACGGACAGTGGCAATCAACAATGCGATTGACTGGATAGATCGCCAAATTGAAAGCATGACTGAGGCTATCCAATCTTACCGTAAGTCTGACTTGGAAGCAGAGCTTGATGCGGCAATTAAGTATCTAGAAGTAATGAAGCATACGGATCCCATCGGCAACAAAACATTAACAGCATGGGAAGTAATGGCAGTACTCGAGATGGTAAAAAAACGAAAGGTAATCTCATATATCAACGATCAACATAATCCCTTCTGTAAAAAAGAAAACAAGATTAAACTATGAAGGACCTATCTAAAGAAAAACGTGAAAACCTATTGCGGGAATTCCGATCCGGTAGCCATGATAGTCCAATGATGGGTCACATTATGGAAGTACTGTGGCTGGATACGAACTGGGTTGCCACTACCAATGGCGGGGCAGTTGTATTGATCATTGATCAAGGCGATATAGCAGTGGATAGATCTGCTAAGACGGTCAATCTTGTGGGTGTATTACCAGAGTTGGTCAGTGTAGGCCACGAAATCGGACCTTCACAACTTAATACACTATTGAATCCACCTATGATTACCAGAAAAGTACGCTATCCCTGTGAGGCTTGTGATGAAACTGGGAAGTTTGACCACTATGGAGAGACGTATGACTGTAAGACCTGTAATGAGATCGGATATACCGAAGACGACGAGATGGAGACCATACCCGATCCGGATGTATTGCTGTCTATCAATGGCAGGAGCTTGACTATGGAAAAATGGTCTCTATTGAAACGTGCCATAAAAGCCACCCAGCCAACCGAGGTCCGACTACTCAGTCATGCTAAGGGCAACCTGTCCATTATTCAGTTGGATAAGGACGTGATCATTGTGCTCGCTCATCACATTGCATGGGAGTTTGAGGCAGTTAATGTAGTGCTATTGAATATTGGAAATAATTTAATATGAAAACATATACGCTACACCATACCCTGAGTAAATCACTTCAGCTCCTGGAGCATCGGAGGATGATGATCCCGAGATACATCGATCGGGATGATAAGTTCCTAGGCACGAATCACTATACCCTGGAGATGATCCCACCACTTGACAAGCAGATCGAAGAGATGAAAGCTGCAATCCAGGGGATTGATGCATGGAGAAAAGTGAGGCGAAAAAGGAAAGTGGATGGCTAACGGCGACAGCCTTGTGTTGCGCCTGCGACATGCTGTGGTATGACTTGCCTTATTCTTTTATTTTTTTGGCTAAGGAAAAATAATTAATAATATTATTAGAAATGTCTTGCAATCTAATAATATTGTTGTAGATTAGCATAAGCGAAAGGGAAACGGTTCTCTTTCTACCCAAAAAACATCATGACAATTCAAAAAATAAAGTATTCAGGAAATGGACACGAAGATAACACCGCTTTCTTAATCAATTATTCGGGCGGTATTTTAACCATACCTACTTTTAACAACATAGGTTTTTTTGATGAGTGCTATTCCTCGGTAATCTTAGAGGAAGGCGCTCACCTAACACAAGAAGCGGAAAAGTTTTTGGGGAATGTTTTCCTAGACGGTGCGCAAACCTTAGAAGAAGCAATTGAATTTGAGTTGTTATGCAAAAAAGAGAACCAAAAACTGATTTCATCTGAGGAGGATTTATCTAATGACTGACCACGAAAAATTCAAAGCCCTAATTGAAAAGTTAGGGCTGTCTCGGCAAGAGCTTGCGGACATGCTGGGCATGAAGTTCACAAGTGTGACCAATCAGCTTGCCCCATCCAAGGATCTGCCAAAATGGGCTAAAAGTATGCTCATAGTAGCTAATCATAATCCATTCAATTTTTTCGATAAAGAACTGCTTTGGGAGGAAATGAAAGAAAGAAATAGTGAGAATGAGGCTTGAATCTGGATGTGATGCCCTCACTGGATTATAACGGTTGGCGCATAGGCGCATACCTTTTGGTTGCGATTATGCGATGTTAGTGGCTGCCGTTTTATAAACGATAACGCCTTGAGCGGCTTTGTAAAACTCACAAACAAATAAAATGAACACAAAAGACCAAAGACCGTGTACTTACGAACAAGAAGTAACAGGTAACAAGCAATTAAGAAAAGACACGGATGATATTATCCAACGCATTAAAGACTTGCCTCCAAGCAGAGAAAGAGCTTTGGCTGTCACTAAACTAAAAGAAGGCTTTTATTGGCTTGGGATGGATTTAAAAAGATTAGGAAAAGCTAATCCATACCCATCAAGTAAAGATGCATCAACAGGACCGGTAATTGAGCCTACTACTGACGGTTTGAAAATGTAAAATTTTTGTGGTTCGTAGGATGCTCGTATTTGAGTGTTCTACGGTTACCACTAACGTCCGACAGCTTGTAGGAGTGGCTGTAATCTAAACACTCCTTTTATTTCAATCGCTGATAAGCCATTCTTACAAGGTGGTGTTATCGGAAGTTCAGACTTCATTAAATCAGGAGGGGATGTCG
>Ga0306898_1000581_pt1 | contig 13576 bp, 13 predicted proteins | sample AntRauMFilla1564_FD_190424 | JGI IMG/M metagenome (GOLD analysis project Ga0306898, IMG submission 190424) | Saline lake microbial communities from Rauer Islands, Antarctica - Metagenome Filla 1 #564 (v2) (version 2) | ecosystem: Environmental > Aquatic > Non-marine Saline and Alkaline > Saline ...
CTTGTGCTTCTGTCATTTTATTAAATTTTTATACCTCCGTTATGTAAAAATCATTTGAGTAATCTTGATTAAAGTCGCCTCCCAAAAATTCTGGTATATCTGCAAACAGATTATCAAAATCACCTGTGATATTATTTGAATTATAAAGATAAGGTGGATCATACTCATCAGATTTACTGCTTAGGTTTATAACCGCTCCGCCTAAAGAATTTTGAACTCCGTACTCGTAGCTTCCACTCGTCAAAGCGTTTTCAAAACCATAAATTTCCACATCACCGTTTTTAAACTGAATCGCTGCAAAATAATTAGAGTTGTCAATCTGTTTTAAAAGTGTCTTTACGAGTTCCGAAGTACCACCCACAAATAAATCTACATTATGAGTGTAATAAGGAACACCTTTAATTTCTTTTTTGCTAAACTTCGCATTTAATAGTCCTACATTTTCGTTTCCATTAAATAAATATCCTGTTTTATTAGGCAATAGATTGAATTGGATTCTATGCAAACTTGAAGTCGTCGTTACGCTAAATTGGTCAACGTCCGAACGGTTTATAAGAACTACATTTTGATAGTATTTCTTTAACAACGGAACACAACCTATATCGAATCCTCTTATTAACTTTACGCAACTCATCTATTAATATTTACTGATATTACTGCCTCTTATGCCGTAACCTTTAACAGCACTACCTTCACAATTTCCACTTTCACAGCCACAAGCATCGCAACCGCTAACGGTTAAAGTTGGGTAATCCTCTCTTGAATGACAAAGATATTTTTCAATACCTTTCCAAATAGAATAACCTTGATTTCTATATTTATCTGCTTTAAATTTTAATTTGTCTAAAGGTTGAGGGATGCTAAAATCATTTGTTTTGGTTACAAAACCATTAGGAGTATCATTATCGTCGTTTTCTATAATATACTTTGCATAAATATAATTAATCAACATTTTTTTAAGCCCTAATTGTCTTGTTTTTTTATCATTACACCCTATGTAATTAGAACCGTTTATTAAGTCCTTCCAAATCGTTTCTGTGGAAGTCCAATTGTCGGATACCTCTACAAAGTTTTCACAAAGCAAAGGTTCAAAATCAAAATCAATAGCTTGTTGTATTGATATGTTTAACTTCTCTTTATCACAATGTACAGCCAATTGACCTATCAAAGCAAAATCTTCTTGAAAAATTAGTATAGCCATTATTTTATATTGTTAAATCTGGTTGACCCAGTAAAGCAGAACTTACCTTCCTGTCAAAACCATAAATTTCCATTAGTATCGTTATGGCACTTTCAAAATCAGTAACTCCCGAAGAAAATGATGCTTGTATGCCTAATATGCCTTGCACACCACCTACTGAACCCCTCAATCCTGCTTGTGCTTGTAGTGTCTCTTCGCTTGCTTCTGGACTTGCTTCCACTTCATCCGTAGCGTCATTAACTATTGTAACCGAACCATCCATATCTAAGAAGGTAAAATAAAACCCTAGCTTTTCAAACGCTTCTTCAATCTTTTGTCGTTCCCATTCGCACTGCTCCCAATAGAATAGTTTTAATTCTTTATATTTTTCTCCGCCATCAAACATCGACCCAGATTCGGAAAATGCCAATTCTTTAGGTAGGTTGTTTGCAGCACCGATTATATTGGTTCTTAATGATGGCATAAGGACTGTAAATTGTTTGTCGTCAAATTGAGATTTTACTTGAATAATCTTTAAAACTTTATCTAAATCCTCCGCATGATCTACATTTAAATGATAAATACCATCGCTTCCATCGGGTCCTAACCATTGACCCATTGTTTCTTTTACCAAATCATCATCTCCTTTATCCAATCCTTGTGTAATTACTGCGGTCTTTCCTAAAAATCCGCCCCTTGTCATAGTGTTAAAGTAAACACTTACACGATATTCTGTATCTAAATCATTGTAAACTGAATCAAATTTACTAATTGCATAACGATATTTAGGGGTTAAGTTTAAATACATTACTTGACCTCTATAATGTTTTATTTTTTCCGCCCAAACTTCACCCTCATAACCTGCTTCTTTTGCATCTGCGTTAATTTGAGCCATTACGACTAATTGGTTGGGATTGAAGGGATAGTATTTTTTGCTTTGTTTTTTTTGTTTCGCAGTTAAGGAAGTATCTAATTTATTGAAGTTCTGATAAAGTATCATCCCTTTATTCTCGTCGTCATCTTCTTTAGAAATTCTACATTTATTGTAGTCCAAAGATTTAGGCTGTTTAGGCATAAATATAACCTCATTTTCTGCGTCAGTATCTATTCCGTAAGTAGTATGTATAAACGCGCCATTTTGCACGACGACATCATCTATAACGTCCTTTGCAATCTCTGACAATAGCACACCATTACTAAACTTTGGATTCAGATCATTTGAAATTCCTTTGCCATAAACAAATTTTGAGAACATTTCCTTTGCTCTTGAACCAGTTGGAGAGTTGCCAACTGCTAATTCCATCTCTTCGGAATAAGAGTTGCTTTCGCCATTCCAAAACACATTTTCCTGAGTCTTGAAAGGCGTTACTTTTTTCCATAGTTCAATCAGCGTTGCTCTAACTTTCATTAGCTTCTAAAAACTTTATAATGTCTTCTTGTTTTCTGCTATCGGCTTGCTTTCCTGTACGCTCTCTAGCATCTGCGTATAGTGGTAGTATCTCTTTATGATAGTCCATTGAAGCGTATTTTGAATCATTATCAATATCATCGACATTAACCAAAATTATATCTTTAGATTCCTTTGAGCCTTCTGGCAGTTTCTTAAATAAATCCGACTGCCCATGCCTTACTAATTCAAGAGCAAATTCCTCAGTTAGTTGGTTGCCGTACTTTCTATGTGTCCTTCCTTCTACCTTATAAGTAAGTATCTTATTAAGATGTTCCTGTTTCAATAAAAATGTTTTTGTGTTTTTCATTTTGATTATGTTTTCATCAAAGTTAATGTTTTTATGCGTTGCTAGAGCGTGTTCTTTTAACTTTTTAAAACCCGCTTTAAAACTGCAACCAGCACAACTTGGTATCACAAAAAATGCAGCTTCATAAAATTTTATATAAAGCTGCATTAGTTGAGTATTACTTCGAATTATATTAGGATTCAATCCTATAAATTCTTTTAAATCCATAGAGGTTTGACTTTAAGCAACTGCAAACGCATCGTCAAAATCTACATTTTCTTGGTCTGCAACAGCACTTTTATAAATAAAAGGTAAATTATTTTCTGGTGCATCCTCTAAACTTGAAAGTATAATTTGAGTTCCGCCTCCGCCCTCTTGAACATTGTAGCTATAATCGCCAGTTGTCAATCCGTTAACAAAACCAAAGATTTCTACCGTTCCATCTTTCCATTGTAAAGCAACGATAAAAGAACCTTTATCTAAAGAATCCAAAACACATTTAACGGCTTCGCTAATTCCTGCAATTAATATTCCAACGTTATGAACGTATTGAACAAACCCTAAATCACTACGAGTTTTATCGGATGAGCCAAAAAATGAACTTCCTGCTTCTGTTCCAGTAATTCTATACCCTGTGCTTCCGCTTTTTAAAGCAAATTCAACCGTATAAGCACACGTTGGTGGTGTTGCTGATGCATCTGGCAAACTCACTGTAAACGTGTCTATATCATTTTTATTAATTAAAACCGCCTGCTGATAAGCTTTTCGAACTGGTGCAATACAGCTTATATCTAATCCATTTACTAATCTTGCACAAACACTTGTAACTGCCATATCTTTATAATTTTATTATGTTGGGGTTTCATCTGAAATGTACACATAGTCATCTAAAGGAATCATAACGCCTAATTTTACAATAGAATCGATATAGATTTTTCTTGAAATTTTATCGTACATTATATCAAATCCTTCCATTTTATCGGTGGTATTAACACCAATCAAAAGATTTGATTTTTTAGTTAATAGAATTTTATACAATCCTAATCCTGTAACTCCACCAGCTCCAGCTGATAAGTTAATTTCTCTATGAGCTTCTACTGGTATTCCGAAAATTTGAAGTCCTGCTACGTTAAATCTACGAGCTGATACTATACCGTTTGCGTCAAAGCAATCACAATTATATTGCGATGTATCTTGCATAGTGTTTAACCACGTAACAAGTTCCGCTGCTACCGTATATGGCATTTTCCATACAATGTCTGTAGCTGATGCCCAAACTGAATTGTTAGCGATAACGTAAGCTTTTTGCATTGCAGCGTAAAGCTCTTCTGGTGTAAAAGATCCTGCAACCGCTCCTACTAATTCAACTTTTTCTCCGCCTCCTGCTTCCGCTTGCACAAAGTAACCATCGCAACCGTTAACATAATCGTTCGCAGTCAATGAAGTATCACCCCAGTAACCTATTCTCCACTCTGTACCTTGGATTCTTTCGCTTACAATATTTACAACGTAATCTAAGAATACTTGTGTATCAGGTTCTGTTAAGGGGTCTTCTAATTGTTGTCTGTATTGATTCCAAAAGATTAAAAAGTTTTCATCAAATGACCTCATACATATTTCTAAACGACAATTTTGCTCGGTTAAACACCAAGTCTTTGACGAATATACTGGCGTAATATCACAAGCGTTCAAAGCACAACTTGTCGCATCTCCCTTCGGCATAGAGCCGTAGTAATCTTCAATTCCCAAAATAGGTTGTAGCTGTCCGTCACGCCTATCTGTCACAACCGTGTGCGCTTGTGCGAAGTTACCAACTATAAAGTTTTCTTGAAATATAGTTTCGTTTATATTTACGAGATCCCCTGCTGCAAGACTTGTGACTAAATCACCAATAGCCGTTGCCCAATTTCCTTGTAGTGCCATTCTTATTTATTTATTTTTTTCTTAAATTTATTTGCTTTCCACTGTGCAGTAATAGAATTGACGTCTTTTTTATCGTCTTTATCTTTTACAATTATTTCTGGATTAGGTGATCCACCTTTAAGCTTTGCAATTGTAGATAGTGCGTTATCGAGTTTCGTTTTAAATTCGTCACGTTCTTTTTTTATTGCTACGCTTTCAGTTTCCAACGCACTTACTCTTTCATCCATTTCGGCTGCAACTTCCAAAGTTGCTATCAACGCATCAAACATTTCGTCCTCAGCAATCGATTCTTCTTCTTCGGCTTCGACATCTTTAATTTCCATCAAAGTTCCACCTTCAAAAACATATACAATGCCTTCTGCTGTTGTAATCTCACCTTCGGCAGGAACACCCTCAAACGTGGCTCTTGCACCTACTTCAATAAGTTCATCTTCTGTTAAATCAGGAAAGTTCAACTCTTTATTGTCTGCGCTAAAAATTATTTTATTAACGTTTTTGCCCAGTAATTTTGCGAGTACTAAGGCTAATTTGCTCGTTTTTGTCATTGTATTAATTTTAGGTTTATTACTAATTTTTTTATTTAATCTTGCAGCTATTTTAATATCTGTTAGTTGTGTTACAAATCCAAGATCAATTAACTGCTGGCTATTTAACCAAGTTTCATTTCTTAGTAAAGGACTAATTGCCTCTTTATTTAATCCGAGTTCTTTTGCGTAGAAGTTTATAATGTTATTTTCCGTCATTCGTACTGACTTTGAATGAGCTTCCATTTCATCTGCTGTTGCGTACTCAATGCCACCCATCGGTAAATGAATCATAAATTTTGTATTAGGCTTTACGATTCTTTTTGTTCCTGCCATAAAGATTACAGTGCCGATTGACGCAACCATTTTATCCGCTATCGTAGTTACTGGTAATCCTAAAGATTTAAGGAAATTGTAAATATCAAAACCTGTGTCAACTACACCGCCCTCTGTTTGTATAAATACATCGAATGAAGTTGCGTTCGGTTGTTTCTTTACCTGCGTAATAACGTCGATAAGCTCTACGCCTTTTTCATCGCCAATAGTTCCAATCAAACCAGAAATGTTTATTTTTCCAACCATGTAACAAAAGTTATCATTATTGAATGAAATGTTGTATTTTTGATTTAATTACGAATCAATTAAAACAGAAATATTATGACAGCTAAAGAAGTTGAAAAACAAATTGAGTTACATAAATCAAAAATGATTTAATAAAGTAAGCAACACGAAGTCAGTCCTGAAAGCATTAGATATGAGATATAAACAACTATACATCCCACTAACAACCGAATCAAAGCAAATCATTTTACAACATTGTTTGATAAATCGTGTAAAGGAAAATATAGATAAGATTAAAATAAACCAACATTGTAATCGATAATTGAAATATATTTATTATGTTTGCATCAGTAGGTCGTCGCTACTAATAACAACTTTTAAAATTCCCACTTTGATAAAGACGACGACCTTTAGATAAGTGGGTTTTTGTATAATATGGAAAATTTATCACTGCAATTAATTAAAGAAAAGAAAGAAAGGTTAATGTTCTCTAAAGAAAGAAGCGAGGTTATTAACAATGTTTACAGAACCTATGATTTAAATATTTTTAATCATATAATTGGGAATAGACCTCCAAATCCACAACACGTAAAAAGATTGGCGCACAGTATTAAAACTAATGGAATGCTACAAAATCCTATTATTGTAAATGATAATATGCAAGTAATTGATGGTCAGCATAGGCTTATGGCTGCAAAAGAAGCTGGGTCTTGTATCTATTATATTGTTGGTAAAAACTATAAAATAAACGAAGTTCAAATTTTAAATTTAAATCAAAAGAATTGGTCTTCTAAAGATTTTATGTATGGATATGCAAAAATGGGAATAGAATCATATATTAAGCTAAATAATTTTCATAATAAAAATAAATGCTTCAATATAACCGACTGTATATCTCTTTGTTCTAATATACAAAGTAATAATTATTCTAATGCTAAAAAATTTGATGAAAGACGTCATAAAGTAAATAATCAAAAAGAAGTTTTTCAAGAAGGTACTTGGGTAGGAAAAGATTTTGAATTAGCACAAAATTGGGCTGATAAAATAAAAATAGTAAAATCTTATTATGATGGTTATAATAAATCAATTTTTGTAAAGACAATGATAGGTCTTTTAAGAAATGATAATTTTGATTTTTTTGAATTTATTAATAAATTAAAACTTCAACAAGATAAAATGATAGATAGTTCAAATATTAATCAATGTAGGCTTCTTATTGAAGATATTTATAATCATAGAAGAAGGGAAAAAGTAAATTTAAGATATTAAATCAATCATAGCCTATGTATTAACTTGCATAGGCTTTACTCCCGAACGTATTTTTTCATCTGATAAACAGACTGCCTAACATTTACTACACTACGTTTATTCTCTTTAGCTACAATACTATAACGCTTCATTTTAGATGGGTCTTTAGTGTTCATATAAGATTTGTAAATATCATAGTCGTTCAATAGTTTAGGACTGACATAACCATTTTTTGTCAACGTCTTTAGCATATCTATATTTTTCTCTACGAATTTAAACTTCTGAACCATTTTACTCATCCCATTCTTTTAGTTTATCAATGTCCTGTCTATAAAAAAAAGGAGCAGCGCATCCGCAATCTTCTACCATCATCTCGCTTAGCTCTGGAATCCTTTTATCCTTAATTCTTAAAAAATCAATAGGCTCTTTCACTATGCAATTTTTTGAAAGTTCATATCGTTTGCGCGCCTTGTCTTCGATAATGGGATTGTTTAGCAAGTAATTTCGCATACCTTCCTCCAAGGGCTTTAACCCATTACTCGCTAAACTTTTAATTTTTTTTGATATGCTTCCCATAATTAAAATGTACTGCTTTGCTGAATTTGCCTGTTATCGCTTAAATTGGTTAAGCCCTGTTCTGCGCCTTGAGAGGTTCCAGCCATTGCGCCCTGCTCTACGGCTTGCGCAATCCCTTCCGTCAATCCGCTTGTACTCGCTTGATTCTCTATTTGACCTTGCACGGCACTATTGCCACTCGCTGCGATATTGTTTAGATTTACGTTTTGACCCGTTATGCTTGATAGGTCTGCGCCTAGGCCTGGCGTTGATGCGATTGCACCTCTACCACCACCAACATCGCCACCGCCTGAAATGCTAGGCAATTTCTGGCTTGTAATTTCTTTTACTGCTTTAAATCCTGTAGCTGCTGCTGCTGCTACGGCTGGGATTGCCGCTGGATAACCAAGTTTAACACCTGCTGAAATACCTTGATAAGTGTTTATTAATGCCTGCGCTATTCCTAATGATTTACCTGCTGCACTATTTTTGTCAATAACAGAAGCTGCTACGGCTATTGTATCGCCTAAAGCTTTTAGTTTTTGTTGCGCTAACGTTTTGGCGATGTTGGCTTCAGCAACGGCATACTTCTTGTCTAATTGCGATTTCTTAGCTTCAAATAAATCTTTGCTTATTAATTCGTTATTAAATTGCTCGTTAAGATCATCTAGTTCAATTGCTCGTTGTTCGTCTAATTGAGCTTTTTGTAATTCAAATCTCGTAGCCCCCTCTTCTTGCAATAACTCTAGTTCTTCTTCAAACGATATCGCTCTTAGTGCTTTTTGCTCTTCGAGTTTTACCGCTTCACGATCTACGTCAATAGCTTCATTCGCTAAACGTGTTTCTTCTTTAGCCTCACGCACTGCCGTATCAAATTCGGTCTGGTTTATTAAACCCTGCTTTAATTTTTCTGCTTCAAAAGCAAGTTGTTCTTCTAAGAATAGATTATTGTCCTCTGTTCTTTGTCGCGCTACTTCGTCGCTTAAAAATTTGTTGGCTAGTAGCTTTTCATCAATCGTTTCTTTATAGATTCGTAATTCTTCTGCCGCACCTTCAATAGCTATTTCTGATTGTCTTAATTTTAAGTCGTTATCGATTTCAAGAACTGCCAATCTATAATCTTCTTGGCTTATTTTTTTAGCCTTTAATTCTTTGTCAAGTATTTCAATTTTCTTTTGCGCTACGGTTTCAGCTTGTGCCAATTCTTCTGCCGAGGTTTTCGCAATCGTTGAGCCTGTCGCTTCATATATTGCTAATAAAGTTTTTTGTTTGGCTATTGCTTCGTCTTGAGTCTTTTTAGTAAAATTAGAAGATTCTGTTTGCCCTTGCTTTATAATTGCATTCAATTTGTTTTGCTGCGTTGTTTCTAATTCTAAACGTTGCGCATTGGATGCGTTAATTTCAGCATTCCTTTTAGCTATCTCATCCTTTTCAGCGTCTGAGGTATCGTTATCTTTTGCTTTTAAAACCAAAATATCCCTCTCAATTTGAAGTCTTTTTGTTTGTTCTAAATTTATTTGTTTTGCTATGTCGATAGATTTTTTGGCTGCTACTTCTCTATCTGATAAACTTTGTGTTTGGTCTTCTGCAATTCTATTTTGTTCTTTTAAATCCTCTGTAAGCTGGCCTTGTGATTTTATAAAATCCGCATTTGATTTAGAAAGTTGTTTAGTTAATTTGTCAACTTGTTGTCCTCTTTTAAAAGCCTCACTAAATTGATCTGTAATTCCTTTTGCTTGCGCTTTTATAGCTGCTGCGTTATCTTCCGCAAGTTTCTTAATCTGGTCTGCGCCTTCTTTTATTTTATCACGATCAAAAGTAAAAAGCCCTGCTATTATTTTGCCCAATCCTGTAAACGATTCTACCAATTGATTTTTAACAAAGTCACGTAACTTAATAAGTGAGCCTAAAGGGTCTTTAAAAACATCACCTCCAAACTTTTGTATAATTCCTAATAAAGTTTGAAAGACTGCCGATAACGGACGTGTGACACTCGTAACCGCATCGATTCCTTCCTGCGTAGTTGCCAAAAAGGTTATAAGAGAACCCAATACAACAACTATCGCACCTATTCCAGTCGCTATAAGTGCTAATCTTAGTAATTTTAATCCAGTAACTAATCCCTGTGTGGTTATGAACGCTGCCTTTTGTGCACCTGAAAGCCCTTCGGTTGCTGCTGTCGTTGCTTTTGTAGATTTTGCAGTATCTACAAAATCTTTTTTAACCAAACTAAGCACATTTGTAACTTGAGTAAGAGTTCCTTTAAGGTCGCTAAGACTTACGCCAAATAAACGAACACCGCTTAAAGCCTTTTCAATAGATTCTTGATAATTTCCAATGTTAATCTTTTGTTTTAAATACGCATCCGCATTTTCTAAAACAAGTTTATTATTATCATTTAGTTTTTTATTTAGAAGCGTAATTTGTGCCTGACCTTCTTTAGTTGTCGTGTTGGTATTGTTCCGAATATCGTTCAGAAGCTTGTTGTTATCTCTTGCTTCTTTAATCGTCGTGACTTGCTGACCTAGTGCAAGATTTAAGGTTTTTTCTTGACTTGCTGCGTCTTTTGTTACGGTTGTATTAGCAGTTAGGACTTGTATATGGCTCTTGTATTCTGTATTCAGCGCCTTTAACTTTGCTTCATTTTCTACAATAGCTTTACTGTTTTCTTTATACCCTTCTGAACCCGACTTACCAGAAGCCTCTAAATTTTTCTGACTATCTTTCAATGATTTGGTGCTTGCTTTTGTTTCTTCAATAACCTTTTCTAACTCCGCTGCGCTATTTAATACCTCATCAACATTAAAGTTAAATTTTGCAATCTCTATTTGTGCGCTCATCAGTTCTTACTTATTAAAATAAATTCGCCTATACTTTTATTACCACTAACATACCTCACATTATTTAAAAGATAGTATGCGTGTTCTTGTGTAAAATAATATCTTTTTTTTAAATCTAAGGTCGCGATATGGAACGGTGCAAGAGCAAGTTCAATTTCATGTACCTTCGTTCTTTCAATTAATTGGCTAATTTTTTGGTATTTTAAACCAACGATACTCTTATAACTAACTGCGTTAATTTTTGCAATTGGAAAACCAACTTGTAACACGCCTAAGATTCTAATACTATCTGCGCGCTGCTCACTTTCCATAAAGTAAAATCTATTTTTTAACGGTTTGTATGCTGCTATTAAATCGCCAGTTGCAGTATCTTCTTTTATGTCAATCTCAAACATCTTAAAATTAGTAACTTCATACTCGGCATTTACAACACCGTTATAAGTGACGAACTCATCTAACGGTGCGAAGGTATTGCCTTGGAATAAAGTCTTTTCAGATTCTAAATTCGCGTTATTAACTATTAGATTTCCATCGTCATAGTCATCTCCTTCAATATCGTATTTATGTTTTAATAAATTATTTTTTGCATAAGTGTTATAAAGATAGGATTCCTTTTTTCGCTTAATATATTTATCGCTAAAATCAATTGCAGGAGCGTCAAGGCGATCATCCAAACTCATAAAGTGGATGTTCTTATTGTCAATATCTGGGAACGCTGTCAGAGCACCCCGAATCATAATTTCTTTAAAAAATTCCTTCACCTTGTATTTTACTAAGGCTATTGAAAAATTTATATCTTGTACACCAGCTTGGTAAATGCTCATGTTCACCTCTGTGATATTAGCATTTCCAACAAAAGTAAGATTATTAATATCTTCTGTGGCAACTTTCATATTAATAATATTGCCTTCAAAAAGTGCTATTTGAAAGGAAGTTTCTGTTAAATCCGAACTTGGAACTCCTACGGAAACGTTAACATCGTTTACCTGAATTGCTGGGACAAAATTAGAAATAGTTCCACCGCCAAAGCTTCCTTGTCTAACAAAGGCAGTTCCTGTTATATTGTATTTTATTGTATAATTTCCAGTCTCTAAACAACGAAACGAAGTCTGTTGAGAGCCTAAAACGTACTCAAAAAAATCAGGCGTAATATCTTGATTCGTAAAAGGTACAGATTGCTCGAATCTCATACTAGTAATATCGTAGTTGTTTCCTTGAACATTTAAAGAAGTTAATCCTAAAACCTCATCGCCAAGACCATCAAAGGCTGTAGCGTTTGGGTATGTCATCCATGGGTTTCCAATATTCAAATTACCTGTATAAGTCCAACCATAATGCGCCATTATCTTATCAAACAAATAGATAACATTTATAGAAGGAATTAACGCATTTGGTGCAAGGTTTGTAATTCCAGACGAGTTTGCAAGTGGCATGCCGTTATAGTTAGCAATAATATATCGATAATCATTTCTCACAAAAGAAGCGATAATAGTTGAAACATCGTTAACGTGGTTAAGTTCGCTAAGGTCAATGACTTCGCCAATATTATCATTCGAAACGGACTTTATAAAATCTATAATTCCGTCTTGAACATAGCCTTTATAATCCTCAGCCGTTTCTTTAACGCCAAGCAAGCCTTTTCGAACTATTACTATTCCGTTGTCATAAATATTTATATAATTCTTAGTGTAAGGGAAGTCGCTAGTACTATTGTTAACGCCTAAACTACCCATTGCAATTGCATTGGCTGGTGTTTTTGGAAACTTCATACTCCAACTATAAGACGCATTCAGTTTGGTTATATCCCCAATATCCGATACCTGCTTAACGTAAGTTATTTTTGCATCCGTAAAGTCCAAAAATTGACCAGTTTCTATGAGTTCAATTCTTACCATATTAATCTGGCATCCTTTGATAAATTCGCATTAAAAGAAACGTTAAAATCCGTAACATCTTCGTATGTGTTACGGTTAAAATTACCGTCTTTAAGTTCAATCTTTGCCCAAGAATTACCATAACGATTATAAACATGAACCTCTTTAGAATCTATTAACGCCTCGGCAGTTTCAAAATGTTCACGTCTTAATTTTGATTCAGCTTTAACTATATGTGTGGATTCAAATCCAAGCGAGAAACTGTCCAATGGTCTTTGACGCTCAATAAAGCCGACTGACTTTGTTTTTTTATCTTTATCCCAGACTGGGAAGTACCAAAATGAATACCCACCCTTTGAATTTAAAAATCTAACATAAAACGGATCGCATCCTACTGTTTTCATCTGCTGAATTTCAGCCTCGGGAATAACATTTGTAACTGCTATTTTTTTATCTGCATTGATATAATACTTTGAAACAGGCAATCCATCCCATACTAGAATCTTCGCACTTTCTTTTAATACATCACCAACGCTGGCGGTTACATTTAATTCTTGAGTGTCTTTACCTCCTCTTAAAAATGTCTTGTTAGCTGTATATTGTCCGACAATAGTACCGTTGATTCTTTGTTTTATATCTATAGTAAACCTAACGTAATTAGTTCCTATAACTGAATCGTTTGGAAGTGTTGTGGTTGGATGATGAGGTCTTGCAAAGTTTGCTTTAATAACCTCGCTGAAATCAAAATCTTTAATTAATAAATTTGTGTATGGATAAATTGGCAGTTCATTTATAGCAATTACATTTAAAGGGTCATTGATATTAAATAAGCCTATCGTAAAATAAGTTACGTTAAACTCTAAGTCCGTAATGTTTATTAATATTGGATTGTCTATGTAATATAAATCCGACTCAAGTCCTGTTACTATCATAACGTTTTAAAATTTGCTAATTGTTCAAACACTTTTGATGTGAATTTATCTTTTATTAATTCAGCGATTTGCTCTTTTATATAATCTAAAGTAGGCTGTTCGTTTAACACGTCTAATAATGGATTCCCCTCTGGATATGCTTTCGTTCCTTCTGCTGCGATCTTGTAGGCTATCTGAAAACCATACTCCACAACCCCTCTGAT
>Ga0306898_1000582_pt1 | contig 13568 bp, 19 predicted proteins | sample AntRauMFilla1564_FD_190424 | JGI IMG/M metagenome (GOLD analysis project Ga0306898, IMG submission 190424) | Saline lake microbial communities from Rauer Islands, Antarctica - Metagenome Filla 1 #564 (v2) (version 2) | ecosystem: Environmental > Aquatic > Non-marine Saline and Alkaline > Saline ...
CGGCACGGGCTACTAACTCACGATACATTTTTGCACGTTGCTTTTTTCGATAACTTGCGAGCGCGTGATTTTTCTGGTTCATATAGTTTATAGTGATTTAGCTACTTGTATCGCCGCGATATGGTTTGAGAATTCTGTTTGTACTACTACACCCGTAGTCTTGTTGGTAACAGTGACAATGGGAGACCATGCTGCTACCTTGATGGCAAAGCCGTTTTTGGTTTTCTGGTATGTCATATAGTTAGTATATCTCCCGGACGATTACCTCCTCACTATGGTTACAAAAGTTTTCACAATACGTAACCGCTTCCCTCATATTTTCTTTATCAATGTATGTTACTTGCTTCCCGTTTATAATGATAAATTTTTTCATAATTTTTATTATTGATTTTGCATATAATTAATCCCACGCTTGTAACTGTACCGAGTCGGTACCCTGCGGCACGACTAGCACGTGAGTATATAATCCGTAGAGCTTTGACTGCGCTCGCTCTGCTTTTTCGATTCCCTCGACGGTGTCAATTTTGATAGTTGCGGTATACATATTTTTTTACGCGGTGTTTTATTGTGGCGCGTGTGGTGATACTAAATTTTTTAGTATCACCCACGTGATGCAATTGACTCCTAGTAGTGTATCAGGTGGCGGTGTCGGTGTCAACTATTTGCTAGACGATTCCCTAGCTATAACAGCTAAACAAAAAATGTCAACTAGTAGGCACTTGCTGGACGGCTTTGGCCTTCCTCGAAAGTACAATCCTCCCACTCGTCGTCGTCGTGTACTGTTAGACCATGAAAGTATTGTTTCAAGGCTGTTTGCAACCGCTTTGCTTTGGCCGCCTTGCGCTTATCGGTAGTGGTAAAATTTTGACTACCGTTGACGCTCCCCAGCATTCCACCGCCGAGATAATTCTGGTACGCCGTCATTTTTGCGCCGTCCATTTTTAGGTACTCGCTTGCGTCAATCTCTACACCTCCACCACGGTACGATACCTCGCAGCGTAGTGTGTTTGCGATGATGTACGCCTCCATGTTGTTTTTTTTCATATGATATGTACGTGCTTTTTTATTGTGACACGTGTTGCAGTATCAAAATTTTGATACCGCTCACGGGTTGCAATTAATTGCTGATAAATGCGATATTACTTTCTACAATCTCCAGCATGATAGCGTCTTGGTTTAATCTCACCCGCAACTCTTTACACAATTTTGCAATGGTCGCATCGCTGCTATCGGTGACAATTTCAATTTTCAAAGTATTTTCACGCGCTCCCTTCCAGTAGCCAACAACCTGCTCTGTAGTGAAACCGTCAAAATGTTGACTCGTGATAGTGATAATTTTCTCGACTTCTAGCTCTTTGGTGTTGTTGTTGTGTCCCACGTATAGTATGGCTTTTTTCATGTCTATATTTTTTTTTGTAAGTCATTAAATTGACTCCCAGTAGTGTATCAGGTGGCGGTGCCGGTGTCAAGCATTTACTAGACGTTTTTCTAGCTATAACAGCTAAACAATAAATGTCAAGTAGCGCCAAAAATGATACATATATATGTACTGAAAACGGGGTAAAAATGTAAAATGTAGAAAGCCATAAGGTATGACAGTGGGAGACTTTTTTTTGTGCTCTTTCGCGGGGTGTGTGGGGGGTTAAAAAAGAAAAAAAAAACTTTAGCACCTCCATCCTATAAAGTAGGATATCATACTTTATAAAATAATAGCGTTATTGTAAGCCATATCGGCTATTGACAAATCCCAAAACCGTTGGGGCACAAGTTCTTATGCCCCGCTTATGCCCCGTCTTATGCCCCGTCTTTTAGCCTTGTTTATAGCCGTATTTTCAGGGTTGGGGCATAAGGGCATAAGAATCGTAAAAAAAGCGCTTTGCGAAAAAAAATAATTTTGTGAAACCAGTCTTTTTTTCAGGTTCTTATGCCCTTGTGCCCCATTGCTGTTTTCGCCCTTGTTTATAGCCGTATTTTATTTTGCTATTGACGGGGCATAAGAAGTGGTGCCCTAGTACATTTTTTTCAATATGTCAATAGCCCCACGTTTCTGATTTTGTCAATAAAAGAAAGTCATTTTGTCTAGCAATTGGTAGACACTAAAAAGTACCGGGGAGGGGTCACCCCCTTCGAGATAACCCCGGTCCAATTAGTTTGAAATCTCCCCCTACCCACCGAGAAAAATAAACCAAAAGCTCGGGAAATAAATCAAAGCCCCGAGAAAAATAAACCAAAAGCTCGGGAAATAAATCAAAGCCCCGAGAAAAATAAGCCATCGCGCTACTACGGCACTAAATATAATTTCGGATTTTAAAAAAGTTTTAAAAAAATTTTCCCCAAAAAACTCACTATTACAAAAAGATATGATATTATTCTGATATGAAAAGACCAGCCACCGGATCAACTCCCAAGCAGTATGCGTACGCTACTATGAGACTTAGTGGACAGGGAGGTTCTAAAAGAGAGATAGCTCGTAAAGCTGGTTTCTCTCCCTCTGTAGCAAACAACGCTAAGTATAAAATCGAGAATACTGAAGGCTACCAAAATGCGGTCATCGTCCTCGCCCATGAAAGTAATAACCTATTGCTCGCTATCCTTGCTGAGTTTAAAGCTCGTGGTGTAAAAAACTTCTCTACCAAAGATCTGATTGCTTCACTAAGCGCTATGACGACCGCTTGGGATAAGATTGATAATAAAAGATCCCCTGCTAAATTAAAAACTCCCGAGGGGAATCCTTTGCGAGCTGTGTTTACGAAACGAGTCGAGACTCAAACAGTTCGATTTGAAAAAGATAAGAAAGAAAAAAAGGAAAAAGAAAAAATTTCTGACAAAGAAAAAGCTACCGCTAGAGAAGCTGAGGTCGTTGGAGTGGTGGATGGGATTGATATGGATTTTTAAACGATGGCTAAATACAATATACAATTTCAGAAAGAGCATAACGCCAGTATTGTTGCTCAGTTGATAGAAGATCCTGACTTGATTGAAAACAAGCGGTGGCGGATGGATAATTTGTACTGGATTATTACGAAGGATGTAGAGAATCCTAAAGCTTTGTTTCAGATGAACCGAGCGCAGCGTCATTTTTCTGAAAACTACTTGAATCCGGATGACCCCAGTAAGCGGTACTACCGGCATATTATTTTAAAATCGAGACAGCTCGGATTCACTACGTTTATTGACTTATGGATTTTGGACGAGATTTTATTCAATACTAACCGAGAAGGTTTAGTTATTGCTCACACCCTGGGTGACGCGACTGAAATTTTTGACCGTAAAATTGACTACGCGATTCGGAACATGAACGAAGAGGTTAAGGGAGCTTCTTTTAAATTGGTTCGAAACTCAGCGAAGAAGATTCAGGTCGTGGTGGACTACGGACCGGAGGAAGGTTCCACCAGTTCGATTCAGGTATCAAACTCTGGTCGATCGGGAACTTATTTTTATGTGCACATCTCTGAATTTGCGAAGCTTTGTCTGGCGTACCCCAAACGAGCAGCGGAAGTTGAAACTGGTACCTTTCCTGCAGTTCCGTTTGACGGTTCTATTTTTATTGAATCCACAGCGGAAGGAATGGCCGGACGTTTTTACGAGATGTTCAATGAGGGGTGGCCGACGAGAGATACGATTACTCCGATGAAATCTCGAGTGATGTTCAAACCGCACTTTTATAACTGGCAGTACGACGATACTGAAATGGCTAAAATTACGGAAATCATTCCGGTGGCTGAAATGGAAATGGGAGAGATTGATTTTGCTGAGTATCAGAAAGATCACAATTTGAGTGATATCGAAATCACGTACTACTACATGAAGTGGCTCCAAGCTGGAGGTAAAAACTCAACCGACGCGGTTAATAAATTGCACCAAGAATTTCCTACTACTGTGGAGGAGGCGTTTCTCTCTACCGGTCAAGCGTATTTCCCCACCGCTAAAGTGTTTGCGATGATGCAGAAAGTGGTCAACGGTACGCGCGGAGAATTATCGAAAGACGAAAAGGGTGAAGTTAAATTCCAAGAGTTTTCGGCGGGAAATCTTGAGGTGATTGAAAAACCAATCAAAGGGATGCGGTATGTAATTGGAGGAGACACGGCAGAAGGTCTCGCTCATGGAGACAGTCAGTGTTTGTATGTGCTAAAACATTCCACTGAAGAGTGCGTTGCTGTCTACAAATCCAAAGTACCTCCAGACGAATTTATCACTGAAGCTTTCAATGTGGGCAAGTATTACAACTGGGCGCTGCTTGGAATCGAGTCAAACAAAGACGGGCTGTGGGTAAACGATGGTCTTGATAAACTTGGGTATGTCAATCTTTACTACCGGAAATCGTTTGACGACATCACCAAAAACATCACCAAGTTCTTTGGTTGGAAAACAACATCAGCTACCCGACCGTTTGCACTGGCTGCGCTCAAGGCAATTTTCTTAAAGAAAGAAGATGGGTTTCCGATGGCTATTTTAGTTGAAATGATTACGTTCCTGCGGAACATGAAGGGACGACCAGAAGCACTCGCTGGTAAAAACGACGATGTGGTTATGGCTGCGTCAATTGCGTATGCTATTCTCCAAGAGATTGGGACATACGTTGTACAGTCTAGCGACAGCGAAGGGTTTTCATACACTAAAGCGATATTTGGAGAAAGTCAGAATCAAGACCGGTCGCTAATTCATTCACAACACCAATCAGAAACATCGGCAGTAAGAGAGTTATAATATATCCATGGGTCGTCGATACAAAAGTCTTCATCACAATCTCCAGCCAGGAGACAATGTGGTGTTCCACCGCGAACACCGATCACCGCGTAATCGCAGCATGACTAAAATTAGACCTTTGCGACAATACAAACGATCGGATCGTCGAAATTGGAAAACCACTGTCAAAAATCAAGAATACTTAATCATTCTTGAGAAAAAAAAGAAATAAATGGTATATTTATGAGAACCGTTAGCTTGTTTTAATTTTAAAAGACTCTATTATTACCGATATGTATAAAAACACCGATTCACCCGAAGAGACTGAGCTCTTGGGTGGAGAGAGTACCTCCAGCGCAACTAAGAAAAAGACTGTCTCGGCTGAAGACAAAGCTTCTTATATTTTTGTTGAGGACAAGAAAAAACTGATGAAAGAATCCCAGTACCGAAAGCGGTTTGACGAACTTTCAAAAGAAATTGAATCCAACATTATCAACACCACTGTTTCTTATGGTAAAAAAGTGTACGAAGAGACCGGTTGGGGGTCAATGGTTTTCTATAATAAAATGTCTAACGGCGCGTACGATATCAACGTGTACCCGCAGAAGATAAATGGTCAAAATGACAATAAGTCTGGTGTTCCAGTCTCTCAGGAACCAATTGCTCTCTCGAAGATTCTCATTGCCACATCGGTATTGGCTGGAAAAGTTCCGGATTGCGAGGTGGTTGGTGACGACAAAGTTTATAACAAGGCGGCACACGAACTGTGGAAGCGCACTTGGACGTTAAAGGGTGGAAATGGTCAGAACACTTTAGAGCGAACGTACCAAAACCTTTTTACCTACGGCTGGGCTGCTTGGCGTACGTATCCAAGACGAGTTTCAGTCAAGCGAAAAGGAATCGACAAGATTTTGTTTGACGATATTTACCGTGAACCAATGGACCCGGCTCGAACTTGGTTTGGAATTGGTCAAAACGTCGGTGACTACTGGTCTCAGTTTGAGGTGTACTACGAAAAAGATATCCCAAAAGCGGAGCTATTTGCGATGGTCCCAGAAATAGAGAATTTCAAGGCACGAAAAAATTTTCTTGAGAAGTGCTCGACCTCTGATGAATCGAAAGACGAAAATCAATTGTTGTCTCAGAATTCATATACCATTGGTTATTACGAAAACGTAATACTTAACCGGTACGTAGTAAAATGTGGAAAGTACATTATTTACGATGGGGAACTACCCAATGACGACAGCTATGGATCGATTATGGTGGTTCGATGTTTCGTTAAAAATATCTTGGACCCACATGGCGTTGGTTTGTACGAAATGATGCGTGGTAACACAGCCTTGTTTACGTATATCAACTCATTAAACGCCCAACAAGTTGAAGCCGAAATTTTTCCACTACTGTTTGGTCCTCAAGTACAAAATGGAACCAACACGTACCGGCGGTCTCCAAATGTTATTAACCCCAAAAATCCGGGGAGTTCGATCGATGTAGTAAAAACATCTGGGAACGTACAACAGGGTATTGCTTTTGGCCGAGACCAAAAAGTTGCCATCGAAGAGAACACAGGAGTTAACAACATCGTTGCTGGTCAAAATGCTGAGTCGACTCTTGGTTCAACCGTCATTATGAAGGAGGCGGCTCTTAACCGATTAACTCCTCCGAAGAACTCAATGATGAACGCTCTGCAGACAGACGCTCATATTGCAATGTCTTGGATTGAGCAGACATATCCAGTGGACAAAGTATTTATGATTGACTCAGACGAAAATGTGGCTGAGTTTGCGAACCAAAATCCTGACTATTTTATTGAAAGCCAAAGTGTGACTGGTGATGACGATGAAACGATTGTTGGTCACGTAGTTACCGCTTCGAAAAATCTCCGAATAAACTTTGACTTTACGCCAGAGGGTGAATTACTTGAGGATGTGCCAACCAGAACTATTTCATCTCGCAACCTGTTCAACGAAATGCGTGAACATGGTCACAAGAAAACTTATATTGAGTTTGTCATGGATCCGGATTCAATGCTTGTGCCTTCAATGGAAATCCAGAAGCAAAACTACATGGCAATTTCTCCTTTAATTACTAATCAAATTAACTTGATTTTTGATATTCGTGGCCGAGACCCAGAAGCCTCAGCAGTACAGCTACGCGCGTTTGAGCGGATGCTAAGAATTCAAAAAGAAAACATTTTCGATTACATTCCGAAAGCTATTTACGATCAGATTATTGCACTACAACCGTCTGAAATTCCACCACCGTCAACTGACGAACCAGTTGATAAAACAAAACTTTACAAAGATGCTCCAGCTGACGTGCAGCGATCGATTGAAGAGGCAGCTGGATTGCAGCCGTCTGAAAGTGATATGATGGCTCCGCAAACTCCAGGTACAATTCCTCCACTCAAAAGAGAGAATCCTGAAGCTGGAGTTCCTGGACAGTCAGATGACCCTAACCTTGGTCGGCCACTAAGTCCTGGTAATATTCCTCGACCACAATCTCCAATGGGAGCAGCTAATGATGCTAGTATGGGTCGAGCAGCCGCTGGTCCTGGTGGATTCTTTCCAAGTTAATTAAAAAGATATTATGGAAGAACAATCACACATCCAGAAAAAAATAGCGTTCGCTCAAAGCGAGCATATTGAAACTGTAATTTCACTTCTAAAAGAGTGTTCACGGCAACAAAAACTTGTAGGGGAAACTGAGTATGCCACAGTCGTAAATGCTGTGACGATGGACGCGCAAGGCGACATGATTATAAAATTCATTAATAGTATAGATTTCATCAAAAAAGGAGGTCTTATAACAGAACAACAATAATGAAACAAGCTACTGAACTAAAAAAAGAACACTTCACTCTTCAGGTTAATTACAATGAAGAAGCCATTGAAAAGAAACTGATGAAGTTTCAAACCAAATCAGGTGATGAATTTGTCATCAGTGCTGAAGAAATGTCTACGATTTTGATTGGCCAAGTCAATTCAGAATTAGTGGCCGCTACGTTTGTTGAGTCAGAACGAGTTGATGTTGTAGAGGTTGAACGACAACTAGCTGTCAGACTAGACAAAGATTTTAAAAAGGGGGAAGAAATTCGCCTCACCTACGTCCACCCGTATCCAGTGGAATTCGCACTGATTGAAGAAGCCGCTAAGATTGCAAAAATCCGCATGGATGTTCCAGCTATTAGATTAACTAAAAAGTACATCGATGATGTACGTGAAAAAATTACTCCAGATCAACATCGGTTTATTGATTCATTCTACAAGTTCTTCAAAGGACTATTCTCAAACAAGCGAGTCGCTGGTAACCCATGAAAGTTGCTGGTGGCATTATAAAATAAGAACCCCTGAGTGAAGGGATATATCACTTTAAAAATATATGTCGTTAGCGAGCAAACAAAAGAAGGCAGAAAAACTTGGAATTGTTTTAGAAGAAGGTGCGACCGAAATACAAATCGATGAGTTGATTGAAACCAAACAAAGCTTTATTGATCAACAAAAAAAAGAAGAGGCGATAAAGGCTAAGGAGGCTCAGGACGCAAAAGACAAAGCTGAGAAAAACATCTTCGTTTTGCGAGACGTTGATGGAGATGATGTCGATCAGGCTGAGTATTTCTTCGCCCGAACTGAAGAGGAAGTAATCGATAAAACGACACACAAGCCAAGCACCAAAACTGCTCCGGCCTACTTCAATATTACCTGCGGATTTCCGGTTGATCGTGAGGACCTGATTGAAGCGTTTAAGCTGCACTTTCCGACCAAGAAAGGTTTTCTTTTTTACCGACTAAGAGATAAGGAGGTGTACTTGGTAATTGTTCCGTTAAAATACGCCACGACAATTAGCAAACAAAACGAATCACGACCAGGAGATTTTCAGCGACATGCACTTTCATTTATTGGAGAAGGTTCGGTCAATGTTGATTCTCTTAAAATGAAATTAGCAAAGATAGCAAACCACTCTTCTATCTCCAGGGAACCACTTGCATAAAGTGAGAAAGACTATTATTATAAAAGTAATTCCAACGGCCACAGTCACGATACGACTGGATACATATGGACCCAAAAGATGAAATCAAAGATGTGAACACGGAAAATGATGAAGCGGCTCTCGATGCAGAGTTAGCTGCATCACTTGAAAATGTTAAAGCTGGACAGACTCTTGAGGCAGCGCCCCAAGGTCAAACTGCAGAAGCAGACCCAGAAGGACCAACTGGTGAAGATGCACCAACTGGACCAACTGGAGAAGCAGCTTCTACAGATGAGGCACCCAGCGATCCTCAAGCGACTGGAGCAACTGGAGAAGACGAGTTTCGAATTCCTAACAAGGGCAAGTTCGAATCTGATGAGTCTTATGAAAAACGCGTTGAGCTATTTGATCTGGTAAAAAGGAGAAAAGCAGCCAACACTCCAGAGGCGAAAGCCGCACTTTCTGAAAAGATCGCAGAGACTAAGGGCGACCTGAAAACTCTAGGTGCAACAGAAAGATTTACTCAAAAACAGGGTGAGGAAGATCCCAGCGGTCAAACCGGTGAAGTAGACCCGCAATTGGCAGCAGATCAAGCAAGACTAAAAGAGCTTGGTGGTGCAACCAAAGAAGACATTGCTGAAATGCTACGTCAAGAGAGAGAAACGGCTGAAGTACAAGGTGATCTTAAAAAATTCGTGGAAAAGCATCAAGGTCTACAAGACCCCGATGTCAGAGAAGTATTTTTTGACTTTGTTGAAAAAAACTATGTTTGGCAAGGTAAGTCAGGAAAAGAATTGGTAGCAATTCTTGAAATGGCTCGAGAGAATATGTTTCGTCCATCGGAGTCAATGCAAGATCGCGTACTGAAAGGAGCCGGAGTTGCTGAAAAAGTAAATGCTATGCAGTTCCCAGGAGGGAGCATAACTAGACAATCTTTTTCTCCAGAAATGCAACAATCTATTGACGAAATGAAAGCTACAGGAATGTCCGAAGAAAAAGCAATGGAATTACTTTCCGACGACTAGGACCACCTCTTCGATAATTTATCTAAAAGTATGGCTTTTATTCAAAGTGTCATCAAGAATCCAACCCGATCACTCCGAGAAGTAGCGAAAGGATCTGCAGTAGCAATGACTAAAGGTTTCGCTGTCACGCGAACTGCCGGTCTAGCTGTAAATGCGGCCGCTGCAACTCCTCGGGACCAAGTTGTAGGTATCTGTAACCAAGACATTCTAGCAGCGGAAGCTCTAGTTTCTGTACCGGTTATCGATATCTTTGACGGAGATATATGGATTGCTGATTCGACAAACAACTCAAATGCTGCCCACAACGGACAGCTGATGATCTTCGGGGCAAACGCAGGTGTTGTAAACAACACAGGAACAACTTCAGCGGTTGGAGTTGTTCAGCAAGAAGGAGTGTACGGTGCTGCAGCTGACCGGAAAATTCTGGTTCGGTTTATTTAGTAATAATTAATCTATCTCACAGATATGAATGGAACAATTCAAGACTATGCAGTAATCGTGAACAATGTGATGAAACACATTGCACCCAAGGTTTGTGCAGAAATCAAAGCGGAGTATTTGGACTTCATGTTCAAAGTAACTGACAACCAACGAATTTATTCGGACGTTGGAGTTACCGGTTTAGGAATGGCCGAAATCATCCCCGACGGTGGTGTAGGAGCGTCTGATGCCCCAATCCAAGGGTACTCAAAGAACTACACTCAGATGCACTTTACTAAGAAAGTTCGACTAACTTTCCAATCAAACTTCTTCCTATTTGATGGTGCAGCTGCAAAGATTAAAGGAACCGTAAAGGCGAAGGTCCTCGAAGGAAAGAACTCAATCGAGTTGGCTAAAAACTACCTCGCGCAATGTCTTCTTTCCCAAGGTTTTGGTACATCATTCACATGGATGCCAATTAACAACGTAGGTACCCCAACTCCAATTTCAACTATGGGAGCTGACGGAGTACCCTACTGGGCAGCCAACCACCCTCGAGAAGATGGTGGACCGGTTTGGACCAACGTGATTGTTGATGGAGCTACGCCTTCACCACAGTTCACTTATTCTGCATTGCTCGCGGCTCGCCGACAGCAGTCGCTTAAGAAAGACGGTCGAGGTATGCCACTGATGTCAACACTTGATACTTTGGTGGTCCGAAATGGGTCAGTTTCAGCTCAGTTTGCTAAGACTATCAACGAGACTATGAAAAAAGGTCTTGCGCCAGCGCAGGCAAACATTTTCAACAACGCACCAGCTACTGACACGTTCAGTATTGTTGAGTTGAGTCCGTTTGAAAACCAAGGTATGACTGGTCTCATGTGGGGAATGTTCGATTCTAAGATGAAGAATCAGGACTACGGATACCTCTACATTGAAGCTCTTCCTACTCGCGCAGAACCAGCTGTCGTTGACCTCTTGGGTAACCAAGACTTGGTGATGAACTTCAACGCTCTTGCAGTGCTTGGAGCCTCAGATCTTCGAGGTTGGATGTGGAGTGCTGGAGACGGAACAACTACTGGCTAACCCCATTAGTCTCTCTACTCAAACCCTTCTGGGGTTTGGGATAGGCAGATTAAAAAGCCTTGTTTATAAAAATAATTTCATACGTATGCTACAAGATGCACACAGTAGGACAATCTCTAGCGCGGTTTCGGCACCGATTGGAGATACAGTCATTATCGCTGCGGCGGATGATGCTTGGAACTACATTCACGAACTCATTGGTGACCTTTCTACAGCTGGTACGATGAGTATTATTGCCATAAACGTGGCTGACGACGAACGAATTTTGGGAACCTTCCAACTTGGAGATGGGCAAGGATTGACACTTCAAGATACACCAGGGGAAGATGGCCGACCTCGGTTTGAATTTAAACCAGGAGAAAGAGCTGTATTACGAACAACTGGTGGAACTTTTACCGGTTCATTAAGCCGGTCAATTCGATATTAATTTATGAATGATTTAACTCACGCTCAAGCAGAATCAATGCAAAGTTGGGCTCAAGAGCGGGACACGCTACTGGGTGAAATTTCTATACTTGCTTCACAAAAAGAGGCTTTAGGAATTGAACTTGAGACAGCGGGGTTAAATTTAAATGAATTAAGTAAAACTATTGAATCTTCAAAAGGTAGAATTAAAGAACTCGCCGCTCTTGAAGAGCGAACTCGAGGATCTTTGAGTGTGGATATCGCTGAGCTTATGGTTCGGAAGTCTCGACTTGAAGGAGAGTGTTTAGTTAAAGATACAGAGTCAGATTGGCTTTCTATCACCAATGGTGAAAAAGTATTAGCGATTGATAATTTTTCTTTAGCTCTCAACACAATGCAATATCAGGCTAACATCATAAACGATGTCGTTGGTCAAATAACCGAAACTAATAAAACCCATTTATCTGACGTTAAAGTAATGGTTGATCATATTGAAACTGTGTCTGCTCAAGTGATTGAAAAAGGAAACGAAAATGTAAAGCAGACTAACATCGTACTCGAGAAGTTACCTCGGTATATTTTTGAGCTGCAAAAACCTATTCCGATTCGAAGGGCTTACAAAGCTCAAAGAAATCTAGTAATAGAACCTGAAATAAAATAAGTATGTCGTATCTCTCAACTAGCGTTACCGATTCCAATAATTTAGGATATTTTCCTACACTAGCAGCTCTGGAAGCAGCTTATCCCGTTGGAGTTATTGGAGCTTTTGCGGTGGTTGGTGCTACTAATACAATATGGACCTGGGACGAAGCTACAACCGATTGGGTTAATACTGGTAATCCTGCACCAGGAGCTCCTGGACCGACTGGACCAACTGGACCGACTTCTACTGTACCAGGACCAACTGGACCGGCTGGAACGGGTGCAACTGGACCCACTGGAGCTAATTCTACTGTAGCTGGACCTACTGGACCTACTGGACCTATTGGCCCGGCTGGACCTACCGGTGCAACTGGACCCACTGGAGCTAATTCTACTGTCGCAGGACCTACCGGTGCGACTGGACCAACTGGCCCGGCTGGACCTACCGGTGCAACTGGACCCACTGGAGCTAATTCTACTGTAGCTGGACCTACTGGACCGACTGGTGCTACTGGTGCTACTGGTGCTACTGGTGGTAGAAGATATAGAGCAGGTCTTGCAACAAAAAATATTGCCGACACAAGTACGACTCAAACCATCGCACACGGGCTTGGGGCGAGTCCAACAAAAGTGTCCTTAAATGCTACCTACATGGGTGGAGACTTACAGCAAATTACAATGGGAACCTTTTCTTCAGAAACAGGAAATTTCTCAATGCAATCTGCGGCAAATGACAATGGAAATGAAGTGAGCACAATTTCGTCAGTATATGCAATATCATTGGCAAGTGATTTCGGTAACTCAACAGGTAACGTTTTTGGTCAAACAGGTGTTGTTTCTGTAGACGCTACAAATATTACAATTACTTGGACTAAAAACGGTACTGGTCAAACAGGAACATATACTTTCATGTGGGGTGCTGAATAATAAACATGCCTTCTTTACACAGTTTAAATTTCATACAAGGATTGGTTCTTGGTCTTCTGATTGGACTGAATACAACAACCAAAACGCCGAGTCTACGTTCTGGGGGACGTGGATTACTTTTGGAGGAGGTGGCAGTCCAGCAGCCCGCAGGGGAATCGTTATGATGATTTAGCGTGTGTTAGACTAGTGAAATATGCAATTTTCTGAAATCGTGACAACAATCTTTGAACCTACTATTCTTAAAATAGGAGTTTCAATCGCTATAACAATTTTCTTCCTGTTTGGAGACATTCATTTACAGGCTCTGATAGCAGTCTTAATGTTGATGGTTTTTGATACTATTCTTGGGCTAATGGCTACGTACCACGAGGGTCAACCAATTACGTCACGTAAATTTTCCAGAAT
>Ga0306898_1000583_pt1 | contig 13566 bp, 22 predicted proteins | sample AntRauMFilla1564_FD_190424 | JGI IMG/M metagenome (GOLD analysis project Ga0306898, IMG submission 190424) | Saline lake microbial communities from Rauer Islands, Antarctica - Metagenome Filla 1 #564 (v2) (version 2) | ecosystem: Environmental > Aquatic > Non-marine Saline and Alkaline > Saline ...
TGCATACCGACCTTCCGCTTTTCGGCATACGCTGGGTACTTTTTTTGTAATTCTTCCCACTTTATGTCCATAGCTTTTATGAGGTTTCCTTTTGTTTTGAAGCTAGTCATGGTTTGGTGTGGTTAGGTGTTCTCTCGCTTGTGACAATTTAGGTAGTTACACGCTACTTCTGCTGTTACTGTTGTCGTATTAATTCTGGGTTATCGTGTACATTTCCAACTTTTGCGTATCTTTTAAAATCAGACATATGTACACAATGTGTATTTCCACAACCACTTTCTTCTTTTGAATTTACTAATCTTCTACTATACCCCGTTTCATCTTTATAAATTTCAAATAAATCATCATCACAATATATACATTTGAATAAATCACCTGTATATATTCTCTCACCATTCACATCATCAATACCAATATACTGCATCAAAATATTGGTATCATTAATACAATAATTATGAACATTCTTTTCGCCATTTGAATCTATATACCTTCCACGAAAATTTTTCTTTGCAATATGTATTGTGAGTACTTCAACCATTGTCCAAACACCTTGCCATTTTCCATTTTCTAAGTGGTCCCAATCACAATATACCCAAGCTCTAAAGTGAGGTATATTTATTTCCTCTACACTCTTTTCTTCTGTTCTCATAAACTCCTCAGCATATTTAGGGTCTTCTCTCATTCTTTTTTCAATAGGACACTCACCGCCATCATTTACAGATGGACAGTTTGTAGTCAGACATAAAGGGCAATCTACTATACAGTTGCCGTCTTCGTCATAATCGTTTTCATTCATACTCCTATTATTAGACTAGTAAGCGGTAACACAAACTCCAGGAGTAAGTGAGGTATATTTATTTCCTCTACACTCTTTGGTTTATTACTCATGGTCTGGTGTGGTTAGGGCACTTATTGCGTAATGTAAGTCACGGTAACTAGTCCATACTTTGAACTCATTGTTCTGATTCATATTGTCCAACATTTCAAGTACTGCTTCTATCTCCGCTTCTCTCTCTTCTTCTATCTCCGCATCTCTCTCTTTCCGTACTCTTTCTGTGTTTTGGGTTAGGAGGGTTTGTATTACTTCTTGCACTATAGAGTCTGAAACTAAACATAATGCGTCATGTGCTTCTGAGCAGTCAAAATCCTCCCGTGTTGTTATTTCCGCAACTATTTCCTCTACACTCTTTGGTTTATTTTTCATGGTCTGGTGTGGTTAGGTGTTTGATAAGTTTTCCAAGTATCATAGATGAACCTGACATCTTCACTTCTAGTGGTGCGTTTCTTATTTCTTTCTTTACCCACTCCACTATCTCCGCATCTCTCTCCTTACGGGTTTGGTGTTTTACCTCCTCTATATGATGGAATATATTTGTGTGTAAGTTTGGTAGTGCTACTGCAATAAACTCTTTATCACTTTTAGGTTGCATTGATGAAGTTACATCTAACATTATATGTAACTGTTCTTCAATGAAGTCTCGTAAGCTAACCTCCTCTACAGTTTTTGGTGTCTCCCTATCCTCATCACGCAACTTCTCCAGAGCGTCTAATGCTCCCTTGCTGTTGCCGTGTTCTATCATGTCTACTAGTGCTTGGTATTTGTTCATACTACAGTTACGTTATGTGTTTCTAATATCTCAGTATCTGTTTTCTTCTTCCTGTTGTTCAGGATTGTCTGACGCTTGAAGAAGTAATTGTTTATCACTCGCTCTATTCGTATCTGGCTTTTCTGGTATGCCTTGTCCATATCAAGTTTGTTCCTAGATGCTTCCGCTTCTTCTATTTCACACTCAGCACATACTTTTCGTATTTTCTTGACATAGATTTCTGCTAGTTTTTCTGTGTTCATTGTATCGGTTCATCAACAACATCCTTCGCATCTTCCATCTCATGGTCAGTCATGGCTTGTTGTGCTTCTTGTTCTCTGCGTTGCAGTGCTTCGTTCTCTAGGTCTAGTGCATTATGTAGTACTTCATCCCAGGGTACATTGTGTAGTGTATCGTAGTCACCTTTGTATGTTTCTACTACTCCATTTACTTCTAGTACTATTGTGATTTCTTTGTTCATAGTTATTTTCTTCTTAATGACTCAAGTGTTTCTAACTTCTCTAGCTTAATCATTACTAGTTCAAACTGATAAATTAGGTGTTCAAAGTTTCTATCATTCTTTAACTTTGTTTCAAACTTCCTGAATCGGTTAAGTATGTATCGTAGTGTGTCTGTGATTTCTTCCATAATTAAGCTGATCGCAAGTTTGAGTTAAATATCATCTCGTGTGTCTCCTTCTGTACCTCTCCTACTAGCTTGAATGACATGTCCTTACCTAACTTGGCTATGGTTGTCACAGCGTTGCTTACATCCATTAGTTCTTCTCCGCTTAGTTCTTGTTCATCCCATTCTGCTTCTGTTTGTGATATTGGTTCTTCTTGTGGTTTGTACATAATGTTTATTATTTAATAAGTGTCTTCTTGATTACTCTTATACTCCTGACTATAGCAAGGAAAAACCCACTGTGCTAGTGAGTTATCCCCAGTCCAATATCGATAGGTTTCTAGCCAGCGAATGATGATAGAGGATCAACAAACCCCATAGCATCATCAAACCACTTCCCACGTAATACCTCTAGTGGGTATACCTTCCATGTGTCTTCATACACGAGTGCATCCAGTCCTTCTACAGTCCATCCGTGCTTCTCTAGTAGGTGTGCATAAAAGCTCATCTGTATCTGATACTTCGTTAGCTTGTTGGCTGGTAGGTGTGCAAACGGTGCGAGTGGCTTCATCTTGCTGTCTATCTTATCAGCCTCTATGTTAGCCTTGAAGTCCTGTAGTCTACATAACTTCTTGTCCCAGTCTAGTACAATAAGCTTGTCTGCTGTTCCAGCTTTTCGTGTAGCTACATCTGTTATGAGTGCTTGGTGGATGATGTCACCGTCATCACGAACTAAGTCAAAATACTCTGTCACTATCTTCTTCAATACAGGATGCTTTGGCATAGCATTGTTATTACCAAGGTCATCACCTAATGATTCATACTCCTCATAATGCTGCACAGCTTCTTCCACAAGGTTTCCAAGGTGAGCACTGAATAATCCATTACTTTTCCACATGCCAAGTATATCTTCCTTGGGCACATCATGCTTCTTACTCATTATCCCTGCAATCATATTTGCATCGAATGGCTTATAGTATTGCTTCACCCATGTAGAGAAGCATGTGAGTTGTGTACCGTTGTGCTTGTATGTGTGATACTTCTCATTGAAGTCTATCTCTATGTCTTCGTTAAATGATTTCATGTAAGTTTCTCTATTATCGCTTCTACTACATTACTAACTACTCCATTCCCACACTGCTTGTACCGTTGTGTGTCGCTCATACCTTCTACGTTAGTCCAGTTGTCAGGGAATCCCATTAGGCGTTCACATTCAAGTGGGGTTAGTCTGCGGATTCTTGCACCATCTAGTGTGTGTTGCTGCATACCAGTATCGATCGTTTGTGCTACACCTTTACCAACTCTACCTCTACGTGTCTTTGAGTTTGGTACTGATAAGTTGATGCTGTCACCCTCTACTGCTTCTGCATATCCTTTCTTTGTTGCTTCTGCAATTTTTACAAACGGCTGTCTCCTCCCTCCTTGCATTGTGTTCAGTGTCGGACTGAGTCCTTTTGAATCATAGATTCGATCGTTTGAGTGTTTCGGTTGGTTAAGTTGTTTTATTTCTTGTGCATGCTGTTCACCTTCAATAATGTACGATCCTGTTGCTTGCGCTCCTTCGTATCTTGCGGTAAGGGTATTTGCTTGTTGTCTTTGTACGTCATTAGTCGTTCCGTCATTTTGGATGAAAGAAAATACTTCGGGTCTGGTTGATCCTCTAAGATGTCGCTTAGCGAAGTCGTAACACATGTACCTTGTGGGAAGTTGAACGCCGTCATCTTTATTTTTGGATTGCATAGTAGTCTTTGTTTAAGTTTATCTATTGATTTTGCCATGTTGGTTTTTTCCTGTTGAGAACTTTCTCGCGTGTTCTGATTTTGTGTAAAGTTCTAAATTAGTAATGTCATTATTTGTTCTGTCGTGGTCAACGTGGTGGATGTCATGATTTGGTGGGATTTTGCTGTTTGTGTACTCCCACACGTCTCTATGCATTTGGGTTCGTTTGCTGTCAGTTCGTGCATAATAACCAGTGTTTCGTAAAGTATACTTTACTTCATTGAAAGTTTGAAAAGGGAGTAATTTCTTTTTTCTCATTTCATATTTTCTACGCGCAAACCCTGAATATACGGATTGTCTTGTCATTCCAAACATTTTCCCCACCTCTGATAATGAGTAACCTTTTTTATACTGTTCATACATCTCTTTATATAGTGTGTTTTTCATATATACATTATATTAAAACACTTGGCACTCGTCAAGTAAATCTAAACGTATACCTACTATGAACACCCTTTCACGGTTCTGCGGAACACCAAAGTTCTTTGCATTAAGTACTTCAAAATCTATTGCATAACCTACTTCACAAAGTTCTTCACATATTTTTTCCATAGACCTGCCTCCATCGTGGGAGAGAAGTCCTTTAACATTTTCAAGCAAAAAGTATTTAGGTTGTTTGGCTCGGAGTATTTTAATAGATTCACCCCACATACTTCCTCGCTCGTCTTCAAACCCTTTCCTTTTTCCAGCGATACTCCACGATTGACAAGGCACTCCTCCGACCAATAGGTCAAAGTTAGGTAGCTCTTCTGCATCAATTTTTGTAATGTCTCCATATGCTTTGTGGTTAGGGAAGTGGTGTTGATAAGTTTTGATTGCGTACTTGTCGATTTCGGAATATCCAACACATAGTGGTCTTTCGTTAGCCCTGTCTGTAATGCGTTCACTAACTGGTCTTTCCGTGGTACTAACTTCTTTCCTCTCCTGGGGCTGAAGTCTCTGTCCTTCGTTTCTCTCCGTATCCTCTTTGCCTCCTCTGTCCTTACTTCTGTTAACATTACGTACTTCATATGCTTTGTTTATTCCTAACTCGAAACCGCCGACTCCACTGAATAATGAGAGATATTTCATAACCCCATCTTCTTACAATCCTCCTTCCCCCTCACCACTACGAATGTGTGTCCCCATTCCTCAACTAGCTTCTTGAATAGGACTTGATCTGGTCGGAGCTTACCTGTTGCGCTTTTGAGTTCTACCCATATAGGCATGGTGGGGTTGTTCTTGTCGAACACTAGCAAGTCTGACTCACCCACTGTACCAGTGTCAGCACTCATGGACCTGTATATGTTTCGTGCAGCGTCCCACGTAGCTCCTGTTTTATGAGGGAGTGTCATATGTCCTTGTGCTCTTAGATACTTCAGTACCTCTTTCTTAACTTTTTGTTCTGGTGTTGTTGGCATGGTTAGTAATTATCATTTATATCCTCATACGCTTCCTTCTCTCTCTGCTCCTTTCGTTCCTTTGGTGTCAGTGAGCAGTTGTCTACCCAGTTGTCAAATATCTCATTCATTCCATCGCATATCCATATGTTATCACCTTTTATACATATGAAGTCATCTAATGGACATGTACGCTCTCTTGCCTTGGGTATCTCCTTCACCTTGGGTGGAGGTGGGACTCTGTACTTATAGTATAGTGTGTCATCCTTCTGCTTGACCATTATATCCTTCCTCCTATGTATTGCCTTGAACGCTTGGATGAGTATGTGGTCTTCCACTCCGTTCTTCCTTGCAGTAGCTTGGATTACTTCATACGATACCTTTGGGTTCTTTTTTATGTATGCCAGTATGCGGTTGGTTACTGATGTTATGGTGAGAGGTTTTGGCATGGTTATTTCAAATCACCCCAATCTTCATCTATATCTTCCTCCTCCTCCTCTATTATAACCTTCTTGGTGAGCCGTAGGCTATCAACCATCGCTTCAAGCTCTACATCACTTGTGCTCCACTTGTAAGCGTTGCTGCTACCCAGCTTATACTCATCTTTCTTTATCACCTTGATTGCACATAGCTCTGCTAGGTCACGCTTGACTATCATATCATCTAGTCCTGTGTATGAGCTAATGTTACGAATAGTTACATCACCTAGATCTCGTACTGCTTTGTATGTCTCTCTTCTACGGTCTGATGCTAGTGAGTATGCACACCACTTGAGAGTGCGAGCTAGGTCTACTGGTAAGTCACCCTCGTTACCATCTGCTTGGTGCATGAGATGAAATGACTTAGCTATACATGTGAGTTGCTTCATTACACGGTATGGTGCTTCTGCTACAGGCATCTCAGAGACAACACCGTGGAAGTCATTAATCTTGACAGGTGTTCTGAACTTCGTAGCACATAGAGAGATGTCTCTTATGAGCTTCTGTGTTGAGGCTGGTAGCTGTATGTCCTTATGGTCTTGTCCATAACGGACTACCTTACTCATGTATGTCTTATATAGGTCTTCAAGGACAGGGTCTAATTCCTTTGCACTTCTCATGTTGTTACTTACGAAGTCACTAGCTTTCTTATAGTCTGGTTCAGGTATTCTATAGTATATAAATCGTTCACCCATGTCTGCTACCTCTGCGAAGAATGAATATGCGGTGGGGGTGGACCCTGCTATTATTCCCATGTGTCCTTTCCATGTTAGTTTGTCCCTGTTACCGAAGTACTTGGTGAACTCTCCATCGAATAGCATACGGAATTGTGAGAGTATAGCGTTCCTGGTTTCACTTCCCTTAGAGAAGATAACAGTCATGTCCGATATGAGTAGGGTAGCGTTACGCTTTCCGTCTACGTTGGTTCCTACATTGAATAGTAAGGACTTCTCACCCTGCTGTCCTGAGATGAAGGTATTCTCTGTAAGGTCATCAATACGTCTGGTATCATCTGGTGTGGCGTTTGCTATAGGTCGCATTATCTGACTCTTACCTCCACTACTAGCACCTACAAGCATAAGCCATACAGGGTCACCAATCTCTAGCTTGTTGGCTATCATGGTAGCAAGAACTATATCTACCTGTCCGAAGTCTTCAAGGTACAGTTTCTCGCTTAGTTGTTTATGTAGGTCGGTGCGGGTCATGTTACAACATCTTATTTAACTCTCTAATAGCCTCCACAAATCCACAACTATGTTCATGCCTATACATGTCTATTGAGTCAGCGAACTTATTACAGCCGAAGCAATAGCATGTGTTGGTCTTAATAAAGTAGTGGAATGATGGAGTCTTCTCATTATGGAACGGGCAGCAGATAGCATCGTTACGCTTATTGAACATGTTAGTGATACGAGTGATAGGCACTTGTTTAGCTTTCTCTATCTCATCGTTGCTGTCACGGGGTACATATTCTCTTGGTGTGCGCTTCTTCACTTCTAGTATGGCGTTATGGAAGTGGACCTGTTCTATACGTGCTACTCGTGTCTTCTGGTCTTGTGCTACTTCCTCTGTAGTGTTTAACCGGTAAGCAGTCTCTATTAGTTCACGTACATCAAAGCCTCTCTTATGGTAGTCAGTGAGGTCTTTTATCCCTGCATCATCAGGTACGAACACAAGGTCTATGTCTGGGTTCTCTCTCCATAGTCTTGCCATACCGTTGCCTCCTGCCTTGTCATTGTCAAATGCTACTATAATAGTCTTGCCTCGTAAGTGTTCCCACCATTCAGACTTGAATGTACCAGCACCTCCTGTACTACTGACTGCTGGTATGTTGTGACTCCATAGTAAGAGACAGTCTAACTCACCCTCAGTTATTACTACTGTGGTTGCTTCTATTTTATTGACTTGGTGTAGACCGAATAGCTGTGCCTTGTTGCCTGGGTCATACCAGTATTTCTTTCCATTAGTATTAGTCTCTAGTGGAGATCGTCTGTACTTATTGAATAGGTGTGAACCATCACGTGCCGTGACTGGAATCACTATACTATTGTTAGAACCGATATGGATATTAAACTCAGCTTGGGTATCTTTCGATACTCCTCTCTTCTCTAGCCATGTGTTAAGTAGTGTCTTATCCATATGTATTTGTATGTCTATTACTATACATCACAACCATATAAAAAAGAAGAGTAGTTATCCCCAGAAACAGAAATACAGCTATCTCTAGCTGTTATTAGACCACGGTAGCAACCTTATCATGTCAACCATTAGGTGAACCGCCCGAATCGGGGGTCCTTCCCTAAGGGACATGGTAAGGCTGTTTGTCAAATTTGTCAACACTCTTTTATCAGGTTTTGGGATTATCCGCTTAGGGATTGATTGGTTTCAGTTTGGTTAAAACGTGATGCCACGGACACAGTTAAAAGTCCATAGTAAGTGTGGATAACATTTGAGTGGTTTTTGTTGGTTCATGGTATAGTGTGGACAGGTCGAAAAGAATTATAATTAAAGCATAAATATATATGGAAGAAAGTGAATTATTAAAACTAACAGAGAAACTTGAAACTCTTAAAAATAAGATGTTAGTTGATATTGAAGAAGAAAAGGAATTAAAGCTCAGCATAAATGAAGTGATGAAGAAGGATGGCAAGAAGAGATTTGAAACTGGTAGGTATATTATCAGACACTTCATAAAAACAACAAATAAAATAACTGATGAGAGATTCATAAAGATTAAAGAAACACTCAAGGAAGCAGAAGGTGTAGCAGTTGAAGATGGTTTGTTTGAGCAGAAGAAAACAGACGTTATTACTTATACAAAAAAATAATATGAATACATACGAAGGACTAGAAGAAAAAAATATAGCACCGTTTTTAAAAGTGCATAGCGATGGTTCACTTAGACTAGAAGTTGAGGAAGGTACACCAAAAGCAATCAAACGTGATTGGGAAATGGATGGTAAGACTGGTACTAAGTTTGAACTTATCTATAAGAGTGTAAAAGGTATCATTAGTAACATCAGTTTATATAAACTTGAATGGGGAACTAATCTTGTTATTGAACTTACATCAGAGAATGGTCAAAAGATAAACATATCAGCTAATGCTGACAAACAGTTTGCAGAGGATATGTTTGCAAAGATTCCTAACTTAGATTTCAATAAGGTTGTAACTATCAAGCCTTATTCATTCACTGGTAAGAAGAGTGGTAAGCCTATCAAAGGAGTTGACTTTGTGTATGGTGTAGATAAGGAAGGTAAAGACATAAAGACTGAGAACTTCTTTAAGAAGTGGGATAATGAGAAGAAAGGATGGGTGTACATGAATGGTCTACCTGAACCAAAGGGTGATGTAGAGAAGTTCAGTACAGATAAATGGAAAGCACATTATCTTGAGTGTAGGATTCACATGACTGACCACTTTATAGAGAACACAGCACCTCAATTCGTCACCGAGCCTGTACCAGCAGAAGCTAACGCTAACGCTGTACCAAGTGAGGATGAGATTGATGCTGATTGGGATTAGTAACATGACTAAATTCAAAAAAGGAGATAAGGTGAGGTGTATTGAATCACCTGTACCCTATCACAAAGATAGGTATGTTGACTCTATCGTAACAGTGTTAGAAGTAAACGGAGACGGTAAAATATTAAACATTGAAGAATGGAAAGATAAACACTTTCTATACAATAATGTTATATACAATAATGACTGGTTTGAACTAGTTACACCTAAGAGTCCACCAACTATTATTGACTTAGACCACCCAATAGTACACTTAAATCGTATATATGGATCAGATAGTGTACCAGATGGATTTGGTCTATTCCAAACAGCAGACCCAGACACAGAACCAAAATTAAAACAAACAACTATGCAAAAACTAAAATCAAATATTAAAAGGATGTTAAGTAAGAACCATCAAACACTTTATAAAGTTGGTTTCTTGAATGGCAACCTAGAGTACACAGAAGCAGCAGAGAAGAGTCTTATAACTTTCCTACTAGAGAAACATGAAGCAGACCTAGTAGAGATTGCTGAAGAGCAAATCAAGGAAATAGAAGCAGAAGAGAAGAAATAACACCTAAGATAAGCGAGACAAGGACACCCTCTATATGACATGGAGGGTGTCTGTGGTATACTAAAGCTACACGAAATAAAGTGTCTTGCTATCATAATTTCTTACGCCAAGCACCACTTTATGTGGTGTTCTCCTATATGATATATGAAAATGAATGCCTATCGGGTAAAGAGCAAGATACACACATGTGAGTGTGGTATCAAGTTTCTTAGGATAAGAGAAGAAGAAGAGATTGGTTATACTAGGTTGAAGTGTCCGTTTTGTGTACCCTATCAACACAATGGTAAGAGACTAGTGGTACGGAGGACAGGATGGGTTTACAGGGATGATGAGATTATGAGTAGGAAGGAAGTTTATATAAAAAATTTAGTATGACAGCAGGAAGACCAACTAAATACACAGATGAGATGCCACAAAAGGTAGATGAGTATATTGAGAGTTGTGGTGACTTTGAGAGTGAGTTCCATAAGACAAGAGGACAGTCATCTGATACATATGAGAGGACTATTGATGTGAAGTTACCTAAGGTTGAAGGCTTTGCTATTCATATTGGTGTACACACTGACACACTGTATGAGTGGGCTAAAGTTCATCCTAAATTTTCCGTTGCTTTAGAAAGTATTAAATTGGTACAGAAAAATATGTTGCAAGATGGCGGTATCTCAGGTAAGTACAATTCAACCATAGCTAAACTTATACTGTCATCCAACCATGGAATGAATGAAAAGACTGAAACTAAGATAGACGGCACACTGAATATATCAACTGAAAAGAGAGAAGCTATTAGTGAAGCACTAGAAGAAGTTTAATATTATAAATAATAAATACAGGATATGTATATAAAATCATTCCAGTTAAGTGATGAGGAAGCAATTAATAAGTTTGTAGATAGCGTTGAGTTAGTAGAGACAGGTGCAGTACAAGTAACAGGTGAGAACACAGTCTGTGTCTTTTACATGGGGTATAAGAAAGACTATCAGACACGGTTCTTGACACGTCTTATAGAAGGACTGAACAACAATCTATTCAATGAGAATATACGGTTAGAGTCAGCTATTATTGAGTTCCAGGAGGCTGAAGAACAGCAAGGTGAACTAAGCAACAAGTCACCAGAAGGTAAGGTTACAAAGGAAAAGAACAAAGAGGTTGCTGTCTCACATGAGAACATCCGTGTCATCAACAAGAAGCTGTCACTATATATAAAATGGCTAAAGAAAGTGGAAAACAATTAATAAGAAGGATAATACTTGAAGGCACTCCTGCTGAAAAGAGAGAGATATATGATTTTACATTGGAAGACAGTAATGAAAAGATACTCAAGCGGTTCAAGCTATTTGCTAGAGGAAACTACCCACGTTACTTTCCAGACAGATCCGCTCCCTTCCACGATTCCATGGTTATGGATTACATCCGTTCCTACAGGGGTGAGTGTAACGGTATAGAGATAGCCTTCAGGGGTTCAGCTAAGACTTCATTATTGAAGCTCTTTGTTGGGTATGTGTTAGTAGCAGACAAGAGTGAGCACCGTAAATATATCAAGCTACTCTCTAAGGACTTTAAGAACGCTAGACAGTTCGTTACTGATGTATACAACAACATACTTGAAGTAGAGCCTGTGTATGGTGATGTGTTTGAGAAGGATGGTGATAAGAAGCGTGAGGAGACAATGAGTTCTTTCACGCTTCAGTCTGGTAGGAAGCTAACAGCAGGAACAGTTGGACAGACCCAGCGTGGTCACTTGCAGGATGCGTTTAGACCTGACTGGATATGCTTTGAGGATATTGAGGACAGAGAGTCTATTAGTTCTATAGTTATTACTGAGAGTATCATTAATAGATGTGATGAGGCTATCCAGGGTTTGTCATTTGATGGGAGTTACCAAGTGAATGCAAACTACATATCAGATGCAGGAACAGTACAATGGTTCATAAACAAGCCTAAGATAAATAGTAGAATCACACCTATTGTTGATGGAGCTGGTGTAGCTACATGGGAACGGTACACAGATGATAGGATAGAGAAGATTAAGGCTGAGACTGATGATTGGGCTGGTGAGTATTTGTGTTTAAAACCAGATACACGAATACTTACAAGAAGTGGTTACAATGAAATATCTACACTTAAGGTTGGTGATAGTGTTATTACTCATCTAGGTGTTGAACATAAAATACTGCAAGTATTCAGAAGTAATGGTGACGATCTACTTGATATTACTGTTAATGGTAAGGTGACAACTATAACAAAGAACCATCCTGTGCTATCTATTCGTGATGGTGTACAAGATTGGGTTAATGCTGGTGAATTAACTACTGATGATTTGGTTATATCAATCCCCCATAGTAAACTTAAGATATGAACAACAAATATAATTCATGGGTAGTTTTAGATTCAAATGAAATACATAGAGATAACAAAATCTATGTCAAATGTGAATGTGAATGTGGAAACACTAAAGAAGTAATACTCAAGAACTTAAAGACTGGTCGTAGTAAATCATGTGGATGTGTAGGTAGGAAGAAGACAACAGATAGAAATACAAAGCATGGTATGCGTCTTACTAAGACATGGAGGATATGGCAAGCGATGAAGAATAGATGTTATAACAAGAACACAATTCAGTATAATAACTATGGAGGTAGAGGAATAGAAGTATGTGATGATTGGAAGAATAGTTTTATGTCATTCTATAATGATGTTGGTGAAGCACCAGCAGATAAGTCTATTGATAGGATTAATAATGACGGAAACTATGAACCAAATAATGTAAAATGGTCAACATCAAAACAACAGTGTCAGAATAAAGGAAACAATAGGAAGATAAATGGTGTGTGTATAAGTGAGATAAGTAAGTCACTTGGTGGTGGACACAGCTTAGTTGCTAAGAGATTGAAAAGAGGTTGGTCAGTAGATAGAGCTATTAATGAGAAAACAAATGCAAGCGTACAAGATAGATAAAATTGAACCGTCTATTTACATAGGTGAAGTATGTAATATAGAAGTTGAAGAAGATAACAGTTATGTAACTGAGAGCTTTGTTGTACATAACTGTGATCCAACACGTACAGGTGACAAGTTCTTCGATATAACCAAGGTCAAGGCTATGCTTGAGAGAGCTACACCACCTACTAAGACATCAGGACTCATAAGACAATGGGATGTATACAATCCATCACATCGTTATGGTGCTGGTGAAGACTTATCTGATGGTATAGGTAAGGATAGCTGTGCTTTCGCTATGTTTGACTTCAAGCAAGGTAAGCTAGTAGTAAGTGCTGATGATAACCTAACACCACCTGACCTATTCACATATGAAGCAATACGAGTATGTGGTGAGTTCGGTAACTGTATCTTTGCACCTGAGACTAATAATACTTGTGGAGGTATAGCAGTAAGAGTGTTAAAGGAAGAGCAATACCCGAACATATACCAGAAGGAAGTGACTGATAAGGTCAATAACGTAATATCAACCATATTAGGATGGCATACTAATAGGAAGACTAAGCCTGATATGTTCTATGAGTTTAAGAAGGACTTTAATGATGGATTGATTGAGATACCAGATGAACGTGTGCTCAAGGAGATGCTTGCATTCACTAAGCTAGATTTACAAGATGCAAGGAGTAGTGCTATCACAAGAC
>Ga0306898_1000585_pt1 | contig 13533 bp, 15 predicted proteins | sample AntRauMFilla1564_FD_190424 | JGI IMG/M metagenome (GOLD analysis project Ga0306898, IMG submission 190424) | Saline lake microbial communities from Rauer Islands, Antarctica - Metagenome Filla 1 #564 (v2) (version 2) | ecosystem: Environmental > Aquatic > Non-marine Saline and Alkaline > Saline ...
GCGGCTCAAGTGTCCAGCGGATAGAGATTGGTCTACCACGACGATGGATTGCGTAAGCAAGTGCGAGACCAACAACCACGTAGATGGCCCAAGCGTGCACGCCCCAGTGCAAAAAGGTTTGGCTCATTGCTTTCTGGGCTAACTCAATCTCAGTGCCGGTGACACCCGGGCGAGGGTTTGCAAAGTGGCTGAGCGGTTCGGCGACACCGTAGAACACCAGCCCGATGCCCATACCTGCGGCAAAGAGGAAGGAGATCCACGAGATCATTGAGAACTCGGGTTTGTCATCGTCCTTCCCGAGTTTGATATCACCAAAGCGGCTAAACCCCAGCCACAGCGCAAATGCGACAAAGAATGCCGTGATGAGCACGTAATACCAGCTGAAGGAGCTTATGACGTTCGATTGCAAAGTGGTGAACACGGTATTAGCAATTTTCGGAGCGATTATCGAGAACGCTGTGATCGCAATTACCAGACCGGCAGCCGGCCAAAACACCCAGGGTGCAAGCAAAGCAGTTGCCTTTGGTTGCGCCTTTGGCGCAGATTCAGGAGAAGATCCTGTGCTCACTTTGATCTCCAGTCGCTTGGGTCTGAGAGTCGTATCTAAGCTGTTCTAGCTTCAAGCATAGTTTTCCCAGTCAGCTCAGTGCCATTCGAGCAGCTGAGGCGATGCTCATGCTCGTTCCCACGGCACATTTGATAAGCAGTGGGAACAGGAACTTTAGGCTTCGAGCCCCGAGCTGAGCTCGGCCAAAACAGAATCTGTGGATAACTCCATAATCAGCTCCTAGCTATTGCGAAGATCGAATTGCCCTACCTATACTTTGCGATAGCAGAGGCAATAGCCCGAGTTAGTAATCCCAGGATCCTTCCGGACGGTCGTGTTCTGGGATTTATGCTTTAAAGGTGAACGGGCTTCAATGGAGCAAGAACTTTAGGCTTCAAGCTGATATTGGCCAAAACAGAATCTGTGGATAACTCAATATTCAGCCCCTAGCCATTGCGAAGATCGAATTGCCCTACCTATACTTTGAAATAGCAGAGGCAATAGCCCGAGTTAGTAATCCCAGTGGCTCTCCGGACGGTGAACTGCTGGGATTTATGTTTTAGGTCAAATGCTTGACTCTTAGGTCAAGCGATCGGAGTGCAAGCCTCCACCTTCCACCACGTGCAAAAGCCCAAGCAAAGGCGTCGGGCAAAGAAAGCAAGTGCTCTTGATGAGGCTCCATGTGGTGGAAGGCAACTCGATTCTGATTTTTTCGAGCGCGCAATTGCTTCCCAATAATCAGACGATCCGCGGCCAAGAAATTTTCATCTAAATCGAAGATCACTTGGTAATGTTCGGAGGCACTCATTTCCGAAATCATGGCCTTTAGACAACGTTGCCTGGCCTCACCCTCACCTAACCCCTTGACTGCATAGCAAGTGGTTACCGAAGGGATTTTGAAAAGGCTTCTTAAAATACTCATGCGACGAGAGTCGCTCTCTGTGGCGAAATGAATACTCCGTTGCCCCTTTAGCCTTAACCGGTTCACAGCCACCCGCGCAGCTGGTGCGACGCTCATGTCTATCTCTACAGCGCAAAGTATGTAATCTTTGCGCTTGCTTTCATCAACCAAGATCAATCTCACAGCAATCAAACCCGCTCCTCCCGCAGCGCATTTGATGCGCAACGGGAATAAGAACTTTAGGCTTCGAGCCCCGAGCCGAAGTTGCCCGAAACAGAATCTGTGGATAACTCATAATCAGGCCGACCTGCATTGCCATTAGCCGGAACTCTATCTATGCTCTTTTTCAGCAACGGCAATAGCCTTAGTTAGTAGACCCAGGGGCCCTCCGGACGGAGGTCGTCTGGGTTTTACGCTTTAAGGGGTTATGGCCCAAAGATGCCAACCCAATCACGCGGCATTGGATCTGTGAATAGCCCAGAAATTCGCTAAATGCCATTGATTGGGCCTAGGGCATCGCCTGTGTTTTTAGTTAGCAACTGCAGGAGCCTGCGTTAGTAGTATCGGGGCCAAGCCTTGGGTCGCTTGCAGATCTTTGAAAGACTTGGCCGATAACTTGGGCTGCAACCCGGTTTGCTTTTTCCGAAATTAACTCTGATTTATGAATGTGACTGCTCTTTTAGGGACACCGGATGCAGGAATCTAAGTTTGGTTTCACGCTGAGAGAAATCGGGTGAAAGCCTGTTCATTTGCTCAACGTGTGCTGTTTCCATGTGCCTGTCCCAAGCCTGCTTTGATTCCCACTTCTCCATCATTATCCAAGTCTCGCTTCCCTCAGCACTTGATTCAATGACTAGGTCATAGAGCAGGCAACCGAGCTCTTTTTTTGATTCTAGAATCAGTACCTCAAGGGCCGCCCGGGCGTCATTTAGTTTTTCGGGAAGTGGGTGGATTTCTGCAATTAGGTAAAGCGGGTTCATACTTCGTCTTCTGGGATTGCTTGGATGGTTCCGGTGATTGTTCCAACCAGGGTGTCGCCTGTGAATTGGCTGGTTGGAGCATCTCGAACAACTCGTCCGAGCCTCAGCACCACGATTCGATCCGTCACTTCAAGAACGTGAGGAAGCGTGTGAGAAATGAAAATTACCCCAAGCCCTTTTCTTTTGGCTTCCTTGATTACCTGCAGCACCTCTCCGGCCTGCCTGGCTCCAAGGTGGTTGGTCGGCTCATCCAAAATTATTACCTTGCGGGCCCAGGCCACAGCTCGCCCGATTGCAACAGCTTGTTTCTGACCACCGGAGAGCTGATTAACTGGGCGGTTTGATGCCGGAACAGCGATGCCCACTCGCTCCAGATCGGCGTGGGCCTTTTCCTCCATGGCCTTTGAATCCAAAAAACCCAGCTTGCCTAAAATGCCTGGCTTAGTGATTTCTCGACCCAAGAACACGTTTTTGCTAACCGTGAGGTGTGGGGCTAGACCGCTGTCCTGATACAGGGTCTCAATCCCGGACTCGAGAGCCTGCCTTGGGTTTGCCCAAGACACCTTTTGGCCATCTAGGAAAATCTCACCCTCATCTGGCATGTGAGCGCCGGATAGAACTTTGACTAAGGTCGACTTTCCGGCGCCGTTATCACCGACTAGCCCAACCACCTCGCCCGCGTGCACCTTGAGATTCGCACCCTCCAGTGCTACCACGGAACCGTAGCGCTTGGAGACGCCTTTAACTTCGTAAATTACTTCACCCATTTGCACTTTGGCTACCTCTGTCGATTTTCTCGTTTTAATGTTTGAGCAGCGACCGCCGCGGCAATTAGAACCGCAACCACCACCTTTTTCCAGTCTGGAGCTACCCCGGCCATGATCAGACCCGATTGCACAGTAAATAAAATTAGGGCACCAATGACGGTGCCGAGCATTCTGCCCACCCCACCCATTAGCGCTGCGCCACCTATAACAACCGCCGCTATGGCGTCAAGTTCTCTCATGGTTCCCGAGGACGGCGATCCCGCACCTAGACGAAGGTAAACGTAGAAGCCAGCGAGGCCAGCAAGGCCACCAGCCAGAGCATAAATTTTGGTTAGATGGCGCTCGACATTAATGCCCGCCGCACGGGCCGCGAAAGGGTTTGAGCCGATTGCGTAGGTGTGAAGTCCGAAACGTGATTTATGCAAAAACAGCCCAACAATTGTCACAATGACAATTACTCCGATCACTGCCCAGCTAAGCGGCATCCAGTCCCGGTTGATTGGGCTGATGATGCTGAAGTCATTTGGGCCACCAATCGGCATGCCATTTGAAATTATGATCGCGAATCCCAAGGTCGCACCCATGGTGGAAAGGGTTGCAACGAACGGCACGATTCTTAGCTTCGTTATGAGAAAACCGTTTACAAGGCCAACCAGGATTCCGGTGATAACTGCTGTTACAGCGCCAATCATCAGTGGCGGGTGGGCATCAGAGCCGGAGGTCGTGGTGTCAAAACCCAAGACAACTGACATCATCCACGCCGAGGTCACGCCGCTGATGGCAAGTGTGCCGCCTACGGAAAGGTCTATTCCACCGGAAATAATAACCAGGGTTTGTCCAGCAGCCAACAGCACAATCGATCCCCAGTCGGTCAGGATGTTTCCCGCCGTTGCTACTGAGAAAAACAGTGGTTCTGCAAGGGTGAAGATAATCGCCAAAGCGATTAGCACCGATAGCAAAATCGAGTTCTGGTTTCCTGCTACCGCCTTGAATCTTTCAAGGCGCAGGTTCGGCTGTTGACTGCTAGACATTTAATACCCCTTAGTTCCTTACTTGTGAGCCTAGTTAGCTACGTAGGTGTATCTGACCAGGTCAGCGTCTGAGGTGTTGGCGTCCAAGGTTACGTTTGGAATCACAACTTCAGAGCTGGTTGGCAAGGTGCCATCGCGCAAGAACGCAACTAGGGTCTGCAAAGCCAAGCGAGCCTCTGCAGCTGGGTCCTGAGCAATCAGAGCGGTGAAAACACCCGACTTTATTTTTGCAACGTTGTCCGGGTAAGCGTCATATCCAACAAGTGCAATCTTTCCAACCAAGCCCTTGGCTTCGAGAGCTGCAGCAGCTCCTGATGCGTTGGTTCCGTCAATGGCAAAGATGCCGTCTAGGTCTGGGTATTTGGTTAGCCAGTTGTTTACGTTAGAAGCAGCCCGCTCAGGGTTTGCCTCAGAGTAAGCAACGTCAACAATCTCGATGCCCGGGTAATCAGCTGCCATTGTCTTTTCGAAGCCCTCTTTACGAGCCACGTTGGTGGTCGCGGTTGCGCTGGTTAGACCAATAACAACCTGGTAGCTCTCTCCCGCGGTGTAGTTGATTGCGTTCGCAATGGCTGCGGCAGCCTTAGCTCCACCGTCTTCGTTATCGCCAGTTATGAAGATGAGCACGTCGGAAAGATCGCCAACGCGGGTGTCAACATTTGCAACTGGAATACCGGCGGCAACTGCCTTGGCAACTGATGCCTGCAGTGCTGTTGGGTCAGTCGGGATTAGCACTAGACCATCTGGCTGCTGAGCCAAAACTGCATCAACGATAGGAATCTGGGTCTCTGGGGAGTAGTTGGCTGGGTCGCCCTGCCAAATAAGGTTCACTCCTAAAGCAGCAGCCTCTTCCTCGGCTCCTAGTTTCATAGCTCGGAAGAATGGGTCTGATTCAGCACCCATTACAAACGCAATTGTTAGTTCCTCAACAACCGCGGTGGGCTCTGTGGCGTTGGGGGCAGTTGTTTCTTCAGCAGCTGCACATCCCGAAACGGTTAGTGCAAGAGCGGCTACACCAGCGAGTGCAACAGCCTTTTTGAAATAATTCAGTTTCAATTTCTCTCCTCGATGTTTTATGAGAGCTTTGCGAGAACGTTCTCGCAAAGCTTGCTACAATGATGCCAACGGGGCTTGACCTATAGCAAGTTTTGGCGGTAACGGTTGAGTCACGATTCTGGAAAGCTGGTATGAGATGGGTAAATCTAATCGCCCTCCAACCATTAACGATGTGGCTGAGCTCGCAGGAGTAAGCAGGGCAACCACCTCGCGAGCACTGGCGGGTTACGGTCGGATTAGTGAAGCAACTGTGCTCACCGTTCGCAAGGCTGCCGAGCAGCTCGGCTATCATCCCAACGAAGTTGCCAGGGCCATGCGGGCTGGAAAAACTAAGACCATCGGCCTCATTGTCATCTCGGATTTCACCAACGCCTTTTTTGATCGAGCAACAAAAGCAATAATCGATGCCGCAAAACTCAATGGGTATCAGACTGTCGTCTCTCACACCGATGAGAACGTTGATAACGAAATCCAGGCGGTAAAAACACTCATTGAGAAGCGAGTGGATGGCCTGATTTTGGTTCCTTCTTCTGACACTGACCACCAGCACCTGAATGCCTTGGCACTTGGCGGTATTCCACTGGTGCTTTTTGACCGAAAGCTAATGAGCACAAAATTCGCTTCTGTCACCACCGGAGACTTTGAGGGTGCCAGAGATGCGGTTAAATACGCTCATAGAAAAGGCCACCGCTCAATGGCTTTTTTGGTTGCGGTGCCTGGAATCATAAATAGCACTGATTTGAGACCACAGATCCCCATCTCGACGGTAGAAGACCGCACAGACGGCTTTGTTGAGGGTGCTAACCTCACGGGCGTCAAGTCACAGATGCTTTTTTGCGAGGACAGTCAAGCAGGAGCTGAAGCCGCAGTTGAGGGCCTTCTTAAAGCTTCGGAGAAGCCAACAATCATCTTCACCTCCAATAACGACATGCTCCTGGCAGTGCTTCGGGTTGCCGGCAAACTTCAGGTGGTTATCGGCAAGGACCTGAGTGTGATCAGCTTCGATGATTCACCTTGGGCGGCCGCTATGTCTCCAGCAATAACCGTTATCTCGAGACCGGTGGACCAAATGGGTCAAGAGGCTATTAATTTATTATTAGGTCAAATGTCTGGTGAAAAAAAACCTACAGACGCGGTATTGGAAACCAAGCTGATAGAGCGGGATTCGGTAGCAACAATAATTTAACCTTTGGTCTATTCCAAACTAATTTGAAAAATCCGTCCCCAGACATAGCGAGAGCTGGTGATGACTGAACTACCTTGCAATCCTCAAAGCTATTGCTATTGCAGTTTTTTTAGATGGCTATTTGAAGCATCAAGGATGCGAGGAGAAGCATTTATCCTCGAGATGCTCCGCTCCGCACTCGGGTTTTCAAACAAGATTCCTCGTGGATTACTGCTTGAAATGATGTTTTGCGAAGTTGAGCAGCGCCGACGGAGTCCTAACTGTGAAGAGCCACCTATTCAGCTACTGAAGATTGAAGTGTCGTCACTACGCAGTTAGTGTGGAGAGTGGGCCTTCGTGGCAACCGGCTGCGGGCCTCAAGGAGATTTCAATGAAGACACTTGCTGCCGTTGCCACCTCTAAGGGTGAGCCGCTAGAAATGCGCGAACTAACTCTTGATGAGACCCGACCCGATGAAGTTCGAGTAAGACTCGTTGCTACCGGGGTTTGTCACACCGACGCCATCGTGCGCGACCAGATCTACCCAATCCCACTGCCACTGGTTCTAGGCCATGAGGGTGCTGGGATTGTTGAAGCAATAGGTGATGCAGTAACCAGTGTTGAGGTTGGCGATCACGTGGTGCTCAGTTTCCCAAGCTGCGGAGTATGCGGCTCTTGTGTGTCTGGCCACCCGGCATATTGTGTTGACTTCGGTGCCCTTGCTATGGGCGGCGCCCGCCCCGATGGAACAACTGCCTTTCAGGACGAGGATGGTTCGAATATCTCCTCACACTTTTTTGGCCAGTCTTCTTTTGCGACGGTTACCAATGTCTATGAGCGAAGCGTTGTGAAGATCTCAAAGGATGTCCCACTCGAGATCATGGGCCCACTGGGCTGCGGCATTCAAACCGGTGCCGGCGCAGTGCTAAATGTGCTTCAGCCAGAAGCCGGCAGCAGCATCGTAATCTTCGGATCCGGTGCAGTTGGCATGTCCGGCCTACTGGCCGCCGTGATAGCAAACTGCACCACCATCATCGCGGTCGACATTGTTGATAGCAGATTAGATAGAGCAAAAGAGCTCGGAGCCACCCACACCATCAACAGCAAAAACGAAGATGCCGTGGCCAGGATTAAAGAAATCACTGGCGCTGGGGCAAACTACGCCCTCGACACCACCGGTAACGCTATGGTCTTTGCTCAGATGACCAAGGCGTTAGGAACTCTTGGGCATGGCGCCCTGGTTGGTGCAGCAGCCCCCGGCACCGAGTCACCATTTGACATCGGTAGTTTGCTACTAAGCGGTATCAAAATCAGCATGGTTATCGAAGGTGACGCTGTGCCACAGACCTTCATTCCCAAGCTAATCTCGCTCTACCAAGCAGGGCTATTCCCATTCGACAAGCTGGTGAAAAAGTACGAGTTTGCCGAAATCAACACCGCCTTTGCCGACAGCGAATCCGGTGACACCCTAAAACCAGTAGTGGTCTTCTAGCCTCGTAACTCGATTTCCAACACAAGCTGTTCCTACCAACCATCCGGCTCTGCCATCAGCAGGCCCGGATGGTTGGTATCAGCAATATCCAAGGACTCAGGCAATCTTAAGAGCTCGCATTTGAGAATTAAACCTGTTCTGAGTAGCCCTTTTGGAACAAGCAGCCAGCTCGATCAAGTGACCAGAGAGTAGCCCTAGGCACACTGTCAGCCGCTTGAACCGCAACCCGGGATGCATCCTTCGAGTACTCCTTAATTTCAACAAGGATATTTTTTGATTTGCGGGGTTGAACAAGCGCTTCAGTCCGTCGTCAAATGAGCAATAAAGTGCACATGTGTCATTGCGCACTATTGGTTACATTTGTTGTTGTGTAATAAAAGTTACAGGGGCCTCATGAGATTCACGCCCAGAATATTGGGACTTGTGGTTAGCCAAGCTCGCAAAGAGGCCGGGTTCACTCAACAGCAGTTGGCGCAACGTCTGCAAGTCTCCAGAAAATGGTTGAGCGCGCTTGAAAACGGCAAAGAAGATGTGAATCTGAGACTGGCTCATAATGTCTTGTCCGAGCTTGGATACTCCCTCAGGCTCGAAAAACAAGTCGCGCTGGATGAAAAAGATGAATAAAAAATAGGTTAGCTCTCAAAAGACTCTAGCGCCAAATAAGAAGCCAGGAGTCAGATGATCGCTGAACTCAACATCAAGCTGGGCGGCATGGCTTGCGGTGTTGTAAGTCAAAGTGGTGCTGAAAAGATAACCATCCAATATGACCCCGGTTACCAGGAAGACCAGACTCCTATTTCGCTGTCAATGCCAATTGGACAAATCGAATATCCGAAGAAAGTAGCCCTTCCGTTTCTGCAAGGCCTGCTGCCAGACAACGAAAACGCCTTGCGATCAATTGCCAAAAGGTACGGAGCCAATCAAAGAAACCCTTTTAGTCTCTTGAAACATGTGGGCCACGAGGTAGCCGGTGCGCTGGAGTTCACTTCGGGCACCGTGGAACAGCCCATGGAGAGCGCTCGCTTACTGAGCGAGTCGGACATTGAAACGATCTTGAAGGAAAAGATAAACGAGTATGAGGATGGCACGGTCGGCACTTCCACAAAGATCAATTTGAGCCTCGCAGGGGCTCAGGCCAAACTTGCCCTTCGATTGAATACAGACGGGTCGTGGCAGACACCCAGCGGTGAAGATATCTCCACGCACATAATCAAGCCGGTGCCCGGTAGATGGCAAAACCTAGACATAGTGGAGCACCAGAGGATGTTGGCCGCAAGTCATTTAGGGCTCAATGTTGCCCAAACCCAGATATCTCAATTTGGAGCCACCCGGGTTTTCATAACTGAGCGCTACGATCGAAAAAAGACACCCGAGGGTGTTCTTGAAAGGGTCCACCAGGAAGACCCGTGTCAGGCCATATCAGTGCCTCTATCTGAAAAACATCAACGAGAAGATGGCAGATGAACAGCTGCCCAGTAGAGGTTCGAGCCCCTTGGGCTTGAACCTGAGTTAGCGACGAAGGTTCAAAGCGAAATCATCCAGGGCAGTTAGGACAGCCTCGGCCTGCCAAACTCGATTTCTTTGGCCAGATCCTTGCTGAGTCAAGATCCCCACCTCCACCAGCTTGTCAATTGCTAGCTGAGCGTTGGCTTCTGTGGTCGCTAGCAACTCTTTTGCGCGTAACCGATTTATCACCGGGGATGCCAATAATTGATCGAGCAACCGATTAGCTCCAGCATCAGACCTGACGCCAAGTATTTGATTCCAAGAATCTCGAACGCTTGAGAGTTGACGCGCCAGAACCCTGCCGTTGGATACAGCAAGTAGCGATGCCCTTGCGAAAACCTCAACTATCGGCTCTGGGTTCCCAGCTCGATACTCATCCAGCGCTCCAAAATAGGCAGCGGTGTTTTTCAATAACCCTGCAGAAACCGGGACCATAACCGAGTTGGTAACACCCAACCGATTCAAAAGCACCTGCACCAATGCCCTGCCGGTTCTACCATTACCGTCGGTGAAGGGGTGGATTGATTCAAGCTGCGCATGGGATATTGCCACCAGCACCAGAGCCGGCAGGTCATCTCTTTGGCAAAATGCAAGCAAATCATCCAAGAGCTCGGACACTTTAGAGGCCTTGGGGGCAACGTATTGGGCTTTGTGTGGGCCATAGGGATCCCCGCCAATCCAAACCGGCACATCTCGCAGCCTGCCAGCATTCACCGGATCAAATTTCTCCAGTAGCACCCGATGAATCTCCAGCAAGCTATCTAGGCTAAGTGACGCACTTGTTGCCACCGCTGCACTCATTGCTCTTTGATTGCTAATGATCAAGCTCGAATTCACGGTTTCTTTAAGCCCTAGCTCTGCCCGAATGATTGCCGCCGGTGAGGCTGTCAGATTTTCTATCTGAGAAGAGGAAGCCGCCTCAGAGCGCAATAATATGCTCGAAAAAGGTGCAACCATCTGCCCCACCTCAACATCAAACCGAGCTAACTCAACGACAGCTTCATCCGCAATTGCCAACAGGCCGCTGGAAAGTAAAACCTGTCGGTTAGCAATTAGCGGGGCAACTGCCCCGAAGTAGGGGCCCTTATGCCGCAGCAGCTGTTTTCTTGACACCGGATAACTTGAATCAGGCTCCCAATAAAGCTGCTCCGACTCATATCTAGGCCAACTCAAGGCAATCCCCTAATGCTCTTATTCAATCGCATAGTCCTACCTTACGATTGTTTAGCCGACTAAACAATCGTAAGGAGGCATTGAGGCTGGTAAAATCGTCCCGCAGGGCCTCGTGGATCAATTGTGCTTTTAGATCAGGCTGCCATTTAGAAGAGCTAAGCCAGCTAGCCGAGTAGAAACTGAACGCAGAATCTATTGCTATCTGACCCACCGACATTGTGCATGACTCGCTTCTTGGGTTTGACCACTAGCCGCATGGGAATCAAATCCTTCTGATTAGCAATTACCACTGTATTGAATGAAAAAAACCGGCCCCAGAAAACCCAGGACCGGTTTGATTCAGCCAGCTAGATGTTCTTGTGGCCCTTGCTACTTCACTTCTTCCAGCAGTCCAGTGGCAACATCAAAGATGAAACCTCTGACGGCATCGGTGTGAGGGATAAAGGGCGAAGCCTTTATCCTCGAGATGCTTTGTCTGACATCGCTTGCGATGTCACTAAAAGACTCCGCTGCCCACTCGGGCTTCAAGCCAGTTTCTTTGCGGATGCCTTCTTTGAACTCATCGTCTGTGAAGGTGAGCATGCCGCAGTCGGTGTGGTGGATAAGAATGATTTCTTTGGTGCCGATTAGTTGCTGGCAAGTGATTGGTGCAAGACCCAATCAGCCAGCACAAGAACTATGGCTAATCCAGGTATCCAAGAAAGACCGGAGCTGGCTACCGCATCTTTGTGGATCTGTACCTGAACGGCAGCTTCCTAAGAAGAGATGTGATTACAACTAGGTAGGTGGCTGCGTATTTTCTTCGCACTGGCAGCAACAAAGCAACTTGATCAATCTACTGGCCATGCGGCTCGAACTTACTACCTGAAAACAGGACGGATGCGACGCTAGTGAACACTGCAACAGCCTCTTCGAAAGATGGCGGCTTTGAAGCTAGCGCTGCAAGCTGGCGATTGAATGCGGTTTTTACTTTTGGAGAGGCTTTCAATTCGTGAAGTGCTAATTGGAGCTTTTGAAACTCAGTGGCCGGTTCGCAAAAGCCTTTGGAGCGCTGTGAAAGTTCGATTATGGAGAAATCAAATATTGTCTGCATTAGATCTTGGTTCTTACCAAATTCCCTAATCCTCCAGATGTCATAAATGTGTCGAACGAGTTTTGGTTGGGTTTCGATATTCTCCACTCTCGACAAAAGGGCAATAATTTTTTGCGCCGCTGTCTCCTCGAGCGCGACGATTTCTAGGGTTTGAGTGGGCTCTGGTGCTCCAGCAAGAGTATGGGCAAGAGACCTGATTGGCATTGGTGAGGTGGGGGCCAAGTAATCCTGGGCAAAGAATTCCAATGCGACTGAACTTTCAAACGCCAAGCCGGATTCAAATCTAGACCGGTAAGGAATCATAAAACGGCTAAATCCGCCGTCGTACTTTGCCTCGACCTCGATTCCCACAAAACCGCTTGCCTCCAAAGCGGTTTTGAAATCGGCTCGTATTTGGCTCATTTTTGACCGACGTCTGCTACGCGAAAGCCCTGCGGGTGTTGTCATTTTCAGGTCAACATCCTCGGATAGGCGATCCATTAATCCACGAGCCTTAACCAGGCTGGTTCCGCCTCCAAACGAAAGTCCAATTGGGTCGGTGTGCAGGGTTGAAACTAACTCAAGAATCTTTGAGATAACCAAATCCTTTTCGAGTATTTCTTCTCGAAAAGGGGAAAGGTTTTGACTTACGACGTCTGCAACTAGATCGGAGTGCTCATTAGAAATTCGATACATATTCTATTTTGATTTGACCCACTGACATTTTGCGGGACACTCGTTTATCCGTCTTTACAATGAGCCGCATGGGAATCTGGTCTGTCTGACCAGCCTCCCAGTCCCTTATCAAAGGGTGCACTTCGTATTCAACCCCAAGCTTCGAAAGGGCTTCTCTAGACAGTGTCCAGAGGCTGGCCCTGGGGACAATGTTACCCGAAGCTGTTTTCCTGGTTTTCGCGTAGACCCCCCTACCGATACGATAAAGCGACCCTGCATCGACCATTTGCGAAAGGGCTAAGTCAACTCTGGCGCTAGAGCCAAAGTGCAACATATCTTTGCGCAGGACGACATCAGAGGACTGCCTAGCGACAGAACGCTTGATCTGCTGCACAATCGAATTCATGACTACAATTCTCTCTCGTAATGAAAATTAGCACAATGCCCAAAGATCCCGCACATGCTAGCAAGCTCAGTACATTTTCCTATTGTTTTGATTCAAGAATCTTGCCAAAAAATTGCCACCAAAGCGCCAATTGGCAGCGTCTTGAATGAATAAACCCAGCCCCGGACGAACTCAGGGTCGGGCTAATTCATTTGACTCGCTGTTCTAAAAGCTATTGCTACTTCACTTCTTCCAGTAGTCCAGAGGCAACATCAAAGATGAAACCTCTGACAGCATCGGTGTGAGGGGTAAAGGGCGAAGCCTTTATCCTCGAGATGCTCTGTAGGACATCGCTTGCGATGTCACTAAAAGACTCCGCGGCCCACTCGGGCTTCAAGCCGGTCTCTTTGCCGATACCTTCTTTGAACTCATCGTCTGTGAAGGTGAGCATGCCGCAGTCGTTGTTGCTGGAAGAAAAATGTTTCTTTCCTCCGTCTTTAGGCCCAAGGAAGGTTTGGAGCCATAACTCTTTGCTGCCCCAGGTTGTGGCTTCCTTTTATTTGGTGGAGGAGTTTTTCCCGAAGGACTGCAGAGTTATAGAAGAAACTTGAGATTTTGGCAAAGCCATGGGACGGCATTTACGAAGAGCTAACTACTGACTCGGGTTCTCGCGAAGCGAGCTCACGTGATGATCAATTTTATCGGAATGCTCGGCGACAAATTCTGCAAATCCAGGGCATCGAAGTCTCTTCATCTTAGTAGAGAGCTCGAGTGCTCCGATAT
>Ga0306898_1000592_pt1 | contig 13468 bp, 30 predicted proteins | sample AntRauMFilla1564_FD_190424 | JGI IMG/M metagenome (GOLD analysis project Ga0306898, IMG submission 190424) | Saline lake microbial communities from Rauer Islands, Antarctica - Metagenome Filla 1 #564 (v2) (version 2) | ecosystem: Environmental > Aquatic > Non-marine Saline and Alkaline > Saline ...
ATCGGACGCCGAGTCTCCCGCCAAAACCGCCCCAAAACCACCCAAACGCGCAAGATTTCAGAATATAATCCAAACGCGTTTGACAATGGCGGGTGATTGTCAAACGCGTTTTCTATCGACCGATTCGGCAAGTAATTTGAGAAACTCCACGGAATAGACTTGCCGCAATTCATCGGGTCGCGTATCTTTCATCTGTCAGGCGAGAAGGACGCGAAGAGACGGCCTGACAACGTTGTTCTCGTCATTCGGAAAAACTTTCCGAAAAACGAGAACAACGGGTTGCGGCCAGACGCGGGCTCTGCTCTAATCCGGTTTCGACAAACGGCGTCCGCTAAAACGCTGTTCGAACTATTCGGATAAACTTTCTGAATAAAGAGAACAAACGGGAGGCGGACGACGATACTGTAAATGAAGGATACGACGCGGGGTGATTCTCCAAAACAATCTGGACCGGTAGACCGCCAGTCAAGCACGACGCTTGAAACGTCTCCCACGGGTAACTAGCGACCCGTTCAACTAACCTAGCTTGATCTTTGAAAATTTGGATAGACCCCCCGTGAGGGGGGTCGGAAACGGTTTTATTGTCCTCGCCGCACTAGCAATGCAAGAGGAAGATAGAGTCGCGGAACGTGGGCTGAAATAGTGCTCATGAGTCGTCAGCATAAGTATAACACGGGTTCTTCGCTTGGGAGAATCGCACACTACGCACCCCCTACACTAGGGAGTAAGTCGAATTGTGCGAATTTGTCGAGAGGGGAATAAAGTCGGATCTTCAGTAGCGAAAGGCTGGGGAGATGACGTGGGATTGGTTTCCCTTCTAGTGATAACGGCAAAGAGAAATAAGTAACCTTTCCATGAATTACCCCCCTACGGGGTGACTTAGAGGGACTGTTTCGGCATTTAAGTCTTGCCCGGTGAGAACCGGATAGATCGCGGTGATCGATTGACCAACAACAAGGGACTACGTTTAAGCCTTCGGGCGAACGGCCGGCGCTTGCTCAATTGATCGAAAAACTAATAGTACCCCTATGGTAACTGGATGGAATTGTAAGAACAAAAAGTGACAACCGGCGCCGGTGCGTTAGCACTGGTGCCCGGTTGTAGCTTCCCTGCCCCTAGTCGACCACGATTAGGGGCGCGGAAGCTACAACCCGGTAGCAACAGCCACTACGGCCCGCCCTGCGAAAGCAAGGCGGGCCGTAGTGGCCGCACGCATTTACCCAAACAAGGAACAAACAATGGCAGCGAGGTCGAATAACCGAACCGCCCACTATTGGGCAGGCAAAAGAATCGGCGCGCCCCGCGTGCCGTCACCGGCTCAGCAAAGAGCCAACTTGGACGAAGCGCGGGCGAGTATCAAAGCCGCCCGCGAGAAGGCGGCCCGAAAAGCCGCCCGCGAGAGGGCATAGCGAAGACCCTAGCGACCGGTTTGGTCGCTAGCGAAGACCCTAGCGACCGGTTTGGTCGCTAGCGAAGACCGTAGCGACCAGTTTGGTCGCTAGCGAAGACCATAGCGACCAGTTTGGTCGCTAGCGAAGACCATAGCGACCGGTTTGGTCGCTAGCGAAGACCCTAGCGAAGACCATAGCGGCGCCACTGCATCCCATCTTGTGAAAGCAAGGTGGGTTGTAGTGGCCGCACGCATTTACCCAAACAAGGAACCGACGATGGACAGCTACGAACTGACGGGCCTGGTTGACTACTGCAAGCGGCAACGCCCGGTCGCTAGCGATCGACCCGCTAGCGATCGACCCGCTAGCGATCGACCCGCTAGCGAAGACGAATAGCGGACCAACCACCACAACCGCCACCCGGCGGATGTGGATACCGCTACACCCACTAGCAACCGCTAGCAACCGGTGTAGCGATATCCATATCTACCACCCCCAAACAAGGAAACCACGATGACGATGAACGCATTAGAAATTTTCGCGAAACGGCACAACACGACGATGGAGCGGACTGAACGCTTCAACTATTTGGGTATCATGTTCATGGAGGAGTGGCACGGCTACCTAAATGGTAGCACGCATCCGTCCTCGGAAGGGCGGTCATTCTCGACCGCAGTTAACGCTGGCCATTGGCTAGACGATGCGGAAGAGACAGCAGAAGTGATGAACCAACAAGCGTCTTTGATGGGATTCCACCATTGCAACTTCAAGGATGGAATCCCGTCAATCCAGACAGGGGAGTCAAACACAAAGGGAACGATACCGTTTCCTTTTACGTCCGAATAGCCTAACCACACCACACCTCACAACCAACCACGACTGACCACGTCCACGACCACCACAACCGCCACCCGGCGGATGTGGATACCGCTACACCCCAGCCCGATGACGGGCGCAATCGGAGAGAACTATGAAGTTTTTGAATCTGACACCACACCCGCTGACTCTCGTTTCGGGAGACGTATCTACGGACGTCCCGGTCTCGGGCCCTGCGCCGAGGCTAACGGTTGAAAGAGAGCCGTTAGGCGAATTGATGGACACGGGCAGTGGGGCCCACGACGGAGGGACGCACTGCCCGGTTTTCCAGATCGTCCGTTCGACGATGGGCGAACCGACTGGACTGCCAGAAAGGCAAGAGGGTGTGATACTAATCGTGTCGGCACTGGTGGCGGAACATCCGTCGCTAGCACATCGCACGGATTTGGCGTCCCCCGGCGAAGCGATCCGCGACGCTGACGGCAAGATCGTGGGGGCGAAAGGGTTGTGCGCTGGCCCTGGGCTAGCGGAAGACATGCGGGTCGCCAAAGCCTAACCACACCACACCTCACGACCAACCAATCACGACTACCACAACCGCCACCGGCGGATGTGGATATCGCCACACCCACTAGCAACCGCTAGCAACCGCTAGCAACCGGTGTAGCGATATCCGTATCTACCACCTCCAAACAAGGAACGAACCGATGATTGCCATACTATGCGACAACCAAGGGCAGAGGATGCCCGGTTCTGACGGCATTCGACCGCTCGACGGGCGGTTGGCCATTCGCAACCAACTCCGCGTAGCGAAACAGCATCGCGAAGCCTACCGAAAAAACTTCCCTCACAAGTGTGAATTCTGGACGCACGTCTACTTTGTCCGGGAGATCCAGAATATCCCGGACGAATACAATGGGCGCTCATTCCCCCTATACAGGTTGCAGTGATGACACGTGAACAAATCGAAGCGTCCAACAAAAACAGATCGAAGGGTTGGGACTCCGTGACGTGTGAAGAATACCGATCCGGCATCCGATTTTTATATCGGGAAAGCGGACAATGGTGCCCACCTTTGTACTGCTACACGAAGGAACAACTATGGTCGATCTATCTCGACATGAAACGGGCCTAGCAACCACGACCGACCACGACCACGACTACCACAACCGCCGCCGGCGGATGTGGATATCGCCACACCCACTAGCAACCGCTAGCAACCAGTGTAGCGGTATCCGTATCTACCCCCCCCCAACCAAGGAACCGACGATGACCACCGAAAAAATTAAAGACGGCACGTATTTCCTCCACCCCGAAGGATCCTCTTGGATCGGGGCAAAGTTTAAGGGCGGTCGGCAGACCGGCCAGATCGAAGAAAGCGACGCGGCAACACACCTCGCCGCAAACGACAGGCACGCCGGATGCGTGCCACGTGACACGGACACAGACATAACGCAATGGGAATCAGAGTTGGTTGTCCATATCGTTATGGGTGGTGACACGGACCCCACGATGGTGGCCGTCCAACGAGCACGATCGAACGAATAGCCTCAACCAACCAACCGCCCACCAAGGAATGAACAATGACGACACTAATCTACGTTGCGATTGAAGACAGCAAAGTTTACTCGATCATCGCAATGATGCAAAACGGCGACGAGACGTACCGATACACCGTCCAGAGCGTGCTTGCCGATCGGGCCGGTTACATGCTGTACGAAACAAGCGGGGAAATCCCCCAACTCGTCAAGCTGTTCAACGCACGACATAAAAAATGGAAGTTTTGTCCTGTGTGCTTGGACAGTGCTTGTGAGACGAATTCGATCGACTGCGGAACCTAGTTTTCGCTACCAACCAACCACGACTGACCACGTCCACGACCACCACAACCGCCAACCGGCGGATGTGGATATCGCTACACCCGCTAGCAATCGCCAGCCGGTGTAGCGATATCCGTATCTACCCATCCCAAACAAGGAACCGACGATGACGACAGCGACCAAGATTGACTACTCAACACCAATCCAAAGGATTCAAGTAGTCCGGGAAGGCAGCATCCGCTCTCGACCACAGATCACGTGTACCAAAACCGCGCAAAAGTTCGCCCAACGGTTCTTTGACGAGCGAATGAGCGACCGCGAGTCCTTTGTAGTTGTTCACTTGGACACGAAACACCGGCCCCTATCGGTCGAAGTTGCCACAACCGGAACACTTGACGCGAGTCTGGTTCATCCGCGAGAAGTTTTCAAGGGTGCAATTTTAGCAGGCGCATCGGCGGTGTTGCTGATGCACAACCATCCGTCGGGTGACCCGACGCCAAGCCGGGAAGACTTCGCAGTGACAAAACGAATCGAAGAGGCCGGTGAAATCCTTGGCATCCAAGTACTCGACCATATCGTGGTTGGCGAAAACGATACCCGATCGATCCGGGAAGTCCGCTAACTGACCACCACAACCAACCAATCACGACCACCACAACCGCCACCTGGCGGATGTGGATACCGCCACACCCGCTAGCAACCGGTGTAGCGATATCCGTATCTACCCCCCAACCAAGGAACAGCATGAACCACGGACAAATAACCAAGAAACAAATTCCCCACCTACTGGCGTCGGTCGATGACTTCGAAGCCAACGTTGCCGAACGGTTGCCCAAACTGAAACCAGAGTTTCAACAGTGGGTGGCCGAATCGGTCGCTGAATTGCGTCAACGAATCCAAAAGCAAGACTACCGATTCTGTCTTAGGTCGCTTGCCCGGCACCTAAGCGTAACGTTTACGCGGATGGAATCGGGCGAGATCAAGGGTATCAATTCACTGGGAGGGTTTGACTTATGAGAACCCACAAAGGGGAACCCGTTAGCCCGGTCGATCTAAGACGGGCACGTCAACACGTCGCACAATGGCGACGCGAGAACGCAAAAGCGATTCGTCTCTGCGGCGACTACGCAAGCCATGTTTCGGAATCCGAAAAGGATTCCACTCTGCAATACTCTCTTGGGTACGCCGACGAGATTGAATCTGGACAACACGATAACAATTTCAGCGTCTGGCAACGCATGAACACATTTCTGACTGGTGAATGCATCGGTTTTCTCCCTCCCCCCAACCAAGGAACCGACGATGCCGTATAACCGCATGATCGAATGGCCAGAATACCACTGCCTGACGAACTGTTATGGCTTCTGGACAGTGTTTGTCCAGAACACCAAGGGGGAGACCGATCGCAAGACAGGTTTCCAGAAACGGCACACCGCTGCGATGTACGCCAAACGAACCGCCGACAGACTCGGCGTACGCATGGACGCTGAAGTGTTCGGCGCCAACGGGATAACCAAACTCAACCAAGGAACCGACGATGGCAAGTAAACGCATGATCGAACGATTAGCCTCACGTAGGAAGAAGTCGTCAAGGCTGGGGTTCGTCCTATGGCGGGGGCTGTCGCCCTTCGACCAATCGCCCATTGTGGCGATTGCAACGCTAGAATCGGTGAACGGTAAAACCGGCGACATGGTCCAGGTTTGGATTTTGCCTGACGGTCGGATGCCACTCGAAACGTTGCGGGAAAACGACAACGGCGGCATCTGCGGAGATTGCCCATTGCAAGGCGTCTATGACCCTGGAAAAAAGGGTAATGGGGGCAAGCAAGGCGGCATGGTTGGGCGTGGTTGTTACGTTCAAGTTTATCAAGCGCCAACCACCATCACGAACGCCTACAATCGGGGCAGCTACCCGGACTTTGTCCGCTCACGTGACGAGGAGGTATTGTCTGGCCGAAAGATCCGGTTGGGAGCCTACGGTGATCCGGCAATGATGCCGATCGATCTAGTCGAATACCTAGTCAAAATTAGTACCGGCCACACCGGATACTCCCACCAACTCCTCGGCATGAAAGACCGGGAACTGGCGAACCGATACGCTCAAGTCCTCATGGTATCATGCCACAACGTGGCGCAGCATGAGGAGGCCGGACGCCGTGGCTGGCGAGCGTTCACAATCGTTGCAGAGAAGCACGCCAGTGAGGAGCGATTCCCAACGGACGCGGTCGAGTGCCCGTTCTACACTCACGGCGTGCAATGTGACACGTGCCTGCTGTGCAGCGGTTCAGCAAAGCAAGCGAAGTCGGTTTATGCCATCGCTCACTCCCGATCTGGCGTGAACATCCTGCCGTTGCAACAGATCGGGTTTGCAAAACGAAAGGCAACCACCCGATGAATAGCATTCACACAGTCCTGACATTAGCACGGGCTACTTTGTGGAACCTGCTAGTGGATGACGGAAAGCCAGATAACCCGGTGACACTCGACGAACAAACCCGTTGCCGAGTGTCCATGTCACACGACGTCATCGATGAAGTCCTCAACGGCTCAACCGATGACGACTCCATCGACAACATCCACCCACCGTACACACCCAACCAAGGAACCGACCGATGACAACCAAGCCATCAACCCCTCCCGAAACTGTCTACGTTGTCAAAGTTTGGGATGCCGTGTGCAATGGTTATTGCCACGAATTGCGAACCTACAGCATCGAGAAAGCCCGTCACTTCAAGAAGCGGAGATTGGCACAATTGCGACAAGACGGCTTGGCGCAATTGGTATTGATAGTTATCCGCAAACAAGGAACCGACGAATGACAGTCAAACTCTCAACCCGCGTAGCAAATCTCATTCACGACGGGCGATCACAGGACGCGAATGATTTGTTCGGCGAGGCTCTCGGAATCGACCGCGCTGAGCGACTTAGTCGCTTGTGGAGCAACACGTACGACAACCGTTCAGCCTACGATAAGCTGATGGGCTACGGCCGTAGCAAAGCCGAGGTGTTCGCCATTAAGGCTGAACGCGACGGCTACACTTCCGACGAAGTCAAATCGTACTGCTCCCTCTAGCCAACCAAGGAACCGACCGATGACCGAACAACAAAACCTGGCCATGATTCAATTGCTCACGGCCTACGACAGAAAACAGTCGACGAAACGGAACTACAATATCTACGGCATAGGCCACTACTTCGGCGGTGTCGAAACCGTCCAGAAACATTGCGATAACGGCGCCCCGCTACGCCTGGCAATCTTGAACGTGTTTCAGGATCGCTTGTGCGACCACGTCCTCAAGGGGATGGGGCTGGACAAAATGACCATCGATGAAGCCCGATGGTGTGATTTTCAAAGGCTGCCCCATTGCTATACCTGTCACGATAAACGCTTCGACGATGATGATCGCGATTGCCCCAACTGCAACACCTAACCAAGGAACCGACCGATGAATTCAGCCGCCATCACCCATTCAATGGGCCACGACGGTACACGCGTCATCCACATTGACACTCCAGGGCTACCCGAAGACGGGCGGGGGCCGCTCATTCGGATCTACCTAAACGACGAGCCCGTCTTCGAGAACCCAACTTACGCCCCAACTGCAACACCCGACCAACCCAAATAAGGAACCCACCCATGGGTACAACAACCACCTACCTCAGTAACACTTCGACCAAGGGAATCAAAGCATGGTTTCTCAGCTACTTGACGTGGAACAGTGAAACCCACGACTACCTTACGCTTGACATTGCCAAGGTCGGCGGAAAGCTGTACGGGAAAGTCGAGCGAACCGAGCGGGCAACCGGCGAACGGGATGTGTTCATCGTAATTGCCGTTGTATCGGTGTACGGCAGTGACTGCGAAAACTTCAGCTACAAGACGATGGACGAAACCGAGGGACCGTTCGTTTACGATTGCCCTTTGCGGTTGATCGACGGGCTACCCGAACCCGCCAGCAAGTACGCCAGAGACTGGCGTGAAAGCGTCCGCAGGTATCATGCCACCAAACCCCGGCAAACGAAAGTTGGCGACCGAATAAAGTTCGATAGCCCGCTCAAGTTCTCGGACGGTACGGAGCACGACACGTTCACCGTTCACTCTGGAGGTCGCCGACGATCACGGATATACCGCAGCGATCGCGGTTTCAATTATCGGATCAGCGGAATCGGACGACTCAAGTACAACATCCTCAACCGGTAGCTCTCCCACACACACACACACACACACACACACACCAACTAAGGAACCAGACCAATGACCATGCGACAGATTCGAGTCGAGCGTAGCGAATGGTTTTCGCTTGACGCAGAAGATGCAACCTTCGAACACTTAGCGGATGACAAGCCCATCACGGGTGTTCAATGGCTCGCCTTATCTGCGTCCGACAGAGACCATTATTCACTGAACACCCGCGACGCCGAGACTCATAGCCTCGATGGGGACACTGACCACTTCGATGTGGCCGAACACTTTGACGATCAACCAACCAAGGAACCAGACCGATGACTCACTCTTTCCGAGAGCAACTCAACTCCCGCACCAAGGACGAACTAATCGCCGCGATTATCGACATTGCCGAGCGTTGTTTGTGCGACGAGGACGGTAATGTTTGCCCTGAAGAATCAGTAGCAGGGGGTAGTGCAGCCGACTTCGCCGAGGCGGTTACCTACACGCTCAGCATCTTGGGCATTACCGAAATTCCTGACGAGCCAAAATCCGAATCGCAGTCGTGATGCGGTGAAACCCCGAGGAGGTGCAAGTATGGGCGAGCATCCGTCACGACAGGCTCTGCTCGCGTTTTATTCTTGCCCCCCAACAACATCCCTTAACCAAGAGAACCCCGATGCCTTACTCAACCGAATGGATTCCAAACGAAGTTTTCCTAAAGCACCAAGGCGTGGACGTCTACCGCGTTTACCGACACGACGAAATCGACAACGTCCGGCAGTACAACTTCGGAATGACCGACCAAGCGTCGGACGACGGCGACGGCAACGGAGAATTCGACGTGCGACACCTAAGCACGTGGACTCAGCAATGCCCATGCCAAAACCAAGGCACGGATGAAAGGGTCATCGCAGCGATCAAGGCTGCGATTGATTCCGGCGAACTGTCTTCCTTTGGAGACTGCCAAGACGGTAGCGACGACTGAATCAGAATTCACAACTCCCCGACACCCAAACAAGGAACTCCGACCATGGCTAATGCCAATCGACCGACCACCCAGACCGACTTCCGCCGATTGCCGAAGGCAAAACGCGGTGGAAGAACACCCGAAGCTGCGTACCAAATTCATCAGCAACGGCATCGCGCCCATAAGCTGGACAGTGTCAATCGACCGACACTGGTGCAGTTCTTGCTAGGCAAAAGGATGGTAGCACCCGCTAGCATCGGCAGGTTTGCCCTGCCGTCTGACCACTTACCGACCCTCGGCAAGCAGCACGCCCGGAAGCAACGTTGGTGCGACCCACGCGCCACAATCCAACGAACGCATGTTCACACTGAAAGCGGCGAGTACAGCGGGCGAACTCGGTACACGAAGCACGACTACACTCACCGAGTGGAGTGCTGGGGCATGGTCATTGGCCGATATCTGTACTACCGCATTGACACTGACAGTGGGCTGAAAAGTGGCACGATGAAGGCCCCAAGGGGCTGGCAGTGGGCGATCGACAGCCTCGATGTTCACTTGACCAACGGCAGCGGTGCCGACTACCACCCAACAGCGGATGATTTGCTCAGCGGAATGAAACCCCGCGACCTAGCGGCAATCGCCCGGCAGAACAAACAACGGCGGGATGAGGTTGCAAAGGACGCGAAATCGTTTGCCAAACTGCGACAACGAATGCTGCCGTCGGTAACAGTTTCGATGCAGGACTCCCGCCGAGCTGGCAACTGTGTCTCAGGGACACTTTCGTTCATCCACCGTCTTGGCATCAGGCACCAGCGTTCCAACCCTTACCAGCAAGTTCCCGCGAAACTGCTCGCCCGAGCCAACGATCCGCTGGCCGACCTCGCAATCAACGCGGCAATTCAACGTGCTACACTCGTCTCGATCTGACACTTGATTCAAACCGACACCCAAACAAGGAACCCCGACCATGACCATTTCCATTCAAGTTTTCTTCAAGGACATTAGCAAAACCAAATTGCTTGTCTACGGCGTCCGTCAGCAGGACGAAGACTCACCCGCTAACAGGTCGCTCGTCCTTGACGGTGACGAAGTGGCCCGAGGCTGGTCACTCTATCAATGCCTAGGCCGTTTACTCGACAGGTTTGATGACGCGCACATTATCGGCTGCCTGCCGTTGGACGAACCATTTCCACAACCAACGATCGAAGACACGGTCAAGGGCATCGATCAGGAAACGCTTGCTAATGTGGTCGCATGGTTGCACCGGCAAGTCGACTGCGACCTTGACGGTAACCCGGTTGGGGATGAAAGACAAACCGCAGCTAGAATCCACCACGCGAGCTTCGTTACCGACTGCCAAGAAATTCTAATGAACATCGGCATCGGCGTTGACGTCGGCTGAACCGTGACCACTACCCCTTCACACCCCTGAACCAACGGACCCCGACCATGAAGAAACTCATTCGACTGATCTCCTTGAACAACCCCCACGACTGGAACCTGATTGATTCAATCCTGTCGCAAACTATCGCGACGTTCGACGACCGCGAGTTCACCGAGGTACACAACGCCATTGGACACTCGGTTCATTGGCTCCCGTATTACCGAGACTGGTGCTAGCAACACCCGAACGATACCACTACTCCCTTCACACCCAAACAAGGAACCGACCATGGAAACAACATTCACTTTCGTCAGCCAATACCCCGGACTGTTCTCTAGCGTTCAATCGGGGGTAACGCGTGGCGAAGACGTCATGCACGCCGAAGACTCTGAGTTTCCGTACGCTTGCACCTACACTGCCGACGAACGCGACACCGACGGGATGATTCGCGACGTACTCGGTGAACTTTCCTGCTACGAACGTGGTGGGTGCATCCTCCCCGAGGACGCAGACATTGGCGAACTTCACCACAGACGTTCGTCCGATCGCGGTCGCCAGATCCGCATCGAAGTTTGGATCTAGCAACACCCGACCGGCCCCCTCTCTTCACACCTAACGAAAGACCCTGATGTTAAACCCGGCAAACGCGATCGCTGGTAGCGAACCAACCGCTACTGTTACCGTTCAGATCCACTCCGACCGCCTGCTTTACCGGTTCATTGGACGGCAAGGCGTCTCCAAAACATACCCCGACCTGACCTCGGTCGTTAAGGCGATCAAGTTTGTCTACGGGGACGCCGAGTTCACATGTGAAACCGCGACCTTCTAACCAACCGACCGACCGCCCAACCACCAAACTCAATCAGTTTGAAAGAGGAAGAAGGGAACCCTTATGAAAATCGAAAACCTAGTGAAAGCAAAGGCGATAGCGAATGTCGTTGACCGGGCAACCGCCGAAGGCCACTGGAAATCGGCCTGCGTTAAAGACGCGTTCGCCCGGCTCGACCCATCCGAACGAAGTGACAGTCACCGGCAACTCGTTCGTGATTACGTTGACGATCAGTACGCAGCGGCTGGCCTAGATGCTCACGGCAAACCGGCCCCCACTCCGCTCGATGATGACGACAATCCAACACGCCCGACCAGCACGCCGGGTGTTTTTGTCGGCGGAGCGGGGATCGAGTATTGGGGCGGAAAACAACCCAAAGATATGAACGTCGAGGAGTACGAGTCCTATCGCGACCTGGGGTTTGAAGGGGTTGATTTTGCTCAAAGCGGAAAGCAGATCCTAAACTACAAAAATCACCCACAGGGTCACTTTGGCGGTGAACTAGAAGCGATCAAGAACCACTACGGCAAACCGGCCACCACTCCGCCACTACCACTACCGAAAGATCTACCCGTGTCACAATCAAAAGCCGACCTGTTCCTCGCTTGCATAGAAGCGTTCCCGCCTGACGTGAACGAGGCTATTGCTGCTCTCGAAACCTTGGAACTGCCCGTTAACCAGGATTGGGTCGCAGAGACGTCGACTTGGACTTTCGATGACGGATCAAAGATTGCCATCAATGGCACCAACATCGGGGCCCTTAACCCCCCGTTCCCCGGCACTGCTTGCGTTGGGCGAATCGTGTACGACGAGTCCCGTTTGAGAACCGGGATCATCGTAGAGACTTACCACATTGCGGACGCCAGCGTTTTCGACGTCATCTGGTCAAACGGTGAACGTTTTAACGGCCTAGCGGCAAATCAAATCGGACTGGAGTTACAGTGGGGGTTTCTATGGGTTGACGACCGCCAGTCTTCGATCACCGAAGCCCTTCACTCCGCCGAAATTTACGGCAGCCATAGCGACAGTTGACCCGAGACCAATGCACCACCACTACCCCCGAACCAACGGACCCTGACCACCATGTCAAACAATCTCTTACCGAGCTACTCGTTTGAAGATCCGCCCAGCCGATATCAAATCCACACGGAACTTGTTCTGCTGGCCATCGTCGCAGTCATGCTGCTGGTAATCAGCTTTAAGATTGACGAACGCTCAGCGAACCACGACGCCCGACAGCAGATCTTCTCCCACCCCTATCACGGAACCCCCGGCCATGACACCCGAACTCGAAGCTAAACTCACCCGACTGCAAAACCGCGCGACCCGCTACGAGGTTACCGCGACACACATGAGCTACCCTTCAATCCTGATCGGCTACACCCCTCTGAAAAGTCGGTCGGGTTTGCTAGTGGTTCTGGCGCCGCTCGCCGACGACATCCTCAACCTAACCGGGTGTGATCAGATCCGCCTCGAAAGGAAATGTCTGGTCAACAGCACCGGGTGGACCTTCCGTTTCTCTGGGCGAACTCAACGGGACGCCTACGTCAATGGTGAACGTCCGTTCATCAAAGCGATTCAGTCACTTGAAGACCTGTACGGTCGAACACGTCGACCGAACGGCTATTAAATTGTTCAGATTTTTCTGAACATACCGGGTTTCAATTAGCCACCCGCCGTGCTATTCTAACCCTCCAAAGGAGATACTCATGCCCAAGTACAATAAAGTTTTATACGCCCCTGCTGAGGGCGGTAAGCAATCAAAGCCGCAACCGGAAAACGCCATGTCGGACGTCATCCGGGAGGCGCTCACCCGTGCGAGAGACGCAGGTGTTAGCCCGCATCACATGGCTGCCGCCTGTGGCATCAACAAGGACAGCTTGTACCGATTTATCAAGGGCAAGACGTCACTGAACTCAAACTGCCTTGACGCACTGTGTGCAACTTTCGGGTTTGATTTACTCGCACCCTCGCCCGATGCTATCGGTGAGCGGGTGCTCAAGTCCGAGGGGTTCAAAGCCCTTGGGTTGTCTCGACGTAACGCTCTCTCCTGTAACAAGTAAACCCCCCCCCCCCCCCCCCCCCCCCCCCCC
>Ga0306898_1000593_pt1 | contig 13463 bp, 15 predicted proteins | sample AntRauMFilla1564_FD_190424 | JGI IMG/M metagenome (GOLD analysis project Ga0306898, IMG submission 190424) | Saline lake microbial communities from Rauer Islands, Antarctica - Metagenome Filla 1 #564 (v2) (version 2) | ecosystem: Environmental > Aquatic > Non-marine Saline and Alkaline > Saline ...
ACATACGCATAACACGTGCTATAATCAAGTTTTGTGAAAAAACAAAACCAGATCATAGCACCATCCGTTATAACGAATGAGTTTCTCGATAGTGATTGATAACTTCTTTAACTCGCTCATCATTATATTCTTCATCTACATATCTTTCCATCATCCAATCAATGGCAACATTTTCCCTATTTATACATGCATCATGTCGCATTTTAGCCCAAATACGATTATGATTACTCGTTATAACACTAAATAAATTCAAAATCTCATATAGTGCTGATTCACATGCTTCATCACTTATACATTTACCTCTTAGTATTTTTCTTAATTCATCTTTATTCATAGCTTCAAAATTTATTCTTGTACGTTATACACAACCCAAATCAACGATTATGTATTTATCTGTTATTTCTTTTATTGTTGGTGTGGCTTTCCTCACTTCAAGTACACAGCTAATCAATACCATTTCTTCATACCAAACCTCTTGGTTCTCAGTAAATCTAATTCCTTCGTATCTATTATCTTTTCCGAATAAAGTTATGTACTTACTATCATATTCTAATCGGTAATCACCTGCAAAATGTGGTTCAATAGGTATGTGTATAACAGCACCTAAAAAACAGTTGGTACTGTCTCCAACTTCAAGGTTATTGCTTTCTATTTCCTTTGTCATATCTTTAAAATTTATTCTTGTACGTTACCAATAATACTACATCGGTACTTCCATCCACCATTCAACACTCTCTGGTAAGTCAACATCATCATTAGCAGGGATGTATATTTCCTCTATGTCGCCTTTAGATATTTGCCATACACCAACCTCAGGGTAGAAGGCTTTTTTCACTTTAAATAGTATTATTTGGTCTTTATTTGGCTTTTTCTCTCTTAATGTGTATTTCATATCTATTAAATTTTGTATTAATTAATCCGTACTATTGGTAACAATGTGTATAAAAAATAGCCTAATAAAGTTTTGTAATAATTCCGAACGTCCGTGTATGGGCTACTTTTCATACACTCGTCCGTTAGCGTTCATTTGCCAATTCACGTATGTAAAAATCATCCTGTATCATAAATTCAGTTGTCAATATATCTCCGTTGCTTATTTGTATTTGGAATTTATCACAATATTTAAGTCGAATAAGCTGTATTATTTTACCACCCCTTTTACCAAATCTATCTCTCCATTTTGGTATTGATTCTCCTAATCTAAATCCGTACAATTTCTTTGTTCGTGTCATTATTTTTATTTTTAGTTCTGCCAACGCTCAAAAACGAAACGCTAACAATGTATAAAATTAATGCGCTTGGTTATGTTAGTGCTTAATTCAAAGTTTATCGTTTAGCGCATTAATTTTAAAAGTTTGTTTTCGATTACCAAAAGTAAAGTATAATTTAACAAAAACAAAATATTTTTGTTAAATTGAATAATATTTAATATTTTTACATTATTCAAAAGATTTTTAAAAATAAATTAATTATGTATAATTCTTTGTACGATTCCGTATTAATAGAAATTGATAGTATTTACGATAATAAAAGAACAATTAGGAACGATAAAGGAGAGAAAATTGACCTTGAATTACCTACTGTTAGTTATGAACATGTGACAGAAGCTTCTAAGAGAAGGACGTCTGGTAGAGTTGTGTCAGTATGTAGTAAAATATCTAAAAGTATAGAGAATTTAGCATACACTACTTTAAGTGGTTTCCCTTCCCCGTTAAAAACGTACACTTACACTCAGGAAGCAGATGAAAAGGGTTATCCTCAAGGTAAACAATATTCTTGTGGTGGTCATGAAGATAAACTAGCTTTTAATAAGAACATACAGGTCAGAGAAGGTGATTACGTTCATTTTAATTACCTTAGTTTAAATGAAGATTCTTTTGTTTCAACATCTGGGGATAAAGAAGTTCATGCTATTCCTTATAAAAATATATTTGCTTTTATAAGAGCTGAGGAGTTACATGTTATAGATGGTTGGGTATTGGCTCAAGCTGAATATTATGATGATGTTAAAGAAGTTGAGCATGAAGGTGTTCTAACTAAGATGCAAGTATCTAGTACTGGTATTATAATTGACCATAATCCAACTAAGAAGAAACAAGAGGCTAAAGTGGTTAAGGTGGGTAAGGATATAGCTTGGGAAGTTAGGGATGTTGAAATTGGTGATAACATTCTATTTGGTATTAATAAAAATAAAGTACATCTTATTGATAACAAGGAATATTATGTTATTAAAAAAGATAGATTAATAGGGTGTGTAAGGAATAACGAATATGTTCCCTATGGTAATTACATTATAGTAACTCCTATAAAAAGAAAGGAAGGAAATATAGTTCTTAGTGAAGCTTATAAAGGGCAAATTGTACGTGGTAAAGTATTAAAACACGGATTAACATCAAATCTAACTAATGAATATAAAAAAGATTCTATTATTCATTTTGCTCCTAAATCAAATGCCATGCTTCATATTAAAGATGAAAATATCTTATTCATTAAAGAAGATTATGTCTATGCCACGGGTGAATGTGATGTAGAAATTGTCAAATAGTTACAATAATATCCATTCATACTCTTTCCTAGCATCAAATCCTGGACATGGCTTAGTAACACCTCTTACTTGGTCATGTCCTTTTATTGTTTTAATACTCCCACCTGCTTCTTTTACTTTTTTAATCCAATCATAAATGGTATTTAGTAGTTCAGCTTTTTGCCACTCAGTCCTTGTATCAATCCAATCTTTGTGATCGTTGGGATTCCCTCCTGCTCGAACCCCTCCTTCATAACATACGCCTAAACTATTAGTATTTTCTGGTTTTGCATGCGCTCCTACAACATTCATTTCTCTTCCTTTAATCCTCCTACCATCTTTTCGTATGTAAGCATGGTAGCCCATAGGCCTGTTAATACCTCTTAACTCATGGTCTTTTGCTAATTGCTCTTCAGTGTAATCCTTATCTTCATAGCTGGCTGCCATGTGGACTATTATAGTGTCAATGTCTTTAATGTTTTGGTGCATAATTATTGTCCTAGTTTCTTAGTGTTTGATCTCATTGTATTCATCATCATATTGAAGAAATCTTTTTTATTAACCATTCCATTTACTTGAGGACTAGGTGAAGACGGGTTACTTGAACTTGGTGTTTGATTATAAGATTCTATCATCTTTCTATTTGACATCATATCAGTGGCGTCAGTAGCGTTTCCTAATCCTGCATTTAGCAATGCGTTGGATGTGTCCATTTTCTCTTGATAAGGCTGATTAACGTTGTAATCAAAGGCTTTATCTTGATATTGTGCTTGAGTATTTAAAGCACTATTTAATTGACCTTCATTCATCATTTTTCTTTGAGCAAATCCTCTATTAGCATCTAATTTACTTGACGCTATCTGCCCTGCGATGTTACCTGCTGATAATACGGCATCAGAACCACTTGTAGCCGTCCTTTGCACATTCTGTACAGCGTTGGCTCCTGCTTGATCAATATTAGCTTCATCGTTCTGTAACATAGTATCAGATGAAGCATTTGCCAACGTTCTTGCTCTATTTGTGGACTCGTTGATTTCTCCTGGTATTCTATATTTGGGTCTATTTTTTGGTCTAGTAATAAGACCTCCAACTATTTGGCCTAAAGCCATTCCTCCTCTAATTATTTCACCAACCATATCTTTTTTCTTTAAATATACTACTTTTTTGCTTTATTATTGTGACCTGCTACCATGGTAAACCCTACTCCTACATCATCTAAGTAAATATTATCTTCACTAGTAATACTTAGTGTTACGGTAGCTAGTTGATCTTTTATAAGACTACCATGTAATAAAGGAACTTCTCCGTTATTTAACTGATCTAATGGAGTGTTTTTATCTCTTAAAAATTCTCCGTAAAAAGTCTCATCTCTGTGTTCTAATTCGTTGTTTACTAAATCTGTTTCTTGGCCCCTCCTGTTTTTTACATCAACGTTCCATGGCGCATTTGAGTTTATTATTATATTTTCATAAATTTTCTCTGAAGAACTCATTTCATTATGTACAAAGGTAATACTGGATTCTTTTACCTCTCCATAGAAAGTAGCCCTGACATCTGCATTATGAATATATATTTGCCCGTTCTTAAATGAGTACAAGTCATTGTTATTCTTAGCGAAAATGTCAGGTTCTATTTCTAACTTCGTTACCCATCCTTCGTTTTGGTCTGTTTCACTAAAAACATAAGTCTCTCCCTTATTTTCTCCTACAGTAGGGAAAGATAAGTAAAATAAATCATTTAAAGGATCAAACCCTCCGTTCACCTTATATTCTTCAGTAGGAAAGTTTTGCAGTATTTTCTGCCATTTATTAAATTCTTTACGTAATTTATAAGTAGTTCCTAATGGTGTTAATCCTGCTCTACTGTATCTAATTGGCTCACCTGCCCTTAAATCCCAAAAATACACTCTGCCACTATGTATTACCACGCTTTCAGGGTTTACTGTTCCATATCCCCCTATTAATATTCTTTCATCACCAATCACCCCATCTGTTTTAGTAAGAATTGAGTCTTGATTTTGTCTAACAAATGACTCACCCACGTATATAGATGTAACATTTCTATCGTGAAACGCTAATAGAACTGTGCTTGAATCTATATCCGTGGGGAATAAGCAAGTTACATTACCTCTCTCTATAGGTAATTCTATTCTATTACCCTGATCAAAAGATCCTATACCATTTATATTACTATTTTGAACATAAGGATCACTAAAATAAAAAACAGTTGATTGGTTTGTCCTTCTATATTGTTCAAAAAACACATTAGGAAAACCCCATCCATTAGTAGATTTTAAATAATCTAATACTACCCCTGAATTAAACGTAGTGGTTCTTTCTATTTCTAAAGTCCTAGATTTTTCATCTTTTATTCTTCTTTTTCTATTTATTAAAGATCCAATTAAAGCAATAGGAGCTAATGCTGTGAAAGCTAATACATTTGCTATTCTTTGCCCTGTAGAAGCACTACTTCCTCTAGGAAATATTTTCTCTACCGAGTCGTCATATTCTGGATAAGATTTTTTAATTGTAGCAGTATTTAATGTTGACTCTTTTACGGACTGAATAGTTCTTGATGGTGATTCAGTAGGAAATGAATCTCTTAATAAATAAGTAAAATCATTTATATCATATACACTTAAACCCTGATTGATATCTTCTACTAGGGGTCTGAAAACATTTCTGTTTGGCACAAGGTAGGTATCTGAATCTATTAGTGTTATTTGTCTATTCTCAACTCCGGTTATTTGGTATTTTTCAGGATATGCAAAATATAAATTATCTGATTCAGGCTCGTTTTTAAATATTTCAATAAAATAGCTATCTAGTGGTAAATTGTTTTTTAAATCTACCCCGTTATCTAAACCAAATGTCTCTGTTACTATAATATCGCCTCTCACATCTACAATAGGCTCCACTACATCTGTTAGACCATTAACTGAAACTAATCTTAAAAATGATTCGCCATCAGGTAAAAAAGGTATATTTATTGGTAATTGCCAATGTAAAAAGGAAAACTGATCAGAGTCTTGTATTTCCTCGCTTTTATATATTGCTCCATTGTACACAAACTCATTTGTACCTACTGGATCTCCCTCTTGGAAATCAGCTAAGTAAAATAGTTTATTTGCAAAACATTGGAAATAAGCAGAATAATTTGAATCTTCTGTTATATATATCTGATAGCTTTTAGCCCATGACGGCATATTACCAGTTACAGATACTTGGATTCTATTTAAAACACCTATGCCTGAATTTGGTATTTTAACTACTTTCTTTTTTAAAATAGGACTCAGCCTTTCTTCTTCATCATAAAAAGCAATACCAACACTATAACTTCCATTTCTTTTAAATGTAAATGGATTAAGTCCAAAACTTAATTCTATATCTGTTACGGATGTAGAATTTGGGGTTAAGGTAAAATCATAATCCCCATCATCATCATAATCGTTTGAAAAAGAATTTATAAAATTAATACTCTTTACAACTGCGCCAGCATTACTTTTTACGGGTACAGCTTCATTTACTTTTATTGAGTCTATTGAGTTTAAGGGAGTTGTTGTTTCGTAGCCTGTGTATCTAGCTGAGTAACTATTTGCGTTAGTTATTTTTTGAGTATTAAACTCATAAAATATACCTCCATCATTTTTTTCGTAAAAAAAAGTTATCTTACTTAATACTTTTTTAAGTTCGTTGTCTATTGTAGTAGACACTAATATAGTATTATCTAATTCACCTAAATCAGGTATTAGTTGTGCAATCATTAATTTTGACGCATTACTTACAACTGTTTTAGTATTATCTTTATATGTAAATCTGAAAAAGAATTTATAATTATCAAAGCATATTCTATTCTCTCCTAACGTAGGGGTGTTTTGAAATGAGGCACTTGGTATTAGTGAAGGTCTTGGTTTTAGTAGTTTTAAATATTTTGCATCTATTCCGTTTAACTCATTGGTTTCTAATGCCCTTTTTGTATCAATATAATATTGAACGTTATTGGTGTCAATAAAAAACATATATTGATCAGTAAATGATATTTGAGTAATTGTTTTATTTATATCAAAATCAAAACCATTGTTATCTAATATTTTATCTACTAATCCGTTTTTTAATTGATAAATGCCCGAAGAAATAGAGTTAATAGGGTCTTTTATGAAATAAATTACTCTATTATTTATTCTATCTTCATGCGTTCCAATACATTTTGCATTAATACTTAACCCAGGAACGTTCTGTATTGCTTCATTTCCTTTCGTAATCTCTCTTCTAAAGCCTTTTGAGTAAGCGTCATTAGCAGTCATTAGGTGTTTAGAATCCCTATATTCTTCAGGACCCATATCCTTATCAGTGCTATCACTATTTAATCTTCCAAATACGTGTTGAGTCTGCATTAATTCATTACTTTTTGGCTATAATTTCTTTTAAGAGTATTTAATATATCTAAGTAAGATAAATTACTTTGCCTTACTAGTAACTGACCTCTTACCTTAGAAAACTCTCTTTCCCATAGTTGACATTCAGGGCTGTTTATACCCTGTTTATACCTACATGATTTCCATTTTATATATGTTTTTATCAAGTCTATGGCTATCTCAGGAATAACGCTCATCTCTGTACATTGTAACCCATTAGTGACATATTCCAAATAAACATAATCAGATTTTACTTCTGCTGATAATTGTATTCTTTTTCTTTTATGATCTATTTTGTAATACCCAGGGTAAGTGGCTCCCATTAAATATACATCTAAGTTGACATCTTCTTTATTGTCACTTTTTAAATTATAAAATGCATAGGGAAATATGTTTCCGTATGTGTCAGGAAGTTCAGACTCATACTCATTTATAAATTTTTTATTTGGCTGATTACCTTCAGTGATAGATGTTATGCTTGAGTCTTGAGTGAATGCCATAATCCTATCGCCTAACTTTACTCCTACTGATTGAAAATTTACGTAATCGTCAGGATAACAAAAACCATTATTATCATCTAGCTTAACTTTTCTTGTGACTATGTTTGAATGGTAGTCAATATTCCATTCCCTCACAAAATCTAATGCATAGTGTAAATACCAAATGTATTTATGCAATGTGTTTCTTTGTTCATCCGCTATAACAGATCTTACTACCTCATCAATATTGATTAGTCCTTTCATTAGTTATTTGGGTTTTCATCTAAAAGAATATCTTGTGGTTTTTGAACCATACCATATACCTGTAAAGTGTTTGCTATAATCTGTTTTATAAGTTCTGGTGGAGCTGGAAAAGGGTCGTTAAGCCCCACATCTGTTGGACTTATTGTAACTAAGTCTACATTTACACTATTTATTTCCTCTTCCTCCAACGTACATCCATCTTTTTTGTAAAATATTATTTTATCTCTAGTAGCGTAGTAAGCTCTATTGTCTTCTAAGTAAGCAGTAGGTAATTTACCTATCACGTCCATAAAATCCATGGGTATCGGTATCATAGCCTTCCCTATACCGTCCTCACAATATGGCCTTACACGTTGAACACCACCCTCATCAGGTAAGTCAACTCTGGGAGCTGGTAAGTCAATATATTCCTGATCCCCATTTTTTTTAATCGGTATATTTTCAAATGATCCTACGTAGTGAGCTGGAATAATATTATCTCCTCTTTTCCGAGATTCAAACCATTCTCCTTTCATTACAAAAAGAGAGTTATCTCTTAAATCAGCAGCAATTTCTCTTTTATCCCATGTTTGATCACGTCCTACTCCACCTGCTTCAAGTATTCTAAGGACTCTTTCTGCCATTATGTTTAGTGTAGTATATCCCATCTTATTGTTTAGCTGATTGGTACTGAGTCAACCAATTATCATTTAAAGTTATTCCTAATGTAGTTGCTACTTTTTTAATTAAATCGGGCAGTATTCTTTCATCCCACTCAGTATCTATGCTATTTATCTCATCAATTATTTCAGCTCTACCGTCTGATGAAATAGTAGATACTAGTACTACATCATTAGGTTTTTTTAAATATTCAATCATTAAACCACCATCTAAATCTAAAGGAGCTAAATCTATTTTTATATTATTTATTTTTCCAATAGGAAATTCCTTTTCAGGTGCTAGTAATTTGCTTGATTTTCTACTCCTAAACTCAGAATCTCTCAACATGTCTACAACCGTGTCTGTATCATCATTCTGAATCCAAAATGAGGTACCATAAGCGTATTCTTCAGGCACTTCAGCGGAACCGTTAATGATTGGTATAGGAGATGGTGTAGTTCTTTTAAACGGCTTTAATAAGTCTGTGATTGATTGTTGTGCTTGATAAGATGGATGTAATTGATTCCATAAATCAATAGAAGCATTATTAAATGCTCGGACAATATCTCTATTCTTAAAATATCTTGATTGACCGTCTGATTTAATTAAATTAATGAAATCTATTACTGATTTTATTTTCATGGTCAAAATTTACGAAATTTTTGTGTAAAAATACTTGTTTTTTTGATATTTGTTAATGCGTGAAGGTAGATTTTACTCTTTTAATTTTGTTTTTTATCCCATACAGTTACTCCTAATAAGACAGCCACAAAAAGCAATAATCCTTCAAATACATATTGCTTTGTCTCAAACTTAAATTCAGGTACCCATAAAAGCATTAACTGAGAAATAATAGGTAAAATTCCTTCATAAAACATAGCAAAATTAAATGATACAAATAAAACAACGCTTTTCCGACTGTAATTGCCTGTTTTTGGATTAATTAGCGTGTCTTTAAGTATTTTTATCATAACTCAATCTCTTTGAACTTCTTTTTTATAATTGCACCCGTACAATATTCCATGTATTCAATTTCATCTAGGATGTCTTCGTCCGAGTAAAACCATGTGATTTTGTAGCCTGATGATTTGACTGATATTTTTTCAATAATATCGTTTATAATTAGTTTACTTCCTGTATTCATATATATAAGTTCTAAGGATAAATAAATGAAACCATCGTTTTCAATAGATTTATTCAGGCCTTCGTTTAATACATAAAAAACAGATTTAGGATCATCTGGATAACAATTCCCTCTTATTGAGTATTTGTTTTCATTTTGATCTATTTGTATAAAAGGCTTATCCTTTGACCCTGGTATTGTTATAATATTATACATCTCTTAAATTATCTATCTCTTTACTCATGTATCCTTCGTAATCGCTTATAAATTTTTCATCAATTAATCCTTTATTAATTAATGTTGATTTCTTCTTCATTATAACCTCTTGAAGCAACTCTGTTTGCTCTTTATATAAGTTTGAAGCCTTCATCATAGCATATATTTTATTACACTGGTTTCTTATTAAAAGAAGGTCTTGTTTGCTTTTAGCATCGTATTCTCCGAATTGAAAGCCTAAATAAAAATGTCTCATATAAATTCTTCCTATATAAAAATAAGCAATATGAGTTCCTTTTGCTTTTTTAATAATATCCTTGAACTCTCCACTACTCATGTTATTTGGGTAGTCTTCTATATATTTATACCCATTTACTAGTGCCTCAAAATATACCTCATGTTGCTGACTTCCTACAGATACATCTTGCCAATCATTTCTCTCTCCTTTAATGTCTTTAGAGTAGTTAACAGATTCCAGTAGTACAGTTGTAGTATAATTTTTAGTTGAAACAATATGATCACCTCCATTTTTTGTAAAAATAAATTGAACTATATTTGCGCCCCATGCTTTAGTGGTGTATTGATCCATTATCTTTTTTATCTCATACCTTTCTCTACTTTGTTGGTTTGTAAGCTTATCCCATCTGTTTTGAAGCTTACCTAATAATATTAAAAATTCCTCTCTTTCTGTTTCCTTTTGCTTTTTTATTTCATGGTCTTGTTGCTCTTTCATCTTTTTAAGCTGAAATTCTCTTTCTTCAATCTTCTCTTTTTCATCTCTATTATACTTGGTTACAGTCCAATATACTGACCATATAGCTAATATTGTTGTACCTGCTAAAGATAAAACCCTAAAGTAATCGTCATTTTCTAAATCGGATAAAAAACTAAAAAAATCTGTGATGAATGTTAATTGAATAAGGTTATTGACCATGTTTGATTATGTCTTAAAACATAAAATTAATCATTTTTCACCAACTTAAAAAATATAATGTAGCAGACAGTACAACCAACCATTTTTTAATACTAAAAATGTAATTATGAGATATTTTTGTTTTCCTTAAAAACAAATCTATTTTTGAGTTTTCTCCAATATAGCTTGCTTTAAGATTTCTTAAAGTATTTAATGCTAAATCAAATAAAAACCAATAAGTAAAACACATGCATATAAAAAAAAGTAGGTTTTTTATTATATTTTTATCTATTAAAAAATAGTGACTAATTGTAAGTAACGAAAAAACTATTGCCCTCTCAATTATTTTTCTTTTGTAATTTATATTTTTATTTTCTTTTTCAATATTAATATAATCGTTATTAGCGTCTATATCTATGTATAAAATTAAAAATATAATTATTATAATTCCGCAAATCATATCTATTAAAATTTTTTAATTATGTTCTGTTATTTCTGTCACATTTATGTATTAAGCTTCTTCTCTTTCTATTATCTGCATTGCAGTCATATAAGCAGGAGTACCTGTATTAATTCCATTACCATTTATACTTATTTCAACTCTACCATTAACATCGGGGATAACATTAACTAAAACGGCTTCATCTATATAGTTGAGCCTTGTATCTTCTACTGAATCAGTAATCCCTTGAATAGTAAATATACTTGGTCTTGGAACTGATCCCCAATTTTGACTATTACCAAAAAATCTAAATTCATAAAATTTAGTTGAATCTAACCCTAATATCTCAAACTGTACAGCACCAAATGTAGATGTCATAAATGTTGATTGACTACTTACTACACTGTCAGGATATGCTCCTCCTGCATTTCCATCAATTACTCCACTACCATTATTACTATTAAATATTACTTTTGCATTTGCTAATAATCTAATATTCCAACCAGTAGAAACATTAGCTAAATTAGTCAAAACAGGATTTGTATCTGCTAACCAAGCTGCACCATTGACCGCATTCCAAGTGTTATCTAATCTAACATTTGAACTACTAAAATCTAATTTTGCTCTTTGAACTTCAACTAGATTATCACTTATTACTAATAATTCTTGTGTAACTATAGTGTCTGCTCCAAATCTGTTTGTTACTGTTAGTGTGATAGTTTTAGTTCCTGTGGTAGTATAAGTATGTGAAGGATTTTTATCTGTAGTATTTACTGCACTACCATCACCAAAATTCCAAGAAAATGATTCTTCATACGTCATATCACCAGTGATATCTAATATTTGATTAGCCTGAACGTTAGGCTTTGATAAAGTAATTGTAGCCTTTGCAGGTACTTCTTCTAGCATCCAATCAAATAACTTTTCAGGACTTGCATAAGCATAGTATTGCCCTATATTGAATCCTGCATCAATTTCCCCAGTAGATTGTGCTAAGCCCCATCCTTGTTCTTGATACACGAAATTCCATGTTTCATGTCCTCTATTAATGTATGCTGTAAATCTGTGAATATCAGTATCAATTTTACCAAACTCATTAAGAAGCCTATCAAAATAAAAATGTCTTGATGTTAATGAAACTGCACCATCTGTAGTTCCATGGTGAAACCAAGTTCGGATATTTCTAGCTGCTATATTAACATATAATGCATTTCCTGCGACAGGTAGTCCATTACTTGAAAGAAATGCTATACTATTAAGCATTAATGCAGAAGCACTATTTCCTCCCATCCATTGTTCTAATCCACCTGCTGTAGTTCCTGATATACCTGAAAAATGAAGTTGTTTTGTGTTAAATTTACCTGAGTATTTAGTTATAATCCATTCCATCATAGGTACTAAATCATTTGTAAATTCAGCACTTGTTGAAATTGGACCAACAACAATAAAAGGTAGCTCTAATCCATTATTTATTCTGTTGAACAATTGCTTGTTTAATATTTGAGCAGTAAGCGAGGCAGAACTTCCATTACCTGTTTCACCACCACCACCTAAGTGTACATATAGAGGCCAGTCATTTCTACTTGCATAATTAGCAGGTAAATACTCTACATAACCATTAGGATTATTAACACTACCATTTGTTACAGTATTAATAGGAACTATATTAATTTCTGAGGCTGTAGTTCCTGCTGCTGTAATAGTTGCTGTAGAAGCTGAATTAGTTGTTAAGCTTCCTTCACTATTTGTAGCAGTTTCTCTCCATCTAATAGTTTGACCTACATCTGCTGATACTAAAGTATAAGTTGCTCCTGTTTGATTAGTAATAGTAGTAGTTCCTCTTTGCCATACACCTGTTCTGGTTGGTGTTGGAGTACCATTATATGTTCCTAATGTTCTTGTTAAAATATCTCCTACTTGTGTTGTTCCTGAAATTGTAGGTGCTGAAATTAAAGAAGGTGATGTGTTTTCATTTATATCTGTTACAGTAATTGTAAATGCTATTGCAGAACTACTTCCTTCGCTATTTGTAGCTGTGATAGTTATTGAATAACTAGATTTAGTTTCAAAATCAAATGAAGAACTAGCTCTTAGTTCATTATTATTAATATTAAAACTAGCTGCATCAGTACCTGTTACTGCGTATGTTACAGGTGCTGTTCCATTTGAGCTAAGTGTACCTATAACAGCATTAACAAGATTGTTTTCAGTTATAAAACTATTAGTTAAACTTACTGTAGTTGGTACTACTTTAAGAGTAGTAAAAGATAAAGTAGCAAATGCACTTGGTAAAAATATATTATCTATATTATCAATAGCTCTTATTCTAAAGTAATAAGTAGTATTAGCTATAAAATTTACTTGGTTGTTTTGAATAGCGGATGTTGACACTAGTTGTTCATTACTATAATCCGATTGCGTTGCTCTGAATAATTCATACCTATTTGCA
>Ga0306898_1000603_pt1 | contig 13336 bp, 12 predicted proteins | sample AntRauMFilla1564_FD_190424 | JGI IMG/M metagenome (GOLD analysis project Ga0306898, IMG submission 190424) | Saline lake microbial communities from Rauer Islands, Antarctica - Metagenome Filla 1 #564 (v2) (version 2) | ecosystem: Environmental > Aquatic > Non-marine Saline and Alkaline > Saline ...
CAGCTGTACTAAAACGTCGTTCACGTGCGCCTAACATAAACACTATGTTCGTTCGTAACCTCTGATACAATAGCTAACAGTATGATGTCGACTTACTTTGCTATTGCTTTCTTAGCAGGACTCATTCCGTCTCTCTTTTGGGTCTGGTTTTGGCTCCGCGAAGATAGTCATAAGCCCGAACCGTATTTCTTGATAGCTATCTCTTTTATTGCTGGTATGGCGGTTGTGCCTATGGTGTTGCCACTACAGAAAATTGCGGTTGATTTGTATTCTGGTGATATGCTCATATTAGTATGGGTCATCGTGGAAGAACTATTGAAGTATGCCGTGGCGCTGGTACTGGTGCTCTGGAACCGCGAAGTTGATGAACCAATCGATATGGTTATCTATATGATAGTCATTGCACTAGGGTTTGCTGCTTTAGAAAATGCCCTGTTTATTTTTAATCCCTTAGTGGTCGGTGACTATCTCAATTCTGCTCTCACTGGCAGCTTCCGCTTCTTGGGAGCGACATTGCTACACGTATTGGCTTCAGGAACGGTAGGAGTATTCCTGGCCTTAGCGTATTATAAGCCCAAGATAGTTCAGGTTTTAGCGGGTACCTTTGGGTTATTCATAGCTATCGTGTTGCATGCCTTATTCAATTTTTCTATAATGGATGCAAGCGGAGAAACTTTTCTCGTAGTATTCCTCTTCGTTTGGATGGGAATCATTATCTTATTTCTTCTATTTGAACAAATCAAAAGCCTCGAACGTAAACATAATCTTCAACAACAAGTATCATGAAAAAACCATCATTTTTAGAACGTCTCACCGGAAGTAACTCAGAAGAGTACGACCGTATTTTAGATGAGGAGCACGAATTCGGCGGAGACAACGATCTCGCAGTTGAGGAAGACTCGACCGAAGACGAAGGCTGGAGCGAAGAGGAGAACGAACCAGAAAACCAACAAGATGGTGAACTACCTGTGGACATGTACCAGACAGCCGACATGATTGTCATTCGAGCCCTGGTGGCTGGAGTTAGCCCCAACGAACTAGAAATCTCTATCACTCGGGACATGGTGACCCTACGTGGTGTGCGTGAAGAATACCAAGAAGCTAGCGACGACGGATACTTCCACCGAGAATTGTTCTGGGGCAGCTTCTCTCGAACACTCCTCTTACCAGAAGAAGTGGCTATCGATGAAGCAGAAGCTCAAGAAAAGCACGGTATGCTCGAAATCAAGCTCCCTAAGCTCGATAAACACCGCAGTACGCAGCTCAAAGTACGGACAGGAGCCGGACATAAGTAACATAACAAAAGCCTCATCTATGATGAGGCTTTTATTTATATTCTCTTCCCCAAGCAACAAAAAACCGCGTACGCGGTTTTGTCTTGTGCTTGGGGGCGGGCTCGTCCTGACGGTCACAAATTCGCTGACGCTCATAAGTGCCGCGGGACACACCTCGTCTGTTTTTGCTCTAGGGAAAGCAAAAGACATGACTCCGGTGTTCGAGCCCGCACAGAAAGAGCGCAAGCTCTTTCTTCCCCAAGCAAACAAAAAACCGCTTGCGCGGTTTTGTCTTGTGCTTGGGGGCGGGCTCGAACCGCCGACCCTTCGAGCTTCAATCGAATGCTCTACCAACTGAGCTACCCAAGCATTTCTTCTTTGGTGTGTGGCTATTGTACTTACTTTTAGAAGAATTTCAATCTATTCTCCCCCGGCTGATTCACCTGAGGTGGTTTCATAAAATTGCTTCCATCCAGGTATCTCCCGCACACTGTCCCTAAACACCTCAAACGAAGAGCCCAGAGAATCAAAATATGTTTCAGACACGTAATAGTACAAAACAAAGGGTATACCGATAATTACCACGAACCAGAGTATTTTTATCCAAAATGCCCACAGGATGCGGTTATTGATTTTATGCATTAGCTGATTGTTCTCAATCAGTAGCCGCTGGTTTTCAAGTACCAAATCATGGAGTACTTGCTTCTCGTCTTTTTCGGGAATCATGCGTGTATTATAGCAAGCCCAGATGCCCAAAAATGTATTTGTGCTACAGTATGTCGACTACCCGCCCCGGTAGTTCAATGGATAGAACGGCTCCGTCCTAAGGAGAAGATGTGGGTTCGATTCCTGCTCGGGGCACCAACGAAAAGAAAAAACCCACGACACACGGTCACGGGGCAGCATCAGGTTCTAGAAGCTAGAGAGCGGTACAATTCTTCGACTGTTTTTCGATAAGTCCCTTTTGTCTCACCGTTATAAATGGGGTTTTTAGTTAAATCGTACGATTTGTACTCTCTTTTTCCCTGGCAGTGATCAAAAAAAACAGCTACTACTTTGCCATCAACCATCGATGCGTGTATGAATCTGATATATACTCCATCGCAATTTGGACTACCTCCTCTTTTTCTAGTGACCGCAACTAGACCTCCTTTTATTGGGATAAACTCATAGTGCGATGTACGAGACTCCGCAATTTTTATTATCTGTTGTGTTTTGTTTTGAAATATGACTTCCGCCTGATCTGCCGACACAAACGTGGGATAGATCAAGGTAAAGACACAAGATATCTTTAAGAACATTTTCATTTGACTCTCCTTATTGGTCTCTTATATTATGCTTATTCTCACTGTAGAGTCGATACGTAACAGTGTCGTATATTCTACTCATTTTAATATTTTTAAAGAAAGAATCTCTAAGTTCTTGTGCGCTTTATCATAATCACTTCTGCTATACTTTAAAACGCTAAGACCTATAACACTACTCAATGCATAATTCTTCCCACTCAATACGAAGCGGACTCGTCTGGATACTATCTGGATTGATACTCTCCGCCTACGGAATCACTGGCCTGCTCAACCAACAAATACCGGGTATCGAAGAACTGGTGGCTTTTATTAATTCGGCAGCTGGGCCGTGGCTGTATGTGGCGGCGTTTTTAGCTATTTTTATTGAAGGTCTGTATGTCGTTGGGAGCGTGTTCCCGGGCACGACGCTCGTACTCATCATGGCAATATTAGTGCAGACCACTGGTAGCCTGACCTTCTTGAGTATCATTGCCACTATGTATGTCGGCTGGTTACTAGCCGGTGTTTGTAATGTCATTGCTGCCAGATTATTCTCGAAACGACTGACCAAAAATATACCTCCTGTGGCAAAAGAAGATGAAATGGCTGGAATCACGTGGTTCCCCGCCTTTCGGGCCAACATGGAGGTTTCTCAGGCACTAGAGGGTCATTCTATCAAGACAGTACTATTAACATCTCTCAGGATTAAATCGTTGGCTACCCTGGGCCTAATTGGCTATGCATTAGCCATACCGTTACTAATAGACATCACTGCAGTGAGTAATGAAGAAGGGTTCGTTTCGATCAGTATTTTTGCGCTGATCAACTTTGGGGTTGGCGGCTACAAGTTATACCAGTACCACAAACAAAAAACCGCCTAGGCGGTTTTTTGTTTATAACGGCAACCTGCACGATGCTTTTGCAAGCGACCCCTTTGTTACCTTTTAATGGTAAAAGCCTAACACTAAAGCGGAGTAAACAAGAACAAAGTTTTAATTGCTAACAAAAACGAAACAGCGCAAAGAGTGCTCTTCATTAAGGTTTGAAATTTGGGACAAGGGAAGGGCATGGTGTAAGTATAGTATATACAAAGACCAGATTATATCCGGTGTTAGTACTACTTCTGGTGTTTCATAAATAAAGGGGCGAGAGAGGATAGTCGGTCGCTATTGGCGAAATATGAGCTATGGACAGTAGCTTGACCTGCTCCTGCAGCGAGCAACGTTTGGCGAAACTCCTCTGCCTCAGTTGAGGTGCAACCGGCTAGGCCATCGGCGAGGGAGTTTGTGTCTATCCCTTCCGCCTTCAGTAGCTTCTTTCGGAAGACATAAGCTTCCGGTGAGTCGCAACCGGCTAGGCCGCGGGCGAGGGAGCCTTTGTTTGCTCCACCGGCTAGCAACTTCTGGCGGAAGGCATGAGCTTCCGGTGAATCACAACCGGCTAGGCCGCGGGCGAGGGAGTATTTGCTTGCCTCACCGGCTAGTAGCTTCTGACGGAAGGCATGGGCTTCCGGTGAGTCACAGCCGGCTAGGCCTTGGGCGAGGTAGTCTTTGTCTATCCCACCGGCTAGCAACTTCTGGCGGAAGGCATACGCTTCCGCTGAGTCACAGCCAGCCAGGCCGTAGGCGAGGGAGTTTGTGTCTGCCTCACCGTCTAGTAACTCCTGGCGGAAGGCATACGCTTCCGGTGAATCACAGCCGGCTAGGCCGTAAGCGAGGTAGTCTTTGCTTGCCCCACCGTCTAGTAACTCCCGGCGAAAGGCATACGCTTCCGGTGAGTCACAGCCGGCTAGGCCGAAGGCGAGGTCGTCTTTGCTTGCCCCACCGTCTAGTAACTCCCGGCGAAAGGCATACGCTTCCGGTGAGTCACAGCCGGCTAGGCCGAAGGCGAGGTCGTCTTTGCTTGCCCCGCCTTTAAATAACTCCCGGCGAAAGGCATACGCTTCCGCTGAGTCACAGCCGGCTAGGCCGCGGGCGAGGCAGTTTTTGTCATCCACGCTAATCCCTGGCTCTGCCGCAAACGCTCGCATTTTTGCTAAGCTGGACGTCATATATTCTGGAGAGAAAAAACCAGCTTCATTGAGACTCAGTCCGTTGGCTTGCAACAAGGCTTCTAGTTCGGCTTTTAATTCTTCGAGTTCCAGTTCAGTAGCTTTGAGCGCGTCGATACTGGCGTAGGTACCCTCTTGCTTGAGGTGGTCTAGTTCAGCCTGGTACCTAGTGGCAGTGGCTTGGAAGGTTTGTTTTAGATTCTGGAATTTTTGGCAGGGGAAGGACATGGTCGGCATGGATTACACGGGACACTCATTATCTGCGGCGATTTGTTCTAGTCGCTGTAATATGCCAGCGAATTTGCTGGCGTGGGCTTCGCTAGATTTTACTATCTCAGTTAATTCTCCTTCTCGTGCTAAACCATTTTCAATTTCATTTGCTTCCTGGTTCTGAGTTATTTCTGCTTGATTCACTGCTGTGCCATAAAAGCGAGCTTCAGGACCTTCACCATACACTGCCTCGACGATTTTTCTGGGGCCGGCTACGCCATGGGTTTTTTCTTTGTTTCTACTGGAAGCTAATAGTTTTTTTTCTAAGCTGATAGATGCCAGTGATTGGTCGTATTTTTCTGTTCCGTTCATCTCCTCCATTGCCGATAGGTCTAAGCTATACGATTCGTTTAGGCGGTCTCCGTTTGCAGTGGATGTTACTAAGTCACCGACTTCTGGATACAACTGTTCATCTGAGAAAAATCCTCCCTGCTCACGGAAAAAAGCGGTCATGTAGGCACGATCAGTTGGTACAGAAGCTTGTTTGATGAAGTTATTGTACAAAAAGTAATCAAGTGGGCGGACAAAATTGTCTTTCTTCCAGTCGTCGATTACTGCGATTAGGTTACGAATTGACGGTACGGATTTCTTGAGACGATAGATATCTGCCCCATTTCCTTGATTTCCGAGGTGATATAGGTTGGCGTCGGTCTCTTTCCCGGAAAAATTATCTTGGAGTAATCTGGCGGCTTTAGCCAAATTGAATACCTGCTCGAACTCCTCTGGACTCAGCTTGCTGGTACCACTGTCTTCCATCAGCATCGCTACCATAATCTCGAAGGTTTCAACTGGTAAGTCTTTTTGGTTGGCGAATTCTTCAAACGGCAGGTTGTTTAATTCTTTTTTACTAGCTAAATACTTGGAGTATGAGACATCAGTAATTTGTTTGGGGTAATCATAATCAATCCGGTGCAACCGGGACAAAAAGGCCGCGTCCATTTCTTGCCGCTTTCCACCTGACTCATACCTGGCTCCTAAGTTACCAGTAAAGACGAAGGCAAAACCAGGCTTTATTTCTATCTCCCGACCACCGTCTTGCTGAACACGAATAGTGTCACCAGGTCTTCTAGTGAGGTAATCGTTGAGCGAAATTAGGACTTCATGCGGAGCAGCGTTTATCTCGTCCATGATCAGTGGTGTGCCTTCTTCCATTGCTCGGTACATTTGACCAAGGACAAATTTGGTTTCAATAAAAGTTTCGTGAGAATTTTTGTAGTCGATGTTTAGTTGTTCTCGAATTTGGTCTCTGACACTGGCTTGAGCAGCTACGTCAGCTTCAGGGTTTTCTGCGCGCCAGGCAGCAAAACGCTTTTGTGACAAATCCAGTAAGTGGGTGGCGAATTCTTCTTTTGATTCTTCAGACAAAACTTTTTTCGCCTCTAGTTGATTCCGTCCGACGTAGTCACCTGGGTCCATGTCTCGCCGCATTGAGACCAAGTATGGTTCTGCGGTACCGAACCGAGTCTTGACCACGTGCCTAGCCATTTCGGTTTTTCCGCTACCAAGGTCGCCGGCCAGAAAGACCGGCTGGCCGATGGTGATTCGTTCAGTCAACTCATTGGCTCTTAGTTTAGTGGAAGGGGTTTCTACCATTTCTCCTCGCATCAAGGCTTCTCGGTACGCATTTAGTTTATGGTACTCCATCGAGTAATAACCCTCGGGAGAATGAGCTAGTTCGGCGTACTGTTCTTTCAAATCTAGCTTCTGAAACCGCAACTCTTGGGTCCTTTGTTCCACCCGCCTAGACGGACTACTAAAGAGCTTATTTTCGGCGATATAGGCCGCTACTAAAAGTATTTTATCGTTCTTTTTTTCTTCTAACTCCCTCCTAGCTTCTGGGTCTACGGTGTTTGTTTCCGACTCCGGACTAATCCCTAGATTTCCATCCAAGGTCTGTTCGTAGGCCTCCACTAGCAGCTTTTCTGCTCGGTCGTTAGCTATGCTGATTTCTAATTGTTCGGCACTAATTGCTGTTAGTCCTTGCTCAATCTCTACCCTTTTTTGCTGAGCCTCATATTCTTCCGCCATTACGTACAGCTCGTCTTCGGGATTGGTCTTTTCGTGATGTTTTTTGTCAAACTCTACAGACTCTTCCCCAAAGCGTGACGCGGCTCCAGCATCGCGATAATCCTGATACCGCTCACCTTCATTAGCAGTCAAAGCCGTACGTTGCTCTTTCACTCGTTTTTTTTCTTCCTCAGTCTCGATTGATTTAGTATGGAAATTGTATTCGTTAAACATAAGGTGTACGTATATTACTGAAACTTATTTGATACATCTACTATACCATGCTGTTAGCAAAGGCTTTTTTGATTACTGCTTCGATCTTAGTAGCCAAGTCTGCAGCGGTGGTTTGGACAGCATTCTCACCGTAGACATACTCTAGGGTACTGAAACCATCTTCATTTTCATCTTCAGTCATAAGCAGACCGATCGTCAAAGCTTGATACCGGTCTCTTAATTCCATCGCTGCCTGGCGACTTAAATCGGGCTCGTCACAGCTTCCATCAGTCAACTCTATGACCAATGTCTTGTTTCGACCGTCAGCTATCTTTTCGGGGTCAAAGGTAGCCACTTCATTAATTATTTCTTGTAGTGCTAGTTCACTATGCGTAGAACCACCACCTAACTGGTTAATCGAACTGGGTACTGCTTCCAAGTCTTCATAAGTAGTATCTTTAGTATTGTCTTTAATGACGTAAGTCTCATTATCATACCCGATTACTTTAGTCCGGACTGTACAAATTTCTTCATCAGCGACGGCGGACGACTGGTTGGCATAAATCATATTTTGCAACTCTCTAAATGATTCGACAATTAGCACCGTCACTTGTTTTAATAATTCTTTTTTTCCACCCTGATCCATACTTCCCGATAAATCACAGGAAAAAAAGACCTGAATTTCTTCGGGAATGATGTTTTCCCTTGATTCTACCGTCTTACCTTCGTAGATAGGCAGCGGATTAGCTTCATTTACTTGTCCTTGCTTGATATCTGCGTAGTGAGCAATGACTTGATTGATGTCTAGGTCGCCCTTTTTCTGAAACTGTATCTTTCTTTTACGATACTCAGTCCCTTTACCGATTATTTCCCGCCAGACAGTTGCCAAATCAGCGACGTGCTGTTCTACCAGACTTTTGTATCGGTTGTACTCTCTGGTATTTTGAGCCAGCTCTTGTAGCCGGTTGGTTTTTTCGTCACCATTTAAACCCTCGTCGTCGGCCACTTTATTATGCCTATTAGCTGAAGCCTTCTCTCGATTTCGCTTCGCTCGCTCTTCTGGTGAAAGGTCAGCAAAAGCTTTGGCCGCTTTTTTGGCCGCTTTTTCATCCTGAATAAAGTCTTCGATTACTTCCTGTGCCGTATCGTCAAGCTGATCGATACTGTTTGCTTCATGGTCTTTTAAGGGAGCGTCAAACGGAGATAGACTACCGGGTCCAGGTTGACCGCTTGGCTCACTTTCGCTACTTTCGCTACTTTCGCTACTTTCGCTACTTTCGCTACTTTCGGCTGGATTGTTGGCCTCAGTACTTTCATTGTCGTTACCTGACTCCCCTCCTTCCTGACCTTCTCCTCCATCTTCTGGCTCCGGTTTTTTCCACTCTGGCTGCCAATCGGCCAAATCAAGAGCTACCAATTCGTCAAAATCTGGTAGAAACGTTTTTTCAATTATTTCATCTCTCGCTGCCATACCTGTGTCACGGTTTGGGCTAGGCGCAATCCTTTGTTGTAACAACTCTTGTCGATTACCAAAGTTTCGTCCAAAGTATTTGTGTTCTCGACTTAGTCGCTCGGCCACCTCGGGACTCACCGTCACTGCTTCCTCTGGCACCATGGATGTCCTGAGTAGTGTATTGGCGTACTGATGACTTCGCAATTGATTTTGATAATCAGTACTAGCAAACAGCACATTCGCGTACATCTCTTTTACCAAATCGCCACCCTCTTTATGAGGTTCAAACTTGGGCACTTGGTCGTAGATACCGTGATTTACCCAGACGTCGTCCAGTGAGTTATACAACACTGAATAGTACGTCTTGGCGAGCGACTGAACCGCTCGCGACACCAGTCGCTCTCGCTTTGTACCATCTGTCACCGGTATCTTTTCGCTTAGAGAGTCCAGAAAGGCTTGCTGTTGATCATCGCTGGTGTCCAGTACCGCTTCCCATTTTTCAAGGAGAGTCGGCAGGAAGGTTTCCGCCTTTTCGACACAAAAATCAAGCTTTTGGTCATAGGCTTCTTGATTGTCTCGCCTGTCCATGGTGTGCCTAGCTTCGTGGTACATCGCCCATTCAACCGCCTCTTTGTCCAAACCTCGCTCTAAAAACCAATCCGGGTCAAGATTGATCACTCCCTCCGAACTAAAGTAAAAGCCCGACCCCTGCTCACCAACCTGAAAAGAAATCGAGGAATCACCCAAAAAAGCCCCCATGATCCCGCTTCTATTTATAGTATTTATATGTTCCCGCATTTCTTTTGCTTCAGCCGACAATTCTACTTCGGGCTTAGCTTCTAGGTTTTCTGCTGGCACAGCAGCCTCGGAAAAATCCCCCGCGACGTCGGTGGCATCCTTAGTATCTCCGATAACAGCATTTCGTATTCTTTCCATAATAAACAATGGTATATTTAACTAAATAATAACACAACCATGCCCTTCCCTTGCCAAAAATTCCAGAATCTAAAACAAACCTTCCAAGCCACTGCCACTAGGTACCAGGCTGCACTAGACCACCTCAAGCAAGAGGGTACCTACGCCAGTGTCGACGCGCTCAAAGTCACCGAGCTGGAGCTTGAAGAATTAAAAGCCGAACTAGAAGCCTTGCTGCGAGACAACGGACTTAGTTTGTATGAAGCCGGCTTCTTCTCTCCAGAATATATGACGTCCAGCTTAGCCAAGATGCGAGCGTTTGCGGCAGAGCCAGGGTTTAGTCAGACTGACAAATACTCCCTCGCCCAAGGCCTAGCCGGCTGTGACTCACCGGAAGCCCATGCCTTCCGCCAGAAGTTGCTAGACGGTGGGGTAAGCGAAGACTCCCTCGCCTACAGCCTAGCCGGCTGTGACTCACTGCAAGCGTATGCCTTCCGTCAGGAGTTGCTAGACGGTGAGGCAAGCAAACTCTTCCTCGCCTCCGGCCTAGCCGGCTGTGACTCACCACAAGCGTATGCCTTCCGAGAAAAGCTACTGAAGGCGGGAGGGATAGACAAAGACTTCCTCGCCCTCGGCCTAGTCGGCTGTGACTCACCGGAAGCGTATGCCTTCCGTCAGGAGTTGCTAGACGGTGGGGTAGACAAAAACTACCTCGCCTCCAGCCTAGCCGGCTGTGACTCACCGCAAGCTCACACCTTCCGCCAGAAGTTGCTAGACGGTGGGGTAAGCGAAGACTCCCTCGCCTACAGCCTAGCCGGCTGTGACTCACCGGAAGCCCATGCCTTCCGCCAGAAGTTGCTAGACGGTGGGGTAAGCAAAAACAAACTCGCCTCCGGCCTAGCCGGCTGTGACTCACTGCAAGCGTATGCCTTCCGTCAGGAGTTGCTAGACGGTGAGGCAAGCAAACTCTACCTCGCCTACAGCCTAGCCGGCTGTGACTCAGCGGAAGCTCATGCCTTCCGCCAGAAGTTGCTAGACAGTGGTGCAGACGAAGACTCCCTCGCCCAAGGCCTAGCCGGTTGCACCTCAACTGAGGCAGAGGAGTTTCGCCAAACGTTGCTCGCTGCAGGAGCTACTCGAGCTATTGTCCATAGCTCATATTTCGCTAATAGCAACAAACTATCCACTCTCGCCCCTTTATTTATGAAACACCAGAAGTAGTACTAACGACACGTATACTATACTTACACCATGCCCTTCCCTTGTCCTGAATTTCAAACCTTAATGAAGAGCACTCTTTGCGCTGTTTCGTTTTTGTTCGCAATCAAAACTTTGTTCTTGTTTACTCCGCTTTAGTGTTAGGCTTTTACCTTTAAAAGCTAACAAAGGGTCGCTTGCAAAAGCATCGTGCAGGTTGCCGTTATAAACAAAAAACCGCCTAGGCGGTTTTTTGTTTTGCGGTAGGCTGCTATTTTATTTCTAACAGTTCTCGTAGCTTTGGTTCGTCGTACCCTATAATCACGTCTTCTTTGATTCGAATAACTGGTACGCCCATTTGTCCAGTCAGGTCGATCATTTCTTGTCGTTTGTCCGCGTCAGCCGCTACGTCGTACTCAGTGTACGCAATGTCGTTTTCTTTGAAAAAATCTTTTGCTGTATGACAGAAATGACATACTGGTGTGCTGTAAATAATTACTGTTGCTTCTTTTGTTGTATCTGGAGTGTCCATAAAATTACGTTATATCCTATATGTTTTTATTATATCAGCTTAATCCCAAAACTGATACCACCTCTTTGAAGTCTCTACAGTAGTGGTTGAAAGCGGTTGTATATTAGACCGGTCAGCTTCGCTTTCGACAATTACTACTACCTGTTCTCCCGGGAGTGCCATATCAAACTGGCGTCTCATTTCGGCTTCAATACCTCTTTCACTAGATAGATACTCAACTTGACGAGAGAGTTCGGCTTCGCGAGCCTCTAGTGCCACCGCTCTATTCTCCACCACTTCCCTCCGGTCTGACATCTCTACAGCAATCTCATAGCGCACAAAGGCACTCCAACCAACCCACAACGCCAAGAACAAAATAAACCCTTGGGTGTATCTTGAATTAACCAGGGTACGTAGTTTTCTTTTTTGATGAAAATCAAACATTTGCACTATTGTACCTGAAACAAGAAAGCTTTTCCTCTTTGTCTGTTTCAGGTACAATGTCGGTTATGAGTTTTATGTTTGATAAGAAAGCCAAGAAGACTATTAAGTGGGTGTTTGGAGTAGTTGCTACTCTCATCATCCTGAGTATGATTTTCGCCTATTCAGGCGGCTCGGGACTCTTGTAGTCTTAAGATAAAACAACCGACATCCCTTGGATGTCGGTTGTTTTTTTTATGTTCCAAGATGAATGTAACTTACTTTCAATCACCGATCTACTACCAACATTTCCTTCCAGTCGGAGCAGTAAAGAGCAAAACATCTTGAACAACCGCATAATCCGCAGCACCAATTTCAGATTCAAGAAAGCTATATTTTGATATATCAATAGTCGCCGTTCCACCCGTTAGCGAACATGTTTCTTCCGACAAGTCTAATTGTGACACATCTATCTCAAATAATTCTTTAGGTGGACTCCCTGAAAACGCTTCGGACATCATGCCAGAAATATCAAAACTTGTTGACATAGGTCCTGACACAGAATCCGGCTGAAAAATTATCCTCGTACCTCCAAATGAATCGGGGCCATATTGGACAATCCATTCACCCACAATAAGTCCGTTCTCTACGTCGTATGTCGTAAAGTGTTTTTCTCTGACTGGGTTTAAAAATACTATCTCTTCTAGCACGCTAGAAACATCGATACTCCTATATTCGATCAATTCTGAGAACATCGGAAAACCTTCAGAAGTATCATCAAAAACACCATACTGAATTTGTGTCTCACTTAACCACTTTAGATATCCAGTGCATACTAGCCCACACTCTAGAATAGGTGTTTCATTGTTGCTGAAAACCGGACTATAAATGCTCGAAGTATCGGTAAATAAATTCGCCACTCTTATTTCGAAGAGACTTTTATCTTCCTCATCCAGGTTGCTATAATAGGCCACTGTATCATTTAAGGGATTAAAATTACTTGGAACAAAACCATTCATTACTTGCGAAATGTTTCTGAGTTTTTCTATTTTTCCGGTATTAAGGTTAAGCTTTTGCACACTTGTAACACAACAGCCTGCGCTGCTTGTATGTGTTACAAAATACAAGATATTACTCATCGAAGATTCTCTGAGAATAATAGGAGAATCATTTTCAAAGCCAACTTCTACTTGCTGTAGCTCTGGGATGTATTGACCAATGTCACTTATTATTAAAGCTCTCTGTCCAGTAGTTGAAATTGAAAATAAATCAAATTGTCTATACCGATTTAATGGTTCTGCTACTGCTCGTGGCTGGAATTCGAAGTCATATTCCTTACTATCATACATTTGCCAGCCAGACACGTCTCTACTATTGAGGCTGTTTATTTCTACCACAACTTCTTTGATCACTGCCTTATCTACTTCTACTATTTTTTCAGGAGAATAATTGTACCCAATCCACCCACCTATAAAAGGGAGGATGATAAATAATACTAGCGCTAGGTATTTTGAGAAAGGAGTTACTGTATGTAAAACGTGTTTTGTTGGAACAATTTCTTCTGATTGTTGAAGCTGTTCTTCTGGACTCATACCCAGATAATAGCATGTGTAGAGTCAATATTAGGGCGCTTTTGCGTCTTCAAGGTAGTTACTCGAAAACTGTGCGATGTTTATCGCCTTTTTCTTTGCTTTAGAGTTCGAGTCCCAGTGATTCTCCCTAGGCAGGTCGAATCAGGGA
>Ga0306898_1000609_pt1 | contig 13221 bp, 9 predicted proteins | sample AntRauMFilla1564_FD_190424 | JGI IMG/M metagenome (GOLD analysis project Ga0306898, IMG submission 190424) | Saline lake microbial communities from Rauer Islands, Antarctica - Metagenome Filla 1 #564 (v2) (version 2) | ecosystem: Environmental > Aquatic > Non-marine Saline and Alkaline > Saline ...
TCCTTTTTATCTTCCTTTTCTTTTTTAATAGCTTCTTTTTTCATTTCCTTCAAGTCTTTTTTCCAGTTTTTATAAACATTATCAATTTCCTTAATATCCAATTCTTTGATATTAACTGACATCATGGTGATGAGTTTCTCGGTTATTGTATTAGATACAACGACTTCTGCGTTCGAAGACATTTTTGATTTTGTTTGCTCGTTAGTTTGACTATTCGTTTGCTTGTCCGTTTGCTTGTTAGCAATTATACTTGTTTAGTTGCTAACTGTCTTCTTGTTTTGGTGGATGATAAATGTTTGAATAAATGTTATCAATTTTATATTTTTTTCGCAATTTTTAGAACATATTTATCGTATAGTATAAATTATTATGCTACTTAAGGAAAATGAGTAACATAGTGTATAATCGTTTTATCTAAAGAATATTTTGAAAATGTAAAAAGTTATAGAAATATATTATTAAAGATTTGGCGAAATATTGTTAGAAATAATAATCTTTTTATTTAGAGAATGTTAAAAGGTTATAGATATATATTATTAAAGATTTGGCGAAATATTGTAAATTATGATTGTTAAATAAAATGAGTAGCATAGCATATAATCTTTTTATTTTAAGATTCTATAGAAAAGTTTAAAAGTTTTAGAAATATATAATTATGTGCTACGCTACTCAAAATGTAATCTTAAAGATTGGATAAATATTGTATAGAATGATAAAGAATTAAATGTGTATATTCATCATATACTTTAAAAAATATAAAGTGGTTTGTATAATATATTATACTACTTAAGGAAAATGAGTAGTTAATCGTATAATATATTTATTATAAGAATATTTATAAAATGTTAAAAGTTGTAGAAATATATAATTATGTGCTACGATACTCAAAGTATATTCATCATATACTTTAAAAAAATATAAAGTGGTTTGTATCATATATTATACTACTTAAGGAAAATGAGTAGCGTAGCGTATATAAACGTTTCTATAATCTTAAATTTAATTAATTATACAATCAAGTATAAAATAAAAAAGTATTAGAATATCTTCAATATATAATGTAATAATTTTAAGGAAAATAATATATCGCCATATAGTTTTTATACTACTTCATAAAAATGATAATATAATCTTTGTATTATTACACAATATAGTTTTTACAATATCAAAATATATTGACATTCTATAATATCTTCTAACAAATGTATAGAATGTTAATATAGCTATTGTCTGTATCAAATATGTAATACAAATGTCTTATAACTTTATAAAGTTTTAGAGAATAATAAGCAAATATATAAATATGTTCTAGAAGTTGCTAAAAAAATATAAAATTGATAACGTTTTTTAATTTTTTTATCATCCGCAAAACCAAGAACAAAGCGTATCAAAAAAGTCAATAGACTAACCGCGTATTAGCGCAAAGCAAGCAAACGAACAAAAACTAAAAAATGTCTTCTGTAAACGTCATTCTTCCCATAACCGAGAAACTCATAGAGATGTTATCAGTTAATATCAAGGAAATGGATATCAAGGAAATTGATGATGTTTATAAGAATATGAAAAAAGAGCTGAAGGAAATGAAAAAAGAAGCTGTTAAAAAGGCTAAAGAGGATGTGAAGGAAGCTAAGAAGAAAAATAAAGAGGCTGTGAAGAAAAACATAAAACACGACGAAAATGGAGAAGAAATAGTTAGAGTATTATCCAAGTATCAGATTTTCGTGAGGGATATCAAGCCTCGCATTATGGATATGTATCCTGAAATCCCATACAAAGAGCTTATGGGAAAGATAAACCTTGAATGGAATAAACACAAGGCGATTATCGCACGCATCCATAACAGAAAGGACGAGGAAGACAATGATGTTGAAGTCAAAAAAGAGGCTAACGTCAAAAAAGATACTGAAGACAACGAAGATACTGATGATGTTCCATATCACGAGTCATCATCTGACACGGAATATGAGGATGTGGAGGATGTGGATGATGTGGAGGATGACGAAAAGTAAAAAAAGTAACAAATGTTGCTATAAAAAAAGAGTAAATTACATATTATATATTACATATTATATATTACATATTATATATTTTTATATTTTTATATTCTATTTATATGAAAAATTGATAACGTTTTTTAATATAATTATTATCATCATATAAATGTCCAATGACAATACTGAAAAGATAAACACGCCTTCGAACGTAAGTAACGAAGATTGGGTACTATATCTTCAATATATGCATTATAGATATCACGGAAATACAAACAATAATCCAGAGGAATATAATGTATGGTTGGCGAGAAACACTATTAGTAGTTCATAAAAAGCATATCATATTTTCATAATATATATTATATATTTTTTATAATTGCAATGATTTTTATTTATCATTATAAAAAGAAATAATTGGTGGATGTGTGCGATAATATATTTATTTATCTATTTTGCAATTTTACCAATAACTTGACTTTTGGATATTACCGGGAGATGCGTTTGTTGATATATCTCCGTTTAAATATAGTTTGGAAAATGCTTCATTCTGGAATAATTTATTTTTTTTTTCTTGAATATTTTTTTCTCTCCTTTGCTGTTTTTGCATAAAGTCATCTCTTAATTTTTCTATTATTTTTTCATATTTAAATTTCACATATTTAGTATATATTTCTAAAGCACTATCTATCAATAACGAAGGCGTTTCTTGTTTAATATATATGAGAAATGCTAACATTTCTGGTTCATTAACATATTTTTTTGCGAAATATTCTGCCGGTTGTTTATTTGACGATGCAGCATGTTTGCTTAATTCAATATCTTTTTTGGATATTTTATTATTATTATTAAAAAAGTTTTGGAAAGTAAGAATATCTTCGTCATTACCGCCTTTTATTTTATTCTCATTAGCAATAACATATTCTCCTTTTCTCTTAACAATATGAACATATTCACCTTTTTGTTTAATATATCTTTTATTTTTAGAACCAACATAAATACATTTTATAGAAGACGAAACAACACCCTTACCTTCTTTTTTATATAATTCAACCATATATTCTATTATATGTATTAGAATATATGTATGGCTAAATTTATGATTTTGCAATAAATATATTACAATACATAAAGTCTGTATAAATTATCGTCTATCGATAATATCAATACACGTGTAATGGTATTAAAACAACAGCTGAAAGTATAATTTGTTTGAGTTATTGGAAAAAATAGTTTTACCGATATAAGATAGACTTTTGACGAACTAGAGAAGAGTATAAAACAATGTTGTATAATATTCAACTGGTATTATACAAGTTCCAATAAGAATATATTTTGATAAGCCTAGCACACAATAATATATTTCTAAAACATTTTACATTTATATAATATTTATTATCATTCTTTATAACAAATTTGCAAATCTTTTAGAATACATAATAATATATTTCTATAACTTTAAACTTTTCCATAATATTCTTATAATAAAAAGATTATGTTCCTTATTTTATTCATTATCATTCTTTATAACAAATTTACAAATCTTTAATAATACATAATAATATAGTTCTATAACATTTTACATTTCTATAATATTCTTATAATAAAAAGATTATGTTCATCATTTTATTTAATACCATTCTTTATAACAAAATCGCCAATCTTTAAGAATACATAATAATATAGTTCTATAACATTTTACATTTCTATAATATTCATTATCATTCTTTATAACAAATTTGCAAATCTTTAAGAATACATAATAATATATTGCTATAACTTTAAACTTTTCCATAATATTCTTAAAATAAAAAGATTATGTTCTTCATTTTATTCATTATCATTCTTTATAACAAATTTGCAAATCTTTAAGAATACATAATAATATAGTTCTATAACATTTTACATTTCTATAATATTCATTATCATTCTTTATAACAAAATCGCCAATCTTTAAGAATACATAATAATATATTGCTATAACTTTAAACTTTTCCATAATATTCTTAAAATAAAAAGATTATGTTCTTCATTTTATTCATTATCATTCTTTATAACAAAATCGCCAATTTTTTAGAATACATAATAATATATTTATATAACATTTTACATTTCTATAATATTCTTATAATAAAAAGATTATGTTCCTCATTTTATTTATAAACCATAATTAACAATATTTAACATATCTGTTTCCTTAAGTAGTATAATATACTAATAGATTACAACACTTTATATTTTGAGATTACAATTGTGTAGTGTAGCACATAATAATATATTTCTATAACCTTTTAACATTTCCATAATATTCTTATAAAAAAAGATTATACGATACGCTATCCATTTTATTCAACATCATAATTTATAACTATTTTGCAAAACCTTAAGGTTATCATTTGAGTACATAATTATATATTTCTATAACTTTTAAACTTTTCAATATATTCTTGGAAAAAATTAATTATGTACTCATTTTATTCATTAGCATTCTTTATAACTATTTCGCAAATCCTTAAGAATAGATTTTGAGTACATAATCTTTTTATTTCTATAACTTTCAAACTTTTCTAAATATTCTTGGAAAAAATAAATTATGTACTCATTTTAATTACTACCATTCTTTATAACTATTTTGTAAAACCTTAAGGTTACAATTTGAGTACATAATCTTTTTATTTCTATAACTTTCAAACTTTTCTATAAATTCTTAAAATAATTAAATTATGTACTCATTTCATTCAACATCATAATTTATAACTATTTTGAAAAACCTTAAGGATATCATTTGAGTACATAATTATATATTTCTATAACTTTCAAACTTTTCTAAACATTCTTAAAATAATTTAATTATGTACTCATTTTATTTATTACCATTATTAACAATATTTCGCCAATCGTTGAGAATATATTTTGAGTACATAATTATATATTTCTATAACTTTTAACATTTTCTAAATATTCTTAAAATAAAAAGATTATGTACTCATTTCATTCAACATCATAATTTATAACTATTTTGCAAAACCTTAAGGTTACCATTTGAGTACATAATTTTATATTTCTATAACTTTTAAACTTTTGCAAATATTCTTGAAAAAAATAAATTATGTACTCATTTTATTTAACATCATTCTTTATAACAATATTTCGCCAATCGTTGAGAATATATTTTGAGTAGCGTAGCGTATAATTAATTATTTCTATAACTTTTAAACATTTCTATAATATTCTTAAAAAATATTATTATACACTACGCTACTCATTTTATTTGATACCATTATTATGAATATTTCGCCAATCGTTGAGAATATATTTTGAGTACATAATAATATATATGTATAAATTTCAAACTTTTGCAAATATTCTTAAAAAATATTATTATGTACTCATTTTCCTTAAGTAGCATTCTTTATAACAATATTTCGCCAATCGTTGAGAATATATTTTGAGTAGCGTAGCGTATAATTAATTATTTCTATAACTTTTAAACATTTCTATAATATTCTTAAAAAATATTATTATACACTACGCTACTCATTTTATTTGATACCATTATTATGAATATTTCGCCAATCTTTGAGAATATATTTTGAGTAGCGTAGCGTATAATTATATATTTCTACAACTTTTAAACTTTTCTATAATATTCTTAAAAAATATTATTATACGCTTCACTACTCATTTTGTTTTTTATCATTATTTAAGAATATTCGCAAATCTTTAACAATACAGTTTGTGTAGCTTAGAGTATATTATATATATAACTTTTAACATTTCCATAATATTCTTAAAATAAAAAGATTATACGCTACTCATTTTATTTAACATCATTCTTAATAACTATTTAGCAAAACCTTAATAATACATTTGTCCTGAAAAAATAATTTATACATTAAAATTGATAGTCAAAATTAAAAATATTATCATCCGCAAAACCAAGAAAGGCTTATCACAAAAAGCTAACAAGCTAACAGCGTATTAACGCAAAAAGAAAACCAAAGAAAAAGCAAAGAAAACGAAAGAAGATGCCTGTTCCTATCCAACAGCTACAGTGCGAGGCAAGCGATTTGTTTAGATATCGCGACGAAGACTGGCAAATATGGGGTGATTATACTTTTGTTAAAGTATTAGACCATAATAACGTTATGACCGTAGATGGAATAGGTCTGGTTCATAAACTCGAAGAGATAAAAGAAACTTTAGATGAGATGAAAGAAGAATTGGAGAAGGACAATGTCAAATATATGGAAAGCGAAGAAGGAGAACTATGTAAAATATTTGATATGGGAGAAAATATTATAATGGAAAATAAATGGTGGTTATATGACTACGAAATTGAAGAGTATTACGAAATGATAGAAGAAAAAATAATGGAATACTATGTTTTTGTAAAGGAGATTGAAGACGAGAAGAACAAAATCCAGATGGAGAAGGATGTATGCTTGGGAGTGTCTCTCGCTCTTCTTCGGTTTTAGAAAAAAGTCATTGTGTATATGTTATATATTTTGTATATGTTATATATTATGTATTATATATTATGTATTATGTATTATGTGTTATATATTGTATATTTTTATATTTTTATATTTTTAATATTCTAATGTGGGCGAAATGTAAATACTTTATATTCTTAATACGAATACTTTATGTTCTAATGTGGGCGAAATGTAAATACTTTATATTCTTAATACGAATACTTTATGTTCTAATGTGGGCGAAATACTAATATTTTATATTCTTAATATGAATACTTTATATTCTAATGTGGGCGAAATGTAAATACTTTATATTCTTAATACGAATACTTTATGTTCTAATGCAGGCGAAATACTAATATTTTATATTCTTAATATGAATACTTTATGTTCTAATGCGGGCGAAATGTAAATAACAATACTTTATAACAATTGCTAAATATGAATACTTTATATTCTAACGTGGGCGAAATACTAATACATTATATTTTTAATATGAATACTCTATATTCTAATGTTGGCGAAATACTAATACATTATATTTTTAATATGAATACATTATATTTTTAATATGAATACATTATATTTTTTAATATTAATACATTATATTATAATGTTGGCGAAATGCTAATATTTTATATTCTTAATACGAATGCTTTATATTATAATATGAATACAATACTTTCTAATGTGGGAGAAATGCTAATACATTATAGATAATTAAAAAGATTATTTACAACTTTAGAAAGAAGAAAATAAAAATTGATAAGGATTTATTAAATATTATGATTACATTTACTATGAATAATAGTGTAGCAAATATGAATATTGAAATGACTTGTCCTTGTGGTGGTGGTCAATCGTGTATTGTTGATAGACGAATTGTAGGAGACTTTGTGCACGAAGATGATTTATTCACTCAATCAAGAATACCTATTCGAAAGAATTGTTATACTAAATTCACAAAAGAACAATATGAAAAAATTAAACCTTTTCTTTGATAAATATCATAACAATATAATTATATTCTTCAATTAACATCATGTTCGCATATTAAACTTCCGGTATTAGTAGTCATTGGAACATTTATAACATGTTTATCTTGTCTTTCGCCAATAACTAACCAATCTATTTCTATTTCGTCGACGATATTTTCACAATTTATTGTTATTTTAGAACCATTTATAATTCCATAAACTCTATCATATGTTTTATTATTTCTTACATATAACGAAAAATTACTATTCAATGCCATAAATGTTCCAGCAGTCATTCCGCCTGTTGTATTACATTCATTGTCAATATCTACTTCACAAGTTCCATTAATAACCTTTTTTTTACCTCTATATATATTATCAAATCTTGATGATTCAACACATCCATGATATAAACTTTTATTTAAACCTAAAGGATGAGCTATCTTAAAATTCTTTGCATTTGCTACTAACGATGTTGATGTTATATCTCCATTTACAACTACAGTTCCTATAACATCTAGTGCAGATGTAGGATTGGTAGTGCCTATTCCAACATTACCTAAATGATATACACTAGGATTTGATGAATTATACGTCCATTGTGCTGTATAATCTTTAGTTATTTTATATTTTATGATAACATGCGGTGTATTATATGTTATATTAGTACCTGTAATTCCTGATAAAAACCCACTATTATATGGGGTTGAGTTTGTATTTGTATTATAATCGTCGAATGATGTTGTATCTCCTATGTTTATATTTGCTATTCCTGAAAATAAAAATGGAGCTGTTTCTACATATTTTAAATTGTCTAATAGTAATAATTGAACTTCTGTTTCTTCAGGAAAATTAACAACATACGGCGTTTTAGGTGTATCATTATCATTATATAATCCTAATATTTCAGCTTGTGTTAATGGTCTATCATATATACGTAAAGCGTCCATATAACCACCATATCTAGATGAATAGTTAGTCCTAGAACCAATAAAAACTTTAGCATTTCCTGTATTTACAAATACACCTGCATTATCAGAAGCAACTAAAACACCATTTCGGTATATGTATCTGTTTTTGGCATTATCTACTATAAAAACTAAATGTACCCAATTATTTATGTCTTCTTGATATGGTATTGTATCAATATCATTATTATAAAATGCTAATGTATATGTAAAACCACCACGCATCTCAAGATGTAATGATCTATTTGTTGAAAAAGAAACAGTTTGTGTTATTATTGTTCCTGGTTGTGTTTGATAGACCCACACTGAAACTGAAAATGGTTTATTATGAAAAGTATATCCATTTGTTTCTAAAGTATCACTTGTAAAAAACGAACTATTACCATATTTAAATTGTGTATTAGATATTACTGGCATTCCTTGATTTGCAGTTAAATGTATATTATTTCCGCTACTATCTTTAAAGTCGTCATCAAACTTAAAATGTGATACTAACGAACTATTTGTATTTATAGTATTTATAACAATATATTTATAATCACTATCAATATCTATTATGGTTTCGCTTGTAATAGGTGGAATAATATCTCTAATACTTGATGACTTGACTGTTTCTATTATTTTTCCACCTATTGTTATATTATCGCGTGATATTACCAAAGGTGGCATTCTATTCCTAATATATATTTTGAAACATATTATGTTTATATTCAAAATGTCAATTCACTTCATGTTCGCATATTAACATCCCTTCTCTATTTGTTAATTTATTTCTAATAATACCTTCATCGTGTCTTTCGCCTATAACTAACCATTCAACTTCTATTTCGTCAGCGATATTTTCACAACTAATTATTATTTTTCCATCTATTACCTCTCCTTTTACCATATCATAAGTTTGTTTATTTTCTAAAAATACTTGACAATTATTATTCAATGCCATAAATGTTCCAGTAGTCATTCCTCCTGTTGTATTACATTCATTATCAATATCTACTTCACACGATCCATTTATGACCATTTTTTTACCTCTGTACATATTATCAAATCTTGGACCTTCGACACATCCATGATACAACCATTTATTTAAACCTAATGGATGAGCTATTCTAAAATTCTTTGTATTTGCTACTAATGATGTTGATGTTATACCACCATTTATAACGACTGACCCTAAAACATCTAAAGCTGATGTTGGATTAGTAGTACCAATTCCTACATTACCTAAATGATATACACTTGAATTTATTGAATTATATGTCCATTGTAATGGAAAAATATAATCTTCTTCTATAATTATTTTTTTATACCTTATTATAACAATTCCAGAACCGCCATTACGTCCTCCAAGTGCATTATCTCGCTCGCATCCACCTCCACCTCCACCTGTCCCAGGAACTCCTTCTGTTCCTCTTCCTGCTTCAACATTTGTACCATTTCCTCCGCCACCTAAACCACCTTGAGGTATAATTGTAGAATTGACACCTTGTGTATTTATACCACCAGCTCCTCCACCACCATAATATACGAGAGTTCCTGTTATTTCATTTTCAATACCATCGCCACCGTTTGCTATCTCAATATTATGAGTACTATTAATTGGTATTCCAGAGTTATATGGTGCCGGTGCATCTTGTCCAGCACCACCGCCACCTCCAGGACTTCCAAAACTGCTTTCCCCCGATATACTCCCAAAACTCACAGTTAAAAAATTACTATAAGTTTCTTGTGGAAAAAAACTTACTGTATCATAACTTGAACCTCCACCCGAACTTACAGTGCTTGTATATATTGGAAATTGTCCGTCTATTGCACCTGCTCCACCTCCACCACCGTAGGATAATAATAATGTATCTGTTGCTTTTGCTATTGAACTTTCTTGACCATTATTACCTGTTCTCTGTTTTCCATTTGATTTTCCTCCTTGTCCTACATTTATTGTATGTTCTCCAGTTAAAAAATATCCATTTTGATACATTAATTGTCCTCCTCCTCCTCCACCATCACCACCTGCACCACCACCACCAACAACTAAAATATCACATTCTGTATTTTCGGAAAATGTTATTGAATATTGCGTTTGTTCGCTAACCTCCATACCATATATAAACCATTGTTCGATGTATAACATATACTCGTGATAAGTATCGTTGCCGACTAATTTATTTACAACTAAACCAAAACTATTATAAGTTCCTGATGTTGATACTGTGTTTTCGTATGTTCTTGTTCCACCTTCGATATATACAGCATTTGTCACGTGTATAAGTTCTATCCATGTTATTTCATCATTAGAACCATATATTTTAAAGTTTTCAGGTGCGTTTGTTATCCAACCTTGTGTTATTTTAAAAGCATATTTTGTAAGATTAATAGCAACCGGAAATTTTATTTTTATCCAATCACCATTATAACCTGGTACAATATTATCGGTTAAACTACTGTTAAATTGTCCTGTAGATTGCACATACCTATTGTTTGTAGACCAATTCCCACCGGGTGTTTGATTTAGCATAAAAACATACAATGGTGTATATTGTGCACTATCACTACTACTAAAACTTATAACATAATTCCCATTTCCATAATCCTGTCCGGTTATTGAATGATTTACAGACGATACATTTCGTATTGGCGGATACATTCTTTCTAAATTATTTAATGTATATGGATTATGGCGAAAACTCATATAATTGTAATCATTATTGATAACAATTGGTTTAACATATGTTTCCTTATTTAGAAATAATAACATAACCTCTTCGTCAGTCAATGCATTATTATATATACGAAAGTCGTCGATATATCCTGTATATCCTCGTCTATTTGATACATCCCTCCATCTTCCAATTTGGAAATGGTAATTATTTGTTATTAATGGATAAAATTTATTATTATGTATTTGATGTAACAATCCATTAACATAAGACTTTATTGTATGTTGTGCTAAATTAATATTAGCTGTTTTTAATTCTATAACTATCGTTACATGTGTCCATCCTGTATTAACAATGGGCATATTTACAGAAATGTTTAAAGGTTCATGTGTTGTTCCTCTACTAATAATCAATCTTAATTGATTTACATTATCTTGATGATAAAGCATAAATATATCTTCATTATCGCCATTATTAGCTGGACTTCCGTAAAAAATTATTCCAATATCACTTCCAAGCGATATAGTCCAACACCAAAAAGATATAGATATACTTTTATAATTTACATATGTAAATAACTTATTACCATTATTATCAATTAAGAATGAAATATCATTTTGTGATCCAGTAGTCAATAAACTACTATTTCCATTTACGTATTTTTCTGTTGTTAATGTTAAAGGTCCATTGGATATAGCGTTAAATATATCACCAACAGGAGAACTATTTAATCCTATATTTGTAACATTGTCAAACCTATAATGAGCTATAAGAGAACTGTTTTGAACCAATAATTCATTACCGTATATAAGCCATTGGCGAATATTTAATAAACTTGCATTAAAAGAATTACCACCCACAATTTTATTAACAACTAAACCGAAATTATTATAAGTTCCTATTGTTGTTATTGATACATCATATACACCATTAACATATACTGTGTTTGTTATATGTGTAAGTTCTACCCAATTTATTCCATTTTTTGAACCATATATTTTAAAGTTTTCAGGTGCTCTATCATTATTATTAAAAATTGTCGATAATTTAATTACGTATCTTGTTAGATTAATAGCAACCGGAAGTCTTATTTTTAACCAATCGCCTGTATATCCCGGAACAATATTATCGGTTAGACTACTAATAAATGTTCCGTCATGTACTATATACCTATTCTGTCCCCAATTCCCACCATTTATACTATTTACATTAAAAACATTCCAAGGTTCATAACCATTAGTAAAACTACTAAAGTTTATAACATAATTACCATTTCCATATACCTGATATTCTATTAAATGATTTACTGATGTTATATTTTGTATAGGTGGATACATTCGTCCTCTACTCTTTATAGTTGGTTCAGGACCTATAGATTGAGTTATACCTGTAATAACCGACTTGGCAGTTTCTATTATTTTTCCACCTATTGTAATATTATCGCGTGATATTACCAAAGGTGGCATTCTATTCCTAATATATATTTTGAAACATATTATGTTTATATTCAAAATCATATAAACACTTTTAATATTAATGTTCGCATATTAACATCCCTTCGTTATTTGTTAAGTTATTTCTAACAATACCTTCGTCGTGTCTTTCGCCTATAACTAACCATTCCACTTCTATTTCTTCCACGATATTTTCACAACTAATTATTATTTTTCCATCTATTATTTCTCCTTTAACACCGTCAAATGAATTTTTATTTTGCAAATGTAAAGAAAAATTATTATTCAATGCCATAAATGTTCCCGCGGTCATTCCACCGGTAGTATTACATTCGCTGTCAATATCTACTTCACAAGTTCCGTTAATTAGCATTTTTTTACCTCTATATATATTATCAAATCTTGGAGCCTCGATACAACCATGATATAACCATTTATTGATATTTAAAGGATGTTCAATTTTGAATGTCTTTGTACTTGCGATATATGAATTTGTAGAAATACTACCATGTACAACTACGGATCCTAAAACATCTAGGGCAGATGTAGGATTAATAGTACCAATTCCTACATTACCAAGATGATATACATTAAGATTTGATGGATTATATGTCCATTGCGATTCAAAAGGTATTTTTATAATTTTGTATCTTATAATTACTATACCAGAACCACCGTTTCCGCCTCTTCCAAAAG
>Ga0306898_1000610_pt1 | contig 13219 bp, 16 predicted proteins | sample AntRauMFilla1564_FD_190424 | JGI IMG/M metagenome (GOLD analysis project Ga0306898, IMG submission 190424) | Saline lake microbial communities from Rauer Islands, Antarctica - Metagenome Filla 1 #564 (v2) (version 2) | ecosystem: Environmental > Aquatic > Non-marine Saline and Alkaline > Saline ...
AGGTGGTATTAGCCGCGGCAAGTGCGGTCACAGGTACAGCTTCGGTGGTAACACTCTCGGGCGACCTAGGTGCAGGCAAAACTACCTTTACCCAACAGCTCGCCAAGCACCTCGGTATCACCGAGCACGTCGTCAGCCCCACCTTTGGGATTATGAAATCATACGAGCTGATGGATCACCCACAGTTCGACCAGCTGATTCACATCGACGCCTACCGGATCGAAGACATAAGCGAAGTCGGCCCACTCCGGTTCGAGGAATTATTCAAACAGCCGCGCACCCTGATTTGCCTAGAGTGGCCAGAAAAGATTGAGAGTATTTTGCCGGCGGAAAAAGTAGGGGTTTTAATTGAGATAAGGGAAGGCGAGGAGCGAAAGGTTGTATTTGACTTTTAAATAAAAATGCGTATAATATAACTAGTTTAATCCGTCAACTTTGAAAGGTATGACAAATGAAAAACGTTCTTCTTGCTACCGCAATCACCTTGTGTACTGCAACAAACGCGTTCGCTCAGTCAAACGAAGACAGTTGGACAGTCGTCGAATCCCAGCAGTGTGAAAACACGGCTAGCGAAATTGCTAGTCGACTCACCGCTGAGGGTATCGAACAACGCGAGCAGATTCGGGTTGGTGAAGCATTGATTGCAACTGCACAATTTGAATCAGACAACGATGACGTTGTGACTGTTTTGCGAATCTTGCAAGACGGTAACTGGGTTGAGTTTACCGATATGTCGGTTGAGCGCGTGTCGGAATTCACGGCTTTTGCCCTAGCGCATAACGGTGGGGTAAATATTGCTCAACTGCAACGATGTGCCATGTTGGACGCGGTGGAATCGCTTACTGGTATAAGTGATCTCTTCAAATGAGTGATCTTACCGCCCTGACGAACGGAAACCATTCGTCAGGGCGGTTTTTGTTTACCCAGCTGGATTACGTACTGCGATTACTCGGCCTGAGAAGTATAGATCGAAATCTTTGTACTTGAGGGTGTGATTGATTTGGGTGTTGTTATTCTCGAAGCCTCCTGGATTGTGGAAGGTGAGTGTGCGGTCTTTTTTGTTGTAGCTGGTGATCAATATTAGGTGGCCGCCGACTTGGTCTTTGGGAGCGGTGTCGTAGTCACGGATATTTGGGTTGACCGATGCGATCACTAGTTGGTTTTTGGATAGTAGATACGCGATCTTGCGAAACGACAGTCGACTATAAATCGTCGCTTTGAGGTTGAAGGTTTTGATCCATTTTGTATACGCGTGGTGCTGCATGCCTGAAATACTTGCGCCGTCTTTTTTGTACACCATGAATTTGGCCGCATCGCGCGCTAAGGGAATAGTTTGAAATTCACCTTTATTAAAATACTTGAGTAGCATCGCGGTGCACGCCATACCACAGGTCGATAATACCCAGCGCTCGTATTCTTCGATCGACCTCGCACCAGAATCTTTCCACATCACATCTTTGGCGATCGGCTGGCGGTCTTTGATCACCATCTCGGCCCATGACAGGTTCGCGAATTGCGAGATGTACGGCACCGTGCGCCTGACCTGATCAGGTACAGAGGTGAGCCTGGCGCGCACACTGAGACTAAGGTTGCTAATTAGCAGTTGTATTTTATGGAAGAATTTCATGTAGGATCAGTGTAGCAAAAAAGTTATACTAATGGCATATGGCAAAGAAAGAAATCCCCACCTTGGTCCTGCTTGATTCACACGCTATTTTACACCGGGCGTACCATGCGTTACCTGACTTCGTATCACCCTCAGGTGAGCCAACTGGTGCCCTGTATGGTGTGACAACGATGCTACTGAAAATTATCGAGGAGTTTCGACCAAGGTACATCGCGGCGTGTTACGACTTGCCTGAGCCGACCTATCGCCATGAAGCCTACAGCGCGTATAAGGGCGGCCGCCAGAAAACCGATGACGCGCTGGTTAAGCAAATCATCGCCGCCCGCGATATCTTTAAAAACTTTGGGATTCCGATTTTTGAAAAGCCGGGCTTTGAGGCTGATGACTTGATCGGCACCATTGCCCACCTGACCGCCGAGACGCCCGAGCTGCGGGTGGTGATTGCCTCGGGCGATATGGACACGCTGCAGTGCGTGGACAAAACCCGCGTGACGGTATTTACCCTCAAGCGCGGGATCAACGACACTATTATTTACGACGAAGCCGCAGTCAAAGCCCGGTTTGGATTTGGCCCCGCGATGGTGACTGATTACAAAGGTCTGCGTGGTGATCCATCAGACAACATTCCCGGAATCAAGGGAATTGGCGAAAAAACTGCCACGACTTTACTTACAACCTTTGGCACACTCGAGCAAATTTATAAAAAGTTAGAAGCCAAAGGTGGCGAGGAAAAATTCATCGCTGCTGGGATCACCAAACGTATGGTGGGACTCTTGCAAGACGGCCGCGAAGACGCCGAGTTTTCTAAGATGCTCGCCACGATTCGCACCGACGCGATTGAGAGTTTTGCACTAGATACAACCGAGTGGCGTGAACACGCCAACATCGAAGGCATTCAAAACTTATTTTCACAGTATGGTTTTCGCAACATGACCAGCCGCATAGAGCGTTTGTTCAATGTGGTGCTGGTCGACAACGAAGCCGAGGCCGCCAAGGTGGGCTCGGAAGAGATCGCTAAAGCCAGTATTTTGCTGTGGTTACTCGAGAGTGAGCGCACCAATGCAAGCTACGAAGATATTATCGACTACGGCCGATCATTTCTGCAGCTGAATACTTGGGCTGAAATCATGTCGGCGATGGAAGAGAAAGTAAAAGCCGAAGGTTTGTGGGAGCTGTACACCGACATCGAATTGCCACTCATCCCAGTGCTGAAAAAAATGAAAGCGACTGGAATTATTCTCGATACCAAGTACCTGAAAAAACTTTCAACTAAGTTGCATAAGGAGCTCACATCACTTGAAGCCTCAATCTATAAACACGCGGGTGTAGAATTCAACATCAACTCACCCAAGCAAATGGGGGAGGTATTGTTTGATACCCTCGAACTCAAAATCAAAAACGCCAAGAAGACGGGAGGTGGGCAACGATCGACCAAAGAATCAGAACTAGAAAAGTTGCGCGACGAGCACCCAATCATCGCGGATATTTTAAGGTATCGTGAATTGAAGAAGCTCGTGTCCACGTACATCGACAATTTGCCAGAGATGGTTGGTCCTGACGGACGGATCCATAGCACGCTGCTGCAAACAGGTACCTCAACTGGCCGCATGGCCAGCAAGGACCCTAACTTGCAAAACATCCCGATGCGGACTGAGGAAGGGCGAATGGTGCGTGGTGCGTTTGTCGCCGAGAAGGAGTATCAGTTGGTCGCGATCGACTACTCGCAGATCGAGTTGCGGATAGCGGCGATTATGTCGGGTGACCCACAGATGATCGAGATTTTTAAGAAAGGCGAAGACGTACACAGCGGGGTAGCGTCACGCGTGTTTGGGGTGCCGGAAAATGAAGTCACACCCGACATGCGCCGCAAAGCCAAGGTGATCAACTTTGGGATTTTGTACGGGATGGGCGTGAACGCCTTGCGGATGAACCTGGGCGCGGACACGCCGCGCGCCGAAGCCCAGGAATTCCTCAACGCGTATTTTAATACTTTCACGCGCCTGGCCGAGTATTTAGAAGAAACAAAAAGCTTCGCCCGCGAGACCGGCTACACGGAGACGATGTTTGGTCGCCGCCGCCACTTCGCGGGGATCAGCAGCAGTATCCCCTTCATCCGCGCCCAGGCTGAACGCATGGCGATCAACGCCCCGATTCAGGGGACGGGTGCCGATTGCATGCGCGTCGCGATGCGTCAGATCAGCGAGTATATCGAGGGACTGAAAAAGTCAGATGACGTGCGAATGCTACTACAGGTCCACGATGAACTGGTGTTTGAAATCAAAGATAGTGAAGTAAAAAAAGTTGTACCAGAGTTGGTCAGAATTATGGAAGCAGCGCTCGCTGGGAAAGATGATTATGGAGTACCACTGAAAGCCGAGGTGAAGGTGGGGGAGAATTGGAACGATATGTAGGGACTATAAAAATATCCTGAGAACAGACTCTTGTAATTGGGAAATTATTCTAAAACTTGTTACTATTACTACATGACATCTCAACTACAATCAGTACTCGAGCAAGCTTCTCACCTGTCGGAGGCTGAGCAAAACCAATTGGCGAGTGACTTGCAAGAGCGAATTATTGCGCTCAAAGTAGCGCGCGGTGAAGCTGATATTGCCGCTGGGAGAACTCAACCAGCGACTGATGTGTTTCAAGAATTGCGAGCGCGTTATGAACTTGCGAGTTGAAATAACCAAAGAGGCCAAGGAAAATTTGATTGAAATTGGTGATTATATTTCGATAGACAGTACTACAGCTGTGTTGAGTGTGATTGATTCACTTGAGCAGTTATGTATGTCACTCTCTGTGCTACCTGAGCGTGGTTCATTATATGGGTATCAACACCGCAGATTGATTGCCGGTCGCTACCAGATCGTGTATCGGATTGATAGAACCACTGATAATCCTGTAGTTTATATTGTAGCGATTCATCACACAGCGCAAGATATAGAATCAAACGATTATTAATCTTTATGCTGAAACTCTACTTCGGATCAGACAGACAAGGTGTACGCGATGGCGCGACAAGTTTTGTAGAAGGTAACGCTGCGCTGGGCGCCACCGTCACTACCCTCGACGCGCAGTTGTATGCAGCTGGGCAAATATCCGATGCACTTGGTGCTGCCTCGCTCTTTGGCGGAGAGGAATGGTTTGTAATTGATACGCCGTCGGCAAACGCTGAATTCAACGACGCAGTCCAGTCGAACTTGGCCGAGATGGCCGAGTCTCAAAACACCTTTATTATTCTCGAAGGGGCGCTGCTCGCGCCAGCGAAAAAAGCTTACGCCAAGCATGCCGCCAGTAGTGAAGAGTTCACCGCGACTAAAGTCGAAGCGGCTAATCCCTTTGCGCTTGGGGAAGCGCTGGCTTCAAAAGATCGACGAAAGCTGTGGGTTTTGCTACAAGAAGCCAAACACCGAGGTGACCCGGCCGAAAAAATCATAGGCTTGATTTGGTGGCAGTTAAAAGCACTGCGCTTGGCTGACGTGACCGCAAGTGCAGCTGCAGCTGGAATGAAAGATTTCCCATACAACAAAGCTAAACGTTCGCTAGCCAAATTTGCGCCCGGCGAAGTGTTAACTTTGTCGCACTCTCTGATCGAGCTGTATCATGATGGTCACTCGGGTGTGCGCGAGATTGATTTGGCACTAGAGGCTTGGGTGCTGGGTGGGAGATAGAAACTGTTGGACATCGGAAGTCCAACAGTTGATACTGATCGACCAGACAAAATCATCATCTAGTCGAGCCGACTACCGCGGCGTTTGTCAGTATCCCAGCGGGGATTCCGGTGGTAGAGCCAGTGACTCAGCTGGGTGAATTTTTCTTTGTGGTGACGCGGTTTGTGGGGTTGATGTTGCTGGGGTTGTTGATTGGGGTGGTGGGGAATGTGTTTCGAGGGTTGCTGGGGCGTCAAGAATGATGTCTTAGTATTTGTAGAATGTTAATATACTTGTATGTTCGAAAAAATATATAAAGTTGCTTGCCTGCTGGTTGTTACTTTCTTTTTGTCAGCGTTAACTAATTCATTTGAAACAACAGCTGATAAACATCAGTCCACATTAGAAGCCTATAATGATTGCCAAGTTCGAGGTGCGAGCAGGGAGATTTGTACAGCGCTACTTGGAAACTAGTTTAAAATTAGTAGTAAAACCCGTATTCAAGAATCTTTGATATGTAGCTTCAAGGGGTCTCGGTCATTACATGACCAGTATACCTTTTGGATATATTTTCCTTTCAGTCAAATCTATCGCAAAAGCTTTTCGAGCCCTACGTAAAAAGTCTCCCAGACTTTTTACTTGAAGGTGCACAACAAAAAATCCCCTGAGGGATTTTGAGTTGTGCGCCTTCAAGGGCTCGAACCTTGGACCATCTCCTTAAAAGGGAGCCGCTCTACCATCTGAGCTAAAGGCGCATGTTTTATGTAACGTGCCATTCCTTAATCAAGGGGTAAATAGTACGGGGTACTGTTTACGCTACCGTGATTAGCTAAAGGCGCATGTTTTGTCGCGAAACTATAACATTTTGAAATGATAAATCAACCGTTTTTGTTGCTTGGTCTGGTAGGCTACTGGTAATGAAATATCTGATTATTGAAAATGTCCGCAGTGCGTACAACGTGGGTGCGATGTTTCGCACCGCCGACGGTGCCGGGTTCGACAAGATATTCTTGATTGGATATACACCGACCCCGATTGACCGCTTTGGGCGGGTGCAAGCTGAGATTTCAAAGACTTCGCTGGGTGCTAGCGCAATCATCCCCTGGGCAAAAGCAGAGTCATCGGTTGAGGTGATTGCAAAGCTGCAGGCTGATGGGTGCACGGTGGTGGCGATTGAACAATCAGCGAGGTCAGTCTCTCTGGCTGAATTTGTGGTGCCAGATACTGTGGCGTATGTGATGGGAAATGAAGTTGGTGGAGTGACGGATGAGACGCTTGCGCTGGCTGATGTCGTAGTAGACATTCCGATGCTGGGTCAGAAAGAATCACTAAATGTATCGGTCGCCGCTGGTATAGTTATGTATCATGGTTTGGTATAAAAAAATCTGTGAGAAGTTTTGGCTAGCACCCTGGGTGTTGGCTGGAGGATTGCTTGGTGGTGCGTTTGTGTGGTCAGGATTGTGGCTCGTTGGGTTGGTTGGGATTGCGTATATTTTCCACCTGACACTAACCGAGTCAAGCTGGAGGCGAGTGATACTTGGCTCGATTGCTGCGTGGACAATTAAATCCGCCCTGGCCCTGGCTTGGTTTTGGAGTGTGTACCCGATTACTTGGCTCGACATTGGCTCGGGTGGATTGCAGATTGGGTTAATCGGCGTGTGGTGGTTTACCGCCGCTTTGTGGCTAGGTCTGGGTGGGGGATTGTTTGGACTACTGGTGTTTGCACTGCAGAAGCGGTTGCCAGTCGGGTGGCTGTACACCACCATCCCTGCACTCTGGCTACTGGCGGAGCTGGTTGGCTCTCTGATTTTCTCCATCCTTACTATCGGTCCGGGCGGTGCTGTTACCACGGCGTTTAGTTTTGGGTACGTCGGATATCTGTTGGCACCGCATCCGTGGTTATTACAACTGGCGTCGCTAGGTGGGGTGTATGCTTTAGGGTTGTTCGCGGTTGCTTTGGCCGTTGGTTTGTTGGTGTTGGTGCAAAACCGACCGCAGTATCGCGGATATTTTTTTGGGATAGTGGTTGTGTTGTACGCCACTAGTTTTATTCCATTGCCAGTTTCGACGGTTGAAACTACCGAAGAACGCAGTGTGGTAATGATCGATACTGCCTTCAGTCCAGCTGAATTTCGTACCAGTGAAGGACGCGCGGCCGTGCAGGTAGAAATTAAATCTGCGGTTGATGCGGCGCTAGCACTACAGCCTGATTATATTCTGCTACCAGAAGACTCGCGGTACTTTGATCAGCAAACCAACCCAGCTCTTACCCAAGCGCAATTCAGTTTCTTGAATAATAGCCCGTCGACGATTATTCTTGATAGCGGCCGCACTACCGTCGACGACCAAGTAGTCTTGCAGTCGTACATCTATAACGGCGTAGCGGACGTGGTTGATCAATCCCAAAAGCGCTACCTCGTGCCCCAAGGGGAATTTATGCCGGCGCTGTATGCTGGTGCGCTGCGGCTATTTGGCCAGGGTGATGTGGTGGCGCTGGTAGAGCAATCGCTTGCATACCAGGTTGGCCTCGATACCAGTCAATCTGACTTTGCATCGTCTTCACCGGGGGTACTATTTTGTTTTGAAAGTGTATCGCCCTGGGGAGTGCGTCAGATTATGCAAGAGCGTGGCGACGTGCCGTTTATCGCGCACCCTGTGTCGCACGCCTGGTTTAACAACCCACGCACCCTGTGGCTACAACTGCAGGCGATGCTGGCGGTCCAGGCAGTGTGGAATCGACAGTACATCGTCAGTTCTGGCAACATGGTCGCTGGTTATGTTGTGACACCGGCTGGTACAATCGAACAACCACAGGTGTTGCAAGTAGCCGAGCAGTGGTCACTTCATCAGGTAAATATTCCATAATCATAATATGCAATCGTACATCACCAACAAACTCAGTAGCTTTCTCGCGGTCGGGTTGTGTATCGCGTTTACTTACGCTTGGTTTGGTAACACCGTCGCGCAGTGGCAAGCGATACTACTCGCCATTGTTATCTTTGGCTACGGACATTTCTTGGTGGGTTTTTACTACCAAATTAAAGGTTTCTTTCGTAAGTCACACCCGTGGCGATACGTCGGTACGTTTGTATTTTTGACGATACTGTCGATCGTGTTTACCTACGCATTGTTTTTCTATATTGGGTTTGTCGCCGCGCTGTTTATCGGTTTTCTTTATTTCCTATTACACGGTTTGCTCAACGAGCAAACACTGATTGAACGACAAACTGGTCACCAGGTGTCGTTGTGGCACCTGGGTGCGCTGGCACTATTTGTTATTGCGCTACTGACGTATTCGGTTCCTGACAAAACATTTTTCTTCGATCAATACTTGCAGTTCACTGATATTAACGAGTTGCAAGTCACATATATATTTGAAGAATATTATTTAGGGCTGGAATACTTTGCTCAGATATTCTGGGTTGGATTTGCCCTAAGCATGCTTACTCTGCTGATCGCGTGGCTTCGACATGGCTACGGTCAGTTGACGCTGTTTTTGTTTGGATTACTTGGTACTACTACGGCGCTGGTGTATACATTTGGTCCGCCGGCTTATATTTATATGTATGTCGTAGTGGTAGGGTATCATTTTATGACTTGGCTGTTGTTCTACCTTGTTGAGATGAAAAAGCGAGGGTCGACCATCTACCGCACGTTTGTCTGGCACAATGTGTTGGTCTTGCTACCGTTTGTGGTTGCTGGCTATTATTTCTTTCAACCAAATACGCCAGCACTAGCGACACTCCTGCTCAATTATCAATTGTTTGTGGTGATGACGTACATCCACATCTCGACGTCATTTATGAATGATCAGTGGTTGATCAATCTGCAAGAGAAGTTCTACGGATTATTTAACCGTTAAGCTTAGCGAGCAATTCTCGTACTACCTGCGCATCGCTCCATTCTTGCTTGGTGTCGTTTGGTCCCATGATGTATGGATCGGTCCCTTTGCCGCTGACCAGCACGTAGCCGCCGGCAGGGCACCTGTCGATCGCAGTTTTGATTGCGCTGCGCCGATCCATAATAATCTCGACTGGTGCCTCGTCGCTCATACCACTCTGCATCTGATCGAGGATACTTTGCGGGTTTTCGTCGTATGGATCTTCGTTGGTGAGGATTACCTGGTCACAGTAATGCTCGGCGATTCGCCCCATCTCGGGTCGTTTCCAGGTGTCGCGCCCACCACCAGTATTACCCAGCACGCCAATCTTGAACTTGTCTGGAAAGGCTTCGTATAGCTGTGTGAGGGAATCAGGTGTATGGGCGTAGTCGACCACGACGGTGATTTGCTTTGAGCCCGTGGGTGCGCGGAACTGCTCTACTCGGCCGGCCACTGGTGGCAGCTTGGCCAGACTTTCTCGAATTGATTCAAGTGAGATCCCGATTGACCGCGCATAGGTAATTGCCGCCAAAGTGTTGTACACATTAAATTGCCCGACAATCGGCACCCGGATCGTGACATTGTCGATCACCATAGTGACTGAATCTTTTTGCAGGGTGTGCAGGGTGAGGTTGCTCAGGCGATAGGGTAGGATTCGCTCCACCTCATAGCTAAGGAAATCTTGCCCATGCTCGTCGTCGACGTTGGCCACGAGGGTGCGCGGGCGCTTGATACTGCTTGAGACCGCTGCGGCTAACCGCAACTTGGCGGCTTTGTATTTGGCAAATGAGCCGTGTGACTCGATGTGCTCGGGGGTGAGGTTGGTAAATAGCAGTGCGTCGATCTCGACAAATTTATGTCGGAATTGTTTGGCGCCCTCCGAGGTCATCTCAACCACGGCGTGGGTGCAGCCAGCTTCGACCGCGCGGCGCAAAAACCGCTGGATAAAAAACATCCCTGGCATGGTCATTTTGTATAAATTGCGCTCGGTGTCTTCGCCGTAGGTAAACTGGATGGTCGAAAGGGAAGCGGTCTTGTATCCTGCACCACGCAGAATGGTCGCTAGGATTTCGGTGGTGGTTGATTTACCTTTGGTGCCAGTGATACCGATCACGACAATGTCGCGCGACGGATGGCGAAATTTGACCGCTCCGATATACGCCAGGGCGTAGTGATACGCTGGCTGGGCGATTTTAAATAGTGACTTTGGGATGACCTTTTTGACGGTTTGGCGGAAGTTGCTCATAGTAGAGTTACGGTAATTGCTTGAGGGCTTTTTTGATAATTTGGTTGACCGAGTCACCGGGGGCAGTGTGAGTCTGGACGGTCTCGCGGGCGGCGGCTGCATCGTACCCTAGCGCGATCAAAGCATCAATCGCATCTGCGTGAGTTGGGTCAATTGGCTTGCTTTCACTCACCGCACTGGCTAGGTCGCCAAGCTTTTCGTGCAGCTGATTCACGATATTTTCGCAGGTCTTCTTGCCGATACCTGAGAGCTTGTGCAGCTGGCCAGGCTCGTTGTTGGCGATTTGCTCGATGAGTAGGGTAGGGCTGGCTTGGCACATCACCGCCAAGGCTGACTTGGGGCCGATCTTTGGCACCTTGAGTAGTAGCTCGAATAATTGCCGCTCAGTATCGGTAGTAAATCCATACAGATCAAGCGCGGTTTCGCGCACGGCCAAGTAGGTATACAGCACACAGTCCTCATGCAGTGCATAGGTAGTGGTGAGAGTCGGGGTGTAGATCAGATATCCGACGCCGTGCACACTCAGAACAATCGCATTATCTTCGATATGGGTAACTGTGCCGTGTAATTGTCGAATCATAGTCCTATTGTACTAGATTACTTAGCTAGCAAAACCCTTGCCTTTTACATTTCAATGCGGTACAGTACGGCGAATCAAGAGAAATATATATGCCTATTACTACCGGAGCCAAAAAAGCCTTACGAGCCTCAGAACGCAAAAAAGTGTTCAATATTCGACGTAAGTCAACCATGAAAGACGTTACCAAAGCAGTCGACAAAGCTGTGCTAGCTGGTGACACCAAAAAAGCCGAAGAACTACTACCATCAGCCTACAAGGCGATCGACAAAGCAGCCAAGCGCGGAGTCATCAAGCCAAACACCGCAGCCCGAAAGAAGTCACGACTGACCGCCCGGATTGTGAAGGCGAAGGCTTAGTTAGAAGCAAAAGGAAATAAAACAAAAAACCGCACGAGCGGTTTTTTGTTTGTTTGATCTAACTCTACAACTTAGTCACATCCGTATCATCTTCCTTGAGATACGTCCGCAGTACTGGTACCAGTGCGTACCACAGCACCCCAAATATCACCAAAGCGGCGACTGGATACACAAAGTCAGACATGGGCTCACCGATAAAATCCTCGACTAATTCTTCAGCTATATACGCCACGACTAGTAGCACTACGAGAATCGGAGTGATACTAAGCAAGCGGGAAATGATTGGTTTCATGTCTAAATTATATACCAAATGTTGTACTGGAAAAGTCTGGTTGTTCGCGCCAGCGGCTTGTATAATAAGCGCTATAAAAATATATATATGACAATAACCATTCAAAAATCAGTTTTACTTACAGCGACATTACTGGCTGCTGTGGCATTTAGTGTGCCGTTTACATCATTCGCGTACACCAATCTACAAATCGAAGTAGAGTTTGATGACGGCCGCATCGAAGTAGACGTTGATCACGACGAAGCAGGGCAAGAGATCGAGCTTGAGCTGGTATTCAACACTACCGACCTAGACGAAGCCTACCGTTTGACGGCCGAAGAACTAGACTTAACTGTCGCTGAAGTAGAAGCCGCCGTGGTGAGTATTACTCGTGACGGTGTAGCAGAGGTTGTAACTACAACAGCTGTAGATGCAACTGAACCAGTAGCTGTAGTAGAAGAAGTGGAAGTAGTAGCTGTGACTACCAGCGTTGATACTCCAGCTGAGGAATCAGCTGAGCGAGTAACTATGCAGCAGCAAATCATTTCGCTACTACAACAAATCGTAGCGCTACTGCAATTGCGATAGTAGTTAATCTTAGAGTAAAAACAACACACCTTGATTAGGGTGTGTTTTTATTTCTTCGCAAACAGCACGATTCGATTGCCACCTACTTGCTTGCCGTCGACCCAAATACTGCAAGCCATACCAAACATGTGCCAGGCCGAGCCCATTTTGATTTCTATGTTGTATTGCTGGTAGGGGAAGTGATATATCGCACCCGCCATTTCTTTTAATGAAATCTCAGTTGCATCTTTGTGCGACTGCAGCTCTATTTCATCATTAATATAAATCGTTTCAATTGATTCACCCTTCAGGTTCCAACCGTTTTCAACCCTGATCGTCCCGCCAGCAAATTCGGCTTGCCATTGTTTTGTGTACATATTGAGTAGTATCTTAAAAAAGTTGTGAATCTCAAGTTTAACGAGATTCTATATAAATTATATCGCCATCTGGAATTATTTGAACTTCTACCGTCAAACTGCCAGCCGCTTTATGAGCATGAAATCTATGGTGCCCGTCAATAACCTGATACCCATCTTCATATTTTCGAACTGAAATCGGTGGCCCATTATACGTTCCGTTTTGTATTGCTTCTACCATATCTAATACTTTAGCGGCACTTAATACATCATCCATTTTTTCATCAGGTTCAAAACCTACCAAGTGTTTTATTTCAATTATTTCACCGGGTAGTGATTCAAAATCATAATCACTAGGGTGTTCTACACCAGTATTGTATTCACTAATTCTCATTACCCATTTGTGTGGTCGTTTATTTTCTATTTCAGAAGGGTGTTCGTGCATTTTTATATTATAACGTGAATATTTAAAAACGTAGTGTTTTGAGTTGGTTCGATGATGAGAGGGATTCAACCAAATACAACAAAACCCAAAGACATGCTTTAGGTTTTGGTATCTGCGGAGGGAGAGGGATTCGAACCCTCGGTACCTTGCGGTACGCTGGTTTTCAAAACCAGTGCGATCGACCACTCTGCCATCCCTCCGATTGTCGATCAAGCTAAGACATATTCCTTAACTTGGT
>Ga0306898_1000611_pt1 | contig 13218 bp, 13 predicted proteins | sample AntRauMFilla1564_FD_190424 | JGI IMG/M metagenome (GOLD analysis project Ga0306898, IMG submission 190424) | Saline lake microbial communities from Rauer Islands, Antarctica - Metagenome Filla 1 #564 (v2) (version 2) | ecosystem: Environmental > Aquatic > Non-marine Saline and Alkaline > Saline ...
TCTTATTGTAATTATTTATTTTTATTTTTCTTTAGGGAAGTTGGGAAGTTACAATAGAATTAATTAGTGAAGATAACTGAAGAAAGTTTCAGTTGGGAAGATGGGAAGTTGGGAACATAAAAACTTCTGTATACAAAAAAAAAATATATATAAATACTTTTCAAGAAATTCCCGTCCCATCGTCCCAGCACTAATTCCTTCAATTATCCTCACTCTTCTTTTCTATTGAGACGTCCTATCGTCCCAGCACTAATTCCTTCAATGATCCTCACTATTCAGTTCAATTGAGACGTCCCAGAATCCCAAGACCCCGTCCTTCACTTCACTTCACTTCACTTCAGAGCTCAGCGATTATGCTGTATTGGTTTATTGGGGGGAGGCTGTTTTAAAAACGTTGAATGGATATTTTATTAATATAATGAGAACTTGGGAAGTCCTGGGTGGGAAGTTATGTAAAATCATATAAAAATTTTATCTCTACTATAGAATATACTATAGAATGAAGAAGATTCCAGAATTAGAAAGTGCTCTTGACCTTTTGAATAATTCTAGTGTGATTAATCTCTTTCGCAAAGTCACAAATAAAAAAATAATTTGTACTGATATTAGCCGATTGAGAGGATACTGTTTTGATACAAGTAAAATGGTTTACAAAGAAATTGGGGTTAATGAAGTTATTGGTTATATTAGAGAAGATTTAGTGTGCTACCTCGCAAAATATATGAATTATAAAACAGATCAAGGATCTGTTCTCAAATTGCTCAATAAAATTGGAACACTTAGTTTTCTGAAAAGCACAGCAGAATTGATGATGACACTTATTGGTAATAAGGATCAAGATTTTGTCAATAAACTTGACGCAGACAAGGATTCTATCAACTTTCGGAATGGATTGATCGAATTGAAGACAGGAAAGTTTAGGAAGAGGACCGAAAAAGATTATGTGACGAAATATCTTGATTACGATTACACAGAAAAAAGATATGAGACAGAAAAAAAAGATATCATCAATCTAATGATGATGGTTTACAATAACGATCCTTCTTTGGTGTTAACCAATTTGAGTTGGTTTGGATATTGTCTAACAGGTCACATTTCTGAGCAAAAATTTATGGCTTTAATCGGTCATGGAGCAAGTAATGGAAAAAGTACAATGAGTGAGTTATTTCAAAATGTTTTTGATATTTATTCCTTTAAAGCTGAAAGGAAAACATTCAGTGCAGATTACCAGAAAAAACACAAACAATATATTAATTTTAAAAAACCAACAAGGTATATCTGGTTAGAAGAAATTGATAAATCTAAATTGGACGTTGATGTTATCAAAGATATTGTTTCAAGTGAAAAATTAAATGTAGAAATTATGTATGGTACATCTGAAATATTAAAACATCAATGTAAATTGAATTTAGTCTCAAATTACAACCTAAATTTTGATACAGATAATGGAATTAAAAGGAGAGGATTGATGCAAAATATGAGTAATAAATTTCTTGATAAAGATGAATATGATGCCTATACTGACTCAGATAAAGGAAAGGGAATTTATTTGAAGGATTTACAGGTCTTAAACAGAATGAAAAGTGATAAACACAAGAATGAATTCGTAAATATATTATTGCCATTCACCCAAATCTATTACAAACACGGACTACATACTTCAATGAAAATTCAAGCGGAATTTACTCAATTATGTTCGGAAAACGACAAAATGAGTTATTTCATTGAAAAGAATTTCGAAAAAACAAACAAAGAAGAAGATCGTATCCAAAAAGACGATTTTGTAAAACTTTATAGAGAGAACAACATTGAACAAAAAGCGATATCTTGGAAAACTCTTCTAAACGACGTAAAACGACTTAAATTAGTTTACAAACCAAAAGCAAGAGGTGGTAAAAATGGATTTCAAGGATGTATTGTGGGAATTAAACAAAAGAAGGTTAAAGACCAATATGCTTTTGATGACAGTGATGATGAATGTGTTGAACAGGAACCAATTGTCTATGAAGATGAAGAAGAAGAAGACAAAGTTACTGGAACAATAGATAAATTTGTAGAGCAAAATTACAAAAAGAAAAAGATTTTTGATGTGAAAAAAATGACAACAATAATCGAGAAATACTGTTGTTGTCCTCGTCGTTGTCTATACGACAAAGACAAAGACAAAAAAACAAAAAATAATAAAAATAAACTGAATGATTGTCCGTACAATAACCGCACCTTAAAAGAATATAAGAAAGAATTAGAAGCAGAGGCAAAGATATTTGACGAATATCGTATCAAAACAAATACGGTGTTTTTACAAGAAGGTAGTGATGATGAAATATTAGTAGAGGATGATGATGATGATTCTACGGTGTCTGAAGAAGAAGAAGAAGAAGTATCAGCAAAAGATTTAGCATCAATTTTACTTGACGTAGAAGATGAATTCTGGTCAGCATAATAACGCTCATTAATCAATGATTGTTATTATATTTTGTGATCATTTCTGGGACGATTCCCATGAGATAACTCTTCTTTTCCCAGGTAGCTTCATCCTCAGGAAATCCTCTCCACTTTACTTTATAATAAATGACATTTCTTTCTTTCTTGTGATCAATAAGTTTTTCAACAACATAAGTCTCTGGTTTGCCTCGAATAACTTTAGGATTAGGATCTTGTTCATTCTTTGGAATAACTTGGAGCTGATTTTTTGTGTAAGCAGGATTCTTTCCATCAACACGGTACATGGGAGGATATCCTGGTTTGAGAAGAAGCTGTTCGATTACGTGAGGTTTAGGATCCCATCGGATGTCCGTACTTCTGAACTTTCCGTGTAATTTCTTTCCGTGAACTTCCCGTGGTTCGTCAAGAGCAACACGAACCTTGATTCCTTCATCGAGAAGAGTGAGAGCATCTCCTTCTGCAACAGGGACATCTGCAATAGGTTTTTGAGGCTTTGTTTTTTTATTGAGAGCTTCGATAATAACTGGAAGATCTTCAATCCATTGGCCATCACTCTGCCCAGTTAAAATTTCTTGTCCCACCATTCTTTTGAAAAGAGCATCACCAATCTGTTGATTTTTTCTTTCAACAAGGGCCTGTTGACGATGTCTGCCTGGTAAAGCCACTCGAATCTTAGTATTTTTTGAATTGAAGTATTTTTGAACAGAGCCCTTAAATTCACTACCACTATCTACTTCCAATCGACGAGGGTTTTTTAAAGCCCCTCGTTGATAGATTGCTTTGAAAGCATTTAAAACAGTGGTATTGTCTTTATTCTTCAAAGGCTCTGCGTCGGTTGTTCTGTCATAAGCATCGACAATAACTAAAGCATATTTATATCCATTATCTTCGGGAAGAAATAAAAGATCAGCTTGATGTACAGCATGAGGTTCAGTGACCTGAAAGCGAGGCATATTAAGTCCTGTGTCTTTTTTTACTTTCTTAAAAAGGTTATGAAGAAGTTGTTTATTTAAAAAATCTGCATCTTTAACCTTAGTGGTTCCAAAATCTTTGTAAAATGTGCTCATTATCTGAATATATATCAGATATAAAAATAATTTAAATATATAGTATTAATATCGTAATGAAAAGAGATCAAAATATAAGCCAAAAAGAATACCATAAAAAATACATGATGGAAAAGGTACCTTGTGCTTGTGGAACAGTGACAGCGAGGAATAACATGTCCCATCACAGAAAAACAAAGAAACATCAAGAATGGCTGTCAGTTGAAAGAGAGAAAAAAGAAATTTTTGATGCAGAGGAATTAAAACAAGAGATTGAAGTCCTGAAGAAACAAATAAAAAAAATTAAGAAGCTATTATTGTTGGAACGACAATATCAAGAAACTGGGTGATGAAAAAATGACTTAAAATAATAATATTATATAGTATTATTATAGTAGATCAAATGGGACAAATGAGCGACCTTCAAATTGAATTCGATGATTTTTGTTATTTAATGACAATTGAATGGGGTGTTGAAGATTACCATAAATGGATATTTGGTGATTCTAAAGATTATGAAGATTCAACCAACTTTTTTAATGGTTTACAATCTTGTATTATAAATAACGACTTCACTTGGATACAATTTATTGAATTGAAAAAAATAAAAGAGGATAGTAATTTACAGTTTAATTTAAAATCTCTTCTTTTTTACGATAATGGTTATAATGTTGGCCCTTTTACTTGGAAAGATTTTGTCCAATACATTAATCTTAAAGAAATATCTGAAAAATGTAAAAGAGAATCTATTATTAAGGAAAAAAAATCTAAAGAACAAATATGTGACCTTGAAGACTTTGAAAAAAGTCTCATTAATGGTGATTGGGAAAAAAAATTATGGAGAGACGAACAAGAACTTATTAACCATCATTTAAAAATAAAGAAAATCACTCAAAAACAATACAATAACTATAAAAATATAATAAATAATGAAATGATAAAAATTAAAAAGATAACTACTTGAACTCTCTTAATTCATAAAGAATGTGACTTATAAAGAATGATTTAAAATAATAATATTATATAGTATTATTATAGTAAATCAATGGGACAAAGTGAAGCACCTCAAGTCTGTGACATATGTAAAAAGACTCTTCCAAAAAACAGCAAAAGAAAAAATAATCATGTGAAATGTTGGAATAGAAGCACTCGTCATGTGCTCAATTATGAGTATTTTTGCGAATTTTTGGGAAAAAAACCTGAAGAAGAAACGAAAATCAAACTTTATTATTTTGATAATAGTGATAGTTATATTAATAAGTTAAGGAATTCAGATCTAGGAACCGATATGGAAGAACTTCATAGGCAAGATATTTTAAATTTTTAGGATGATTAATAAATTGATATAAAAATTTTTTTCTATAGTATAATTAGTACTATAGAAAAAAAATGGCAATTAAAACATTAAAAAAACCTATTGTTACCAAATTACCTTTCAAGAACAAAGATGTGATCCAAATGAAGTATACTAACGTCAAATTGAAAAGAGAAGATATCCAAAAGTACTTTGATAAGTACAGTAAGACCCTGAAGAAGGAGGGATTTTCTGGGAAGATTCAAGTAACTCTAAAGTTTGATGGTCAATGGCGGTCTGGAAAATTCGTTGACGTAGGGGAGCGGGTAAGGATTTACAGTCACGATGATTCAGAAGAAGGGCTTGAAGATCCTGATCATTTCACTGACATTAGAGTTTACACTCTGAAAGATAAAAAGAGAAAAGGAGGTTGTAAGAACGCTAAATCTAAAACAAATGATTGTTTCTATGAATGTTTACAAAAAGTTATTCCAAAAGAAGAACTACCTTGGATGAGCGCAGAAATTTTCAAGAAAGAGTTGAAAGTTGCGAGATGTGATAAAATAGATCTGGATTTAATTCCAGAGGTGGAAAAACATTTAAACGATTATAAAATCAGTGTCATTGGAGATCATATTCAACCCTCAGTTAAAAAAGCCAATAAAGAGATTATTTTGATGTTAAAAAATGAGCATTATGAAATGGGAATGAAATTAAATAAATGTCGCTATGTATCATTTGAGTCGAGAAAATTAATGGTATTTGAAAAAAGAGATGATAATGAAAACTACAGAGTGTACATTGGTAAAGGCATTCATAAAATAATTACAGAAGAAACCTTTAGGAAACTAAAAAGAAATACTCACTCGAGTCCTTACATTTTGTACGGTCGTGAAGAAATCATGGTTGAAAACAAGAGGCAGTTACTTTCATTGAAAGAAACGTATGATTTGTTCACTAAGAATGCAGATGCACTTGTAGAAGAAAGTGATGGTCTGATAAATATGTACAAGACAGGCACAAGAGCAAGAACGGCTTTAGATTTATTTTATAAAATGAATAAAGCAATTATTCCTGACCAAATCATGCAAGATGAATCTGAATGGATAAACGATGCAACAACAGGTGCCCTGATATGGGGCACCCCTTACAAAGGACCAATATACAAATACGATTTCTGTTCTGAATACCCAAGTATTATGTCTGATAATAAAATGTTATTCCCAATCAAAAGAGGAGAATTCACCATTCTCAGTCAAGATGATTTTCAAAAGAAAACTTATTTATCGTACGGTATTTATCGTATAAAAATATCCAAGTCAGGAGATCCAGATATTGATAAATTTTTTAGGTTTAATAGCACTGAAAAATACACTCATATTGATTTTTCAAGAGCTTTGACCTTAGGATTAAAAATGGAGATCATATATGACGGAAAACCGAACGCATTGATCTACTCAAGAGAGAGATTGATGCAAGGTTGTCATCTCTTCAAGAAATTTGTCACATACATGTTTGAATTGAAAAAGAAAAAGGTACCTTGGTCAAAAGGAATCTTAAATAGTTTATGGGGAGCACTTTGTCAAAAGAAAATCTGGAAAAAACAAGTATTTGAAAATGATAAACCTCATGATATTGGTGACGCAGTAATTACCTCAATATCACCAATGTCAAAGAAATCAGTGAATATAAGCTACTATGAGCAGAATAATCTCTATGAAACTAATTTTGGAAGGATTGCACCATTTATGACTGCAAAGGGACGATTTGAACTGTCAAAAATAGGAATGAAATACGCAAAGAATGTTATGAGAATGCACACAGACTCAATATTTTCTGATATAAAATTAGAAGAGAAAACAGGTGACGGTTTAGGAATGTTGAAATACGAAGGGTATTGTAATAACTGTAGGATTTTAAATTGTGTGAAGGTAATTGGCGAATTTACGATTTGAATATATAAGAATTATTTTTCTATTTATAGATTATATAGAAAAGTAATGAGCCATACAAGAAAAACTACTCACTCTGTTCCCGTATTTGAAATCGCTAAAGGTGTTATAGCGAAGGTATCTCAACAATTAGTAGACCACACTGCAATTGATTGGCAGTATGTATCTGTTGGAGCTCAAGCCCCAGTCAATTTAAATTCAACTGCTCAATTCCAGCAGAAGGTTCCTCGTACTCTAGACAACTGGAAGAAACTCTTGCTTGAATTTACCATCACCAATGCTGATGACGCAGCAGCCACCTACATGCCTTACTATTTTATTCTTGATTACATTAATCTTAAATTTGGAGCCGCATCGGTGGGTCCTTTCTATGCTGATATGTTTTATCAACATTACGTGATGTTTAATGATGTGAATCAGATGACAGTGAATCAAGCTGCCACCAACATTTCTCCTTCCACTTTTACCTCCGTAGGTGCTTTGGGCGCCGGTGCCTCTGCCACTGTAAGAATTGATCTTAGTATGATGATCGATTCCTTCCATGGAATTATTCCTGATGGATTTAAGGACGATATTCTCATTGAGGTTTTCACCAAACCCTCTTCTTATTTCAAGTCAGCTGGAGATGCTAATGTCACTTGCAACAACTTTGCCTTCTATTTCGGTCATGAGCTCCTTGAAGATGAAGAGAAACGAATTAGAGTCCATCATCACAGGAGTAGTAATTTTGTTTACAAATTCCTGATGCCCATTCAGTACAAAGGAAATTTTACTTGCACAGCTGGCGTCACCTATAATGATACAATTAAGCAGATCAATGGGTACACTTCCCAGATGTTTATCACTTTGAGACCTCAAAATCCAACCGGTACAGGATTGATTGGCTTTGTTTCTCTGACTAATCTTTACTTAAAAGACGACTCCACTAGGATTATTGGAGACAATCAATGGACTGGAAGCTTTATCAAACACATTGCCACTGATCATTTCCCAAACAACTCTGCTCTGAATACTCTGAATATTTATCCCATGACCTTTTCAAAAAGCCCAGCGTTCTCTGCTCACACCGGAAACACATCTGGAGGTTTTACTTTCACTGGAAACTCTGAGTCAGTTTACTTCGTCCCAGCTGCTGGATCTTCCACTGCCAATGAACTGAATGTTTTAGCATATATATACCATAGACTCATTAGTGAGAATGGAATTGCTAGATGGGAGCGTCAACTTTAATAATTTTATTGTCTTAATGTATAAAACAATAAAATTATGAAAAAACAACTTTTGGTTAATTCGAAAGACAGAAGGATTGGATCAGCCACTGATTTTGAGGTTACGTTGAGTAATTACCTTTCAAATAATCAGAATGCTTTGCCTTGTACTATAAGGTTATCAGGAATTAACTTTAGTAACGCTATTTTTAACGTAAATTCGAATAATAACGTGATTTCCTTTCTTGAAACAACCGGAGGGACTGAAACAGTGACTTTGACACAAGGGGTGTATAGTGCATCAACTATTGCTACTCACCTTGCCACTGTAATGACAGCTGCTACAGGAGTTTCCAATACTTACACTGGAACATACAGTTCTGTCAGTATGAAAATTACCATTGCTGCCAACACCCAGACTTTTAAATTCACCAGCGACTATCCTGTAATTGGATTCACTGCAGCTCAAACAGCTGCTCTCAGTTTGACTGGCTCTGATATCCCCAAGTTACTGACAGACTATGTAGTTGTAAGAACTAATTTTGCTCCGTCAATTGTGTCCTCATCAAATGTATCTGGTTCTTTTCTGATCCCGTTAGGGAATTGTGATATTGGACAATCAATCTACATTGGTAGAAATGCTTTACCAGACATAGAACTCAGTTTTTCTACATCTTATCACATGAAATTTACTCTGGTGCACCCTGATGGATACGTCATAGACAATAATGGAATGGACACTGTTTTCTTCTTTGAAATTCTTTAAAAAAATGTTCATTTATTATATAAGATGAACAAGAAAGAACTTATAGAAAGCAAACTTGTCAATTTCAAGAGTCTCATTAACGAACATTCTCCTGAACTGAATGAATATCGAACTAAGATTAACGATTATGATATTGATGAACTAATTTTATTCGCAAACAACAATCTCAGTTCATACAAAACATTCGGAATGGAATATATAATAAATTCATTTATTCAGTATCTTGAAATAGATGTGTCTAATGCAGTTGTCAAAGAAAAGATTGAGAAATACTTTAATTTTTTAATTGAAGTACTGGAACTTTAATTATTTTTTGTCTGATATATATATAAGACCAAAAAATAATGCGAAAAGGTAATCTGGACAAAGAATCTATTCTCAAACTCCAAAGAGATAAAAAAAAAGGAATCGGACTCCAGGTTCTCATGGACAAATACGGAATCGGAAAAACTTCTGTGTTCAAGTACGCGAAATTGGATGTTGATAATGATGATGAAGACCGCTTAAGTGATATTGAAGAAGATGAAGAAGAAGAAGATGATGATGATGATGATGATGATGAAGAAGATGAAGCGATTACAATTTCCAATACAAGAAAAAAGAATATTTCTGATGGAGAATTCTCATCTGATAACTCTGGTGATGACGATGAAGATTATTTAAATCCATTGTCTTTATTGAATAATGATCAAAAAGATAATAAAAAAGATAATAAAAAAGATAATAAAAAAGAGAAGGTTACTGTTACAACAAAGGAAAATAAAAAAACAACATCGTCTAAACAACAAAAATCTAAACCATTGTCTACACGACAAAAGAAAACATTGTCTACACGACAAAAGAAGGTTGATGTGAATGAAGAGGAGGAAGAAGAGAAAGAAAAAATAATTCAGAAAATACAAGCCTACACAGAACAATTTAGAGATAAATTAGAAAATTATCTTCCCATCAAAAAAGATAAGTATGGGAAATACATTATCGGATTGTATAAAAAATCACTCGAGGAATTAGGAAAGGAATTAGATTTTATTCGATCAAAATTATCGACATCTAACACCAAAACTGCTTTTAAAGTATTGTACAATACAGGAACCAATGCAATCGAAAAAATTGGTCCCTTTATTGGCCTCAAATTAGATGGTTTAACTGAAGAAGTCACCAGATCAAAAGAAATTGATCAAGTCCTTACAGAATTATCTTGTGAGTACTCATTTAATAAATTCATGGATCCAAAAGTCAGACTCGTTGCCCATACTGGATTTGCCATTCTGAAGGTTGATTCAATGAACAAAAGACAAGAAAAAATACAACAGGTGCACACTCAATTTAATGAATCATTGAAGCAAGATATTTCAGAGGAGATTATTGATAGATACAAAGAAATTTAATTATTCATTAATATATAGAGATGATTCTGTTTTTACTTCTTGAGTTTATTAATGAATTTTATGAATTCATTAAAACACTAATATTTTTTATTTATTATCTTTGTCGTCGTATTTGTTTTTCTTTGTCTTTGTCGTATAGACAACGACAACAAAGAAAAAAGAATATATCACTTGATGATGATGACGAGAAAGTCATTTTATTGCAGGAAAAATATCGTCATATATAATAAGGTATTATGTCAAACAAATTTGAATTTAAAACTCCATTCGCAATTGGTTGTATCGCGAAAAGAGAATCTGGAAAATCTTATTTAACGAAATATTTAGTGAAATACTGGACTGAACAAAAACAGTTCGATAAAGTATTTGCAATTACGAACACGAATTCTGTGAACAACGAATATGATTATCTTCCGGAAGGAAATATTTTTAATCGATTCGAAGAGAAAATTATTTCGAACTTAATGGAACTGCAGAGACAAGCCATCAATCAATTTGGTAAAGATTCAAAGAAAATACAGAGAGTGTTATTAATTTTGGATGATATTATTGGCTCATTACCTCCAAGAAATAAAATACTTGAAGAATTATATTCACAAGGACGTCATTATAAAATATCATTGATTTTAAACATTCAGATTTCAAAAAATGAACTTGATCCCACAATCAGATCTAATTTAGATTATTTTATCATAGGCTACAATGGTAAAAGAACTTTTTCTAATCTGTATGATGAAGTTGATTTTCCTGGTAATGAACAGGAATTTATTCGCTTCCTTTCTGACAACACAACTGATCATAATTTTGTGGTATATATAAATAAAATTATTCAAGAAAAAGACCCTCGTGCCAGATATAAGATTATAAAGGCGACAGGGAACTTGGACAATTTTAAAATAAAAGGAACAAAAAAGAAATCTCAGGAAGATAAAAGTATAAAAAAATAATATTTATTAAAGGTATAAATAGAGTGAAATGACAAGTTTAGACAACGAACCCTCTGCTAAAGGAAGATTACTCACCGGAAAAGATTATTTACAAGATCTTAAGCTTTACCTTGATGTATCATCTAAATTAGACAGTGATGTAGCTAAAAACGCAATTCCTAGGCGCAAGAAAGTTTACAGAATTGCTGAAAACTTAATCAGTCAACTAAATGATATGGAAGAGCAAGCAGAATTGAACTCAAATAGTGATCAAGCCAAGACTCTTATTTCCTTTTACTACAACTATGGTGTCGATAATGTAGAGGATCTGGCAATGATACTGGCTCAACAGTATGATGCTGATAAAACCAAACAAGAATTCAAAAATCTTGTGAAGGGAGATAATCCCCTTATTAGCTTTGCTGATGTTAAGACCAGTGGAATCACTAAAAATTTTAAAGTTATTGATCCCAAAAAAGCTGAAAGTTCAACTGTATAATAATTTATTCACAACTAATTTTAGAAGTGAATAAATTATAAATTTTATATTCTTTTAATATATAAACGAGACTAATGAATGATATTTTGCAAAGGATACAAGAGAATAAACAGAATTTTGCAAACAAAAAAAGAGAAATGGTAATGTCTAGAGTAAATGTAAAATTTTCACGCAATCCAAAGATAGAATCACTTGTTTCTCAGAGTGTTTCCAATAGACCCACTTCTATGGCCACTATTCATAAATATGTGTTAAAAAAAAACTTCACAGACAGTTTGAATAAAAAATTATTAAAGCTTCCTACTTTACCTTTACATAGAGAAAAAGGATTTTCTCCTAACTATGGAAAAAATGAAAAGAAAATCATTGATGAAGATGATCCTGATGAAGAAGATATTAAGAAAATAGCAAACGACATTATGAATCGTTCATTTTCAAAAGCTAAAAAGAATGCCAAGCAAAAGAAAGAAAAAATGATTGAGTTGAATATTAAAGAAGCTTTTTGGACGGTGCCAAAGAATCCAACTGCAAATGATTTGAAGAAATTAGATTTAGATGATGATAAAGATGATAAAGATCCGTATAATCTGAAAGGTTATTATGATCAAAATTACCCAGAAGGTGATCAAGGAGGTGATGTTGGTGATCAAGGAGGTGATGTTGGTGATCAAATTGATGATGATGAAAGTGATAATTACAAATATTTAAAAATGTCTGACGATATGGTAGAAAAGGAACTTGAATCTAGGAATTATAACACATATACCCTTATGAAGGCAATTGAAGATGTGAACGATAATATTATAAGTATAGAAAATGACAAATCATTCACGAATGAAAAAGAAAAAAATAAAACTCGTCTACATATGATTAAAATACAGAAAGGTTTAGTATCAATTTTTAGCAAAAAATTTTCGTCAACAGAAAAAAGGACTTCGCTAATATATGAAGGGGAAGTTTTCCTGTCAGGACAATATAAAGCCATTACTTCATTATATGGTTCAGAAATTTCTAAAAATCTCGAAATTACAAATGGAGTCATTTTAAAATTGATTAATGATCCTTCATATTTTCCTGAAGAAGATGAAGAAGATGCAATGAAAGAAATCAATAAATACTTTAAAAATAAACACGGAGAAAAATATATTTCACAGAATAATTATGGTAAATATGTTCTTTATGAAGGCGCTCCCTTCACTCTAAAATATGATAAAACTCCTCCTGATTCTACTTCTTATACTATTCCTAAAGCTCCTCCTATTCCTGTTGCTTCTAAACCTGATTCTAAACCTGTTTCTAGAGCTGCTTCTCCTATTCCTATTGATTCTGCTTCTTCTCCTCCTCCTGCTCCTCCTGCTTCTAAACCTGTTTCTCCTATTCCTATTGATTCTGCTTCTTCTCCTCCTCCTCAATCTAGTGAGAAAAAAAAAAATGAAATAATAAGTCCTAAAATAGATCCATTTAAATTAAAAAAAGAAGACGAAGAAGATGATGATGATATTATAAAAAAAATAGATGAAAATAATAAATTAAATTCTATTTTTAAGGCGAAACATTTATCTACCATGTTTGGTTCAAAAAAAATAGGAAATGATTTAATTATTAGTTCAGAAGAAAGTGAAATATTTTATAAATATACAAAGGATTTAACTGTTACAGCAAAGTTAAATCCAGGTATATATGACTTAGCAATA
>Ga0306898_1000612_pt1 | contig 13191 bp, 13 predicted proteins | sample AntRauMFilla1564_FD_190424 | JGI IMG/M metagenome (GOLD analysis project Ga0306898, IMG submission 190424) | Saline lake microbial communities from Rauer Islands, Antarctica - Metagenome Filla 1 #564 (v2) (version 2) | ecosystem: Environmental > Aquatic > Non-marine Saline and Alkaline > Saline ...
AATGTTGATAAAGAAAATATTTGTAAAAGTATTTCAAAATTTTATGTTAAAATAGCACATTTATATTCGGCAATATTATTAACACTAAATCCAACCTATTACTATATCGATGATAATAAGCGTATTCAAAAAGTTCCACTTAAACACAAACATTTAGTCCCACAAAAGTATAGAAAGAGATTGAAAATAAAAACATTCGATTTATGTTCTTCCAAATTGAATAAATTACATGTTGATAGTAAGAACAGATTATCAAATACTTATTGTGATAAATCAAATACTCAGTTAATTAATGAACCAGGTATTTTTGAATTGCAACGTCTATACTATGATATTTACGATGATTCAAATGGATTATATAGAGAGATGTCATCTGAAACACTTGTTGAATATAAAAAAGATTTATTAGATTTCTATACAGCAATAACAGGTAACACAGTATTACCTAAGAAAATCCTTACATTCTCAGACATTAAATTACCTGATTTTTCAGGGACTTCGATGTGTATGTTAGAGAAATCATTCTTTAAAAAGAAGATACTTATAGATAAAAATTCTTCGTTATTTAAAAAATTAGGTTACCATATAAGAAGCGTTAAAAATGAAACATTTACTCTAAGAAATAAACTTATCGACATATTAGATAAAATATTTATAATTAATAGTAGTAAAGATGTAATATTACATCCAGATTTAACATCTGTTAAGCTTGATAATATGATAAAAAACGCAAGAAAAATAATATCGACAATGTATATTTCTTGCGAGAAAAATGCGGGTATAACACTTAAAATTTATCAGGCAATAGTTAAAGAACAAAACAATAAACTTATCAAAAGAAAACTTAAAAATTTAGATAGGGAATTGCAAAAAACTATAGCCGAACAATAAATTATTATACTATAAAATTGATATAATAAATTCATTACAATATAATAATAACAAATTAGAAATGGAAGTTAAGAACCCTCAATTATTCAGAGATAATATTAGAAACAAGATTGACCAATTTATTAACAATAAACATAAATCTATTAATATCGAGAAGTCAATTTATAATTATACTGTTAAAGAGTGTATTTCTAGAAAAATTGTTCGTAAATGGAATAATAAGTATTTCGTAATTATCTATTGTGATAAATTGAAGACAATTATCAATAATTTGAGTAGTAAGGCTCCAAATAAACTTCTTGATGACATTAAGAAAAATGTAATTAAGAGTAAAAATGTCGGGTTTCTTACCCATTATGAAATCCTTCCAGAATTGTGGAAGCCACTTTTGGAAGCCAAAATGGAGAGAGATAAGAATAAATACGAAGTCGATAAACGGCTTGCGACAAGTGAATTTAAATGTAGAAAATGTAATCAAAGAGAATGTAGTTTCTATCAATTACAGACGCGGTCTGCTGATGAACCTATGACGACATTCGTAAGTTGTATGAATTGCGGTAATAAATGGAAATGCTAATTAATCTTTGTGATAAACATTACATTTATAATAATTATTTATTATTTTTTTATTATCATATTTACCATCATATGTGTTTATAATAATATCATACTCTACTGATTTTTCGAGATTACAATCGGACACAATAAAATTATTAGTGGCGCTATTATATAGGTTATCATACATATATTTTTTAATCATTTGGTCGAAATCGACTGATTCACATTTTTCTAATTTTACTGGAAAAACAGATGTTGCATTACGCTTATAAACTTCAATTTCATGTGCTTTATTCACGTATTCAATAACAGCATGCATCATATCTATAGTATTAATATAAAAATATGTTTAATATTTATATTCATTTTTTAATTATTTTTCATTATAAGTTTCACTATATTTCTCACATTTATATATTTTTTCAACGTCGGTTTTCAATACATAAGTGTGTTTATAGTGGTTATTTTCCCCTAGAAACACACTTTTTATAATATCTAATGAAATATATGGGTTATAATATTCATATGTATAATATTGCGTTGTTTTTGTCTCATAGTGTATGCAATTAGTTATAATAAAATTGTTCGTTCTACTATTATAACCATTTCTATACATATATTGCTTAATAACGTAATCTAATGAAATGTTTTTATTTTTAATAGATAACATTATATCCTCCCTGCTATCTTTATATTTATTTTTAAAAGTATCAGTTTTAACAATTGAATTAAATGAGTTAACAATTGAAGACATATTTATAGTTTGATGTAAAATCATATATTAATATTTTTATTTCAATTTTTAAACAAGAATTAATTATTTATTTTTCTACTTTTTGTTCTAACCATTCTTTTTCGTTTGTTCTTATCTTTTGCGTTTGCTTTTTACATTCAATGGTTATGAAATCTCTCAAAAATAAGTTTCAAAAAGAAAATAATAATAAACCTCATATAGTATCTAATAATCAATTTGTTCTAAATCATTTAGTTTCCAGTATTCCTTCTTACCGTTTGGTAAAGGTCTTGATACAATAAACGGTAATACTTTTTGTTCCAGTTCCATTTCAGCAATAACATAACCTTGAATAATATTATCTGGGATTTTAATTAAAGGTTCGTCTCCATTATTAAGTTGTTTAGCTCTCAAACCTAGAATGCGAGTTCTCTCGTATTTAGTCAAAATAGGAATAGTTTTATGTAATGGATCAACAATGATTCCATCCTTATTACGGACAACCTTCGTAAGTGCGGAAATTTCATCAAAATTTGATTGAATTAGGTCATTATGATAATTTAAAATTTGATCCTTTCTAATATCATCGTCGAATTTAACATATTCCTCTTCACTAAAGTCTGAATCAATACTCTCATTATCATCAATTTGTTCATCTGTATTAATGAATTTATCTAATACTTCATTCGACGCAACAAGTTGTTGTTTTGGTTTAACCTTGGGAGTATCTTCATCTTCTCCTAATTCCGCATCAATGTCGGTTTCAACAACAGATCCAGCATCTGAATCATCAGGCGATACTGATTCGCTATCTGTTCCAGAACCGGAACCGGAATCATCAATATCACTCGCATCAATATCAGATGGAGAAGGTGATTTTTCAATTTCAGTTTCATCGTAATTATCTGTTTTCGACATTGTTTATTATATATTATGATTTATATTTTTATATCTATATATTTCAATTTTTATATTTATACATTATCCCAAACTGTATCACAATTGCAACACATATAGATATATTTCATATTGATTTCGTCATATCGGATGTATAAAACCTCGTTATCTACTTTCGAATCTTCAACATTAGATACACACTTTGAATTTGGACATTTGATGTTATTTTTTCGCGGCAATGTAGGGTCTAGTTTCGTGTATTTATTTACTAAATGTTTGTAGCTTTTGTTTGTTTGTTTTTTAACTTCAGTTTTTGACACAATAAGATTAGTGGAATTTTGCTCCTCATTTCCGCACTTTTTACAATAATAAATCAATTGTGATTTATCCTCCCCAAATAATTTGATATAATACATATTGTTACACTTGCTACAGAAATGCATATCTTATAGTAATTACATATATTTAATATTTAAATTCATTAATCAATTTTATTTATCTTAAATTGTGATACATTGAGATTATACCTTGTAAATTATTATCCCAATCAATCTTTAAAAACATGTTATAAAGCTCACATTCTATGAAATGAATAATAGGTTCTTTCAGATATTCTCCTTCTACATATTGTTTAATTTCTCTCTTATTATCTAATATGTAATCCTTAATTTCCTTTTCAAATCTACTATATCTTTTGTGATTAAAAACATTCAATAGAGAGATTTCTATATTCTTAAAACGAATCATCTTATTGTAATTATCAAAATGACTGTAACTACTACATATACCTGGCTCATGAATCAATGGATTACTATCCATTATACTTAAAATAGTTAATAATACACTCTTAATTGTTTGACATGACGTCCAACCTTCACCATCCCATGTATTGATTATTGATAAACATACCTTGCCATTTGAGTAAAGATTTGGATGATATCTCACATTTGTATTATCAATTTCAAACACTATTTTAGGAGGAGAATGTGGATAGTTTTCTGGAAAAATGAACTTAAAGAAATAAAATCCATCTCTATATACACTTTCTTTAGGTCCAATAATCATTGCATATCCTTTGAACATATCTGTATCATCGTGAACATAATGGATACCATTATCAGTTAAAGAGTCATGATAAATATCTTTTATATCACTTATAATCCGACCATATTTATACGAATTAGCCATATTTATATATATATTATCGTTTGATTTCTTTTTAAGTTATTTAATATAATAAACGTTATTATGGTTAGATATGTGATATTAACTTAGAAAACCTAATAATATAAAATTGATATAAAAATATATTGCTATTTATAACAATACAACAAACATGGATACATTTCGTGATTTAAGTGATTTCTTGAGGAACTATAAAGCAGGAGAAGATGACATTATTACTCATACACGTATTGGTGATGGGAAGAATGTTTATGGTGGAAAATACTCCATTCCTGCTGACAAAATGGAACTATTCAATAAATTATATCATCGAGACGTATTTGTTAAAGAGAAACATGAATATTTGACAGAAGTTCAACTTAAAACAGAAAACAGTCCTGTTCTTATTGACCTCGATTTTAGATATGAAACTTCTGTTAAAAAAAGGATTCATGAAAAAGAACACATTGATGATATTGTTCTTATGTATCACGATGCAATTACAAATCTAACTGATATTGACACAGAATATCCTATTTATGTGTTAGAAAAAGATAATGTTAATCAACAAGAAAAAGTGACAAAAGACGGAATTCATCTTGTTATCGGAGTTGCATGCGACAATGTTATTCAACAACTTATTCGTAATAAAGCACTTAAAGAGATTGATAATGTTATCGGTGACCTTAATCTAATTAATGATGCGGATAGTGTATTGGATAGTGGGATTTCTATTGGACATACTAATTGGCAAATGTATGGTTCTAGAAAACCAAGTAATGAAGCTTATAAACTTAAATACACCTATAATTGTAGTTTTAATAAAGACGAAGATGATGTAACATTAAACAACTTGGATAATTCAGATGACCATCTAAAAATGTTAAATATTATCAGTGCAAGAAATAGTAATTTTATTCAAGTTAAAATCAAAGATGAATATGCAGATGAGTATAAGTATTTGAAAGAAAATACTACTAAAAAGAAAAGGACTGTGAAGAAACAGAAGAAAATTACCAGTGAAGGTTTCAATTTTGATGTTAGTGAAATTTCATCGAAAGAAATTCTAGAACAACTTGTTGAAAAGCTTCTAACTGATGTATCAACTGAAGAATATAATCTCAAAGAAACACATAATTTCTTGATGGCTTTACCTGAACAATATTACAATGATTATGATAAATGGATTAGATGTGGTTGGGCATTACATAATACGAATTTCAAGTTATTTATTTCATGGATGTATTTTAGTAGCCAATCTGACAAATTTAATTTCGATGATATCTCGAGTTATTATGATACATGGCAAAATATGAAGGACAATGGATTTACAAACCGCTCAATTATGTATTGGGTTAGGGAAGAAAATCCACTTGAATATAAAAAAGTTCGTGATGAGACCATCGATTATTACATTGAATTGACTGAACATAAAGCAACTGAGTGGGACGTCGCACAGGTTTTATATCAATTATATAAAGATGAATATAGATGTGCAAGTCTTAAACATAAAATTTGGTATCATTTTAGAAATCACAGATGGAGAGAGATTGATAGTGGAACTACTTTAAGGTATAGTATTTCAAAGACTCTTTCTAGAATTTACGCCAATAAAGCAGATAAATGTATGTGTATTTCAAATGATTTAACTGGATGTGACCCTGAGAAACAAGAACAATTTAGAAAAAAGAGCACAAATTTCTGCGAGATTAGCTCTAATCTTAAAAGGACAACATATAAACAGAATATCATGAAAGAAGCTGCTGAAATCTTCTTTGAAGCTGATACTGAATTTAGTAGATATTTGGATACTAAACGACATCTATTGTGCTTTAATAATGGTGTATGGGATTTCGAGGAAGGAGTATTCAGAGATGGACGACCTGATGATTATCTCTCATTAACAACACATATTAATTATTACCCTTATTCTGATAAGGAAACAAAGAATGTTACTGCTAGAAATGAAATTAATGATTTTATGACTAAATTGTTTCCTGTTGATGAACTTAGGAGATATATGTGGGAACATTTGGCATCAACCTTGATTGGAAAAAATAAAAGTCAAACATTTAACATTTATAATGGTTGCGGCAGGAATGGAAAATCCAAACTAGTTGATTTGATGTCTATTGTTCTAGGTGATTATAAAGGAGTTGTTCCTATCACTATTGTTACACAGAAAAGGAATAATATTGGTGCGTTGTCTCCTGAGATTGCGGCATTAAAAGGTATTCGTTATGCTGTAATGCAAGAGCCAAGTAAAGGAGATAAATTGAATGACGGTATTATGAAGGAATTGACTGGTGAAGATCCGATTCAAGGTCGTGCGCTTTATAAAGAACACGTTACATTTATTCCTCAATTTAAGTTGGTTGTTTGCACGAATAACTTATTCGACATCAAAAGTAATGACGATGGAACATGGAGACGTATTAGATTGTGTGAATTCCTAGCTAAATTTGTAAAAGAACCTAATCCAACCGAAGAAAGTCCGTATGAGTTTGAAGTTGATCAGGATATTGCGATCAAATTCGAACAATGGAAATTTGTGTTTATCGATATGCTTGTCCAATTGGCACTCAAAAAAAATGGGATTGTAACTGATTGTGATATGGTTATGCAAGCTTCTAACGAATATAGAAAAGGACAAGATTATCTAATGGAGTTTCTATCTGAGAAAATTGAGAAATTCAATGATCCCGATGTTAAAATCAAGAAGACTGAAGTATACTCAGAATTTAAGGTTTGGTATCAAGAAACTTATGGTAAAAATATTCCAAAAGGCAAGGAATTATATGATTTCCTTGATAAAAAACTTGGTAAAAATAAAATGTCCGGTTGGCATGGTTATCGCATTAAATATAATTATAGTGAAGAAAATCAAATTGAAAGTGTTATTGACATTTAAAATAAATTACAACCATAAATTTTATTTGAAAAAGTAGAACATTATTTTTTTTACAGGTATTAATAATATTACTACCATTAAAATACTTATATTCCTATAATGTGGAATTGATATTTTTCTCGCCATAAATACAGATGCTATATAAATAATTGTTAATAATATAAATAATCGATTGAACCATGTATATACTCCTTCCATTAAGTTATTATAATCATTAAAATAATAGCTCTCTCTATTTGAAATATTGATATCAGATTGTGTATTTTCAACGTCGTTATCCAATAATGATGTCTTTGCTTTATAATTATTAGCTAAATCATCTATATATCCTCCCATTCTTTGTTGATGTTTAATTGGTTTAATGAGAGATTCTATTTCTTCATATTCATTCACGTATTTCTTTGATAGAGACGATATAATTGCATCTGCTTGTTTATCATATCTCTTTTTCATAATTTGATTATATTTTATTTCACCATCCTTGAAGGTAAGATAATTTCTCTCTGCTACTAATAAATCATGTGGGGCAGTTGTAACCTCATTCTTTGCGCGTTCATATATATCAGATAATTCCTGAAGTTTACGACTACGTTGACAATCTGTATCACACGCAATTGAATCGTTTTTATTTACTTTATCAACCATAGTATTTACTTTGTTCATAAAATCTTGTTGTTCGGGTGATAATTTTGATAAATCCATATGTTAATATATTAATAGTTAGAAAAGTTTTCTATTCCTTTTGGTGTATTATCAGAAACTCCCATTTTATGTAATCCCTTTACTGTATTGGATATTTCATCTTGTTTATCATTAAATTCACTTCTGACACCACTGTATAATTTATTGAAAAATATCTCATCATGTTCTATAACTGTTTCGTAATTCTTACCCATTTGCGCTTTATCGAAATTAAAGTTAAATTTATTGAAATCCATATTATCTCTCCTATATAAATCATAAACAGCATATACAATATATACTACTCCGTATGCTAAAGAAGATAATATAATTAAAGATGATATATGTTGTGGTAATATATTCTTTTTAAATAAAACAGATGAAATCAGTATTATAACAGAACAAAAAACAAGTGTCTTCATTATATCTATATGAGACCCATATCTTGCGGATTCATAGTTACCAATTTCCACCATTCTTAGTTTATTGTTCTTTTCAGTTTCAAGTATATTTATGTTTTCTTTAACCCTATTTAACTCATTTTCAACAACACCTACAGTTGCTATTTGGTCTGATAATTGTTTCCTGGTGGAATCAAGTTCACCTTGATTTGTGTTATACATATTCTTTAATTGACTAAATAACTCTAATCTAACTGATGAAAGATTATTTATTTTAGAGAGAATCTCTCTCTGTTGAATAGCTGTATCACTTGTTCCCTGTATTTTTCTCAAATTTTGGAACATAAATTTCTCTATTTCTTGGAGCTCTTTAATATTATTTACCACGTCTTCATGCTTCTCTTTTAATAAAGCTCCATGTTGCATATTAAACTCGTTTTTATCCATTGATATATATAGTATATTTATATTTTATCTTAAATGTCTCATTGTTATTAGAATAACTCCACTAGCAATCATAGTCCATAAAATATACTTAAATAACATTGCGCTATTTACCAATTCAGAATCATTTACCATTGCATCAAGTGAACTATATGATTTATTGTCAATTGAATTATACGATTTATATAAATCGGAAAATCTCTTCATTTGATCATTTAAATATTGATTTTCAATACCATTCTGCTTCTTCATTGATTTAACCTTATCCTTTGTTATCTGTGTTTTAGTATTTATTTGTTGTGTTATATCCATTAATTTATTATTAAGATTCTCAACATCTTTCGCTATTTTTGCATCTACTTCGCCTAAATTACAAACTGATGAATTGTTCATTCCTGAACCTTTTGTGAATAATTTCCAAATATCATATCCTATTCCTGTTTTACTTACTGGACATGAACCCGATTTTTCATTAGATAATAGTTTACTATGCGGGTATTCGTGTAATATTCCGTTTCCATCAACATATCCCATTTTACCATGGTCGATTGATTGTTTTTCTGTTCCCCAGATATCTACCTCTGCCATATGTAATGGAATATCATCCCCTAATTGTGTTATTATAACTGTTGAACCTAAAACATTTATATTATCAAACTCATATATATTCTGTGGTTTAGATATATTCTCAATATAACTATACGTCGGAATATTGTCGGAATTTTTAATTTCAATACTAAAATGAATTAATCTATCTTGACAACAACTTTGGCGATTTGTTATTATAATTTTTTGAATAAAACAGTCATTGGGTAAAGTAGCATACCAATTCTCTCCTTTTCCAAATTTAGTATGATTAAATGTATTTATATTTCCATCAATAGCATTAGTTGCGGGGAAATTTGCGTTATAATTACTTGATTGACCGACCTTTATTCCCTGCATTTTAGAGAGATTTATAGTTGATGATGTTTTGCTATCGATAAATACATTCTTTCCATCAAATCCACATGGCGCATTTTTATACATAGGGGCACCCTTATTGAAATTTAGTTTTGAAATATTATCTGCATTTACATTTATAGCCTTCCCACCACATGTTTCATTCCTACCTGTAAACACTTCATCTGATTCATATGGTCGCGCTATACCTAGATTACTAATATATGATATAACTCCATCATTAGTCCTAATATTTTTTCCTAAATAGTCACTAAATTCACCGTCTATGTTCTTCATAGTATCGTTTAAATATAGTTTGTAAGTTTCGCTATACTCAGATAAAGTTTTCATAAATTTATTTTCCAATGATTTCAAATCATCTAAATCACTTTTTATAACCTGATCAATTGTATTTCTTGATTCTGAACCGTCATTCCATAATTCGTTATTACCTTCAAACCCTTCTATTAATTCTCTCTTTTTAAGTAATTCATTACCCTGTTTTAAATGGAAATTATCACTCATATATTATATTAACATAAAAGAATATAATATATCTATTAACTCGCCAATTTACCGAATTTCTTGTTAATTTCAATGATATTTTAAACACGTATCAATTAGTCATGGTTAAACTAAACACGTATCAATTCTCTCTACTTTAACTTTTATTCTCTCTCAAAAAAAGGGAAATGTAAAGAAATAAAAAGGAATTTTCCATAAAAATCTGAGATAAATATAAAATAATACTTAACTTGTCATGTGTTTTGCAGTGTAAATAAATACACCTATTGCTCCAATAGTCCACCCAAGATATTGGAGATAGTTCATATTTGTTACAATTTCAGCATCTTGAAATTCTCCCTTTATTTTATTTAATGACTTTTTCATTGTTTCGAATTGACTATGTTCATTATTTAAATTTCTCATTTCATTGAGTAATGTTTGCCTCTGTTTATCTAATGCACTACCCAATCTCTCGTCATCTTTATCCATTCCCTCAACTATCGTATACATTTCTTGAGAGATTGTCATAAGTCTTGAATTAAGTGTTACGATTCGATTCATTAATCCATTATCTTTATTATTAGAAAAACATTTCGTTTGTTCAGTCATATCGTCTCCAACAGGAAACATATTATAAACATCATCAGAAACCATTATTTCATCTCCATGGGGACATCCTCCATTTAAATTGGCTTGTTTATAAATATTATCATTTGGATAAAAATGACGCATACCTTCAGGTGAAATCCAGGATAACTGTTTGGTTATACTATTTCTTATTAACTTTCCATCATAATTACATGGCTGGCCTGGTTTATAGTCTAAACCGTGATGCATCATATTATATATTTTAGATGAACCGCTATTTGGGAGACTTTGAAGGCAATTATCGGGTTTTTTAGACCAAGAATTATCACTATATCCTCTTGTATACCCGTATTCATTTACATAATATTTCTTCCCATTTGGATCCTGAATATTAGTTTTTGAATATTTATTAATAGTATCATTATTATCTGATACATATGTTAGATATTTCTGATATGTATCCTTATATTCTTGCAAAACGGAATTGAATTCATTCTCAAGTGATTTCAACTTATTCATCTCTCTATCTTCCTTATTAGATACGCTATTATCCATTACTTCCATGTTTTCATAAAGTGATTCCAGATTATTTCCTGTAGTTTGTTCGATTAATTTCATGCTTTTTTTACCAACAATATTAATGTATTCTTTATTGTTATTGTTAAATTTAATTCCTTGCTTTAAAGAATTACCCTTTAGATTATAATTTATATCAGACATAGTATAAATTATAGAGAGATTATTAGTTTTTGAATAGTTTATATAAAAAGAATATATATCCTATAAATATTGTCCCTTGAATAACATTAGTAGCAATTAATAAATTATATTCTGCGTGCTTATCATTCATTCTTGGTTTCGATGCCAATTCATTACTTTTCAATGCATCTAGTTCAGTTACTTTATTATCAATAGTTCCTTTTATATTATCCAAGTAGTTATCTTGATTTTTTGTTAATTCTTCTAAATCTTCTGATGCTTTAATAACATCATTCTTTATTTCATATAATATCTCGAACTTTTTATCTATATTATTATTCAAATCAATATATTCATTATCATACAATTTTGTAGGTGTTAACTTGTATTTTGGATACAATTCCTTAATTTTAAATATTAATTCAAAAAAATTAATCCCTTCACTTTCCATTTTACGTTGAATCTTATTTAAATCCATTATATATATAATGTTAATAATTTAAATCATACACAAATTCTGTAAAAATTGTTGTCAATTGCTGTTTGTGAATTCCTATTAATCTCACATATTTGTCCAGGCCTTAATCCAATTGATACAGCAACCGGATCAAATCTTGAAATGGTTGGTAACTGCGTTTTTGCATCAACTACATTATATTTTTCTAAAAATACTTTCTCTGACTCCATATCCAAAATAGTATGTGTTGGAACAAGCTTATGTTTTGTAATATTAAACTGTAGCCTATCCAAATTGATAATTGTAATATAATACTTATCATTATGCCAAATTTGTTCCTGAATTTTCGTCATTGTATCATTTGGTTCATCCTTAATAATGAATATAACCCGGTCTGTTTCCTTATTTAAAATACTTTCCATCTCAAATAAATCAGTAACAGTTTCATAAATATTATTTGATGTAATCTTTTTATTAATGTGATATTTTATGTAAATTTTTCCATCATAATCATTGTCTAACAGCATATCAAGCTGGGATTTATTATACATAATATTCACATCATTAATACTAAAACCTTCATAATTGGAGATATTAAAACCCTGGTCTTGTAGTTGTTCTAAAACAATTTTACGCGATTTATATAACTTTGATATGATTGTGCTTGATACGTGTGTTGAACTCATTATATAATATACTTATATATCAAAATATTATATTATATTTAAATCAATTTTATTAGTTTATAATAATCTTCTTTCTAATACCTGAATCTTCATTATTTTCTATCTTATCATTTTTATCCAATTTTATCTCAGGCATCTCCTCAACACCTAGTATCAATAAGTCGTCTCTATTACCACCACTCATAGGCGGTGATGTAGGTTGATATGTGGGACTTTCACCATCTAATGGTGGTGATGTAGGTTGATAAATCGGTGAAGTTGGCACAATTTCTTGTGGGGTTCTAGGTTGGTAAGCTGGAGAAGTAACTTGGAATGGTGGAGTTGTTGGCGAAATACCTTGAGGTGTGTTAGGTTGATAAGCTGGAGAAGTAGCTTGGAACGGTGGAGATGTTGGAGAAACGCCTTGAGGTGTGTTAGGCTGGTAAGCTGGAGAAGTAACTTGGAACGGTGGAGATGTTGGTGAAACGCCTTGAGGTGTGTTAGGCTGGTAAGCTGGAGAAGTAACTTGGAACGGTGGAGATGTTGGTTGATAAGCAGGAGATACACCTTGAGGAGTTTGTGGTCTCTCAATTAATGTTAATATATCTAGATTGTTTGTATAAATACTTCCATCATCATGCTTATTTTTGATG
>Ga0306898_1000618_pt1 | contig 13156 bp, 10 predicted proteins | sample AntRauMFilla1564_FD_190424 | JGI IMG/M metagenome (GOLD analysis project Ga0306898, IMG submission 190424) | Saline lake microbial communities from Rauer Islands, Antarctica - Metagenome Filla 1 #564 (v2) (version 2) | ecosystem: Environmental > Aquatic > Non-marine Saline and Alkaline > Saline ...
AGCCGGGGTCACCTCAACCGAGCGTCGCGCCGTGGTAGAAGCCACTATGAAAGCCGGAGCCCGCAACGCGTTTGTGGTCAAGGAACCAATTCTGGCCGCAATTGGGGCGGGCGTGCCGATTTATGAACCGCAGGGACATATGATCATCGATATCGGTGGTGGCACGATTGACTGTGCGGTGATTAGTTTGGGGGGGATTGTGTCATCAAACTCAGTCAAGTGCGCTGGAAACAAAATAGACGCGGCGATTATTGACTACGTCAAAAAGTCACGCAACCTTGCTATCGGCGAGAAAACCGCTGAGGAAATCAAAATCGGCGTCGGGTCCGCGTTACCGCTTGAGGAGGAATTGTCGATGGAAATCAATGGTCGCGACATGATTAGTGGCTTGCCGCGGAGGGTGACCATTACGAGTAACGAGGTGGTCAAAGCCATCAGCAAGGAATTAAAAGAAATGATTGCTGCCATTAAAACTGTGTTTCAAGAAACTCCACCCGAGCTGTCGTCCGACATCATCGATGGTGGCATCATTATGACGGGTGGTACTAGTCAGCTGCGTAATTTTCCTGAGTTGATCCGCAGGCGCACCGGGGTAAAAGCCGCCGTGGCCGACCAAGCGTTGTTTTGCGTCGCCAAGGGCACCGGGATTGCGCTGGAGCACCTGGACGTCTACAAACGAGCAGTGTTGGCCAAGAAGTAGATTTTGGTCAACTACTTTGTTGTCCGGCATAAAATACTGTTCACCGTACACTTGTACGGCTCACATCATTTTACTTGTCCGCCGCGTATTTGAGACAAAATCTACTGCTTTGCTATCAGGGTAGGATATGTAGAGACTCGAGTCTAAGTGGGCGGTGTTGGCCAAGAAGTAGTTGTTATTACACACGCTCTTGCGCTGTATGGTGAATCGTAATAATAACTACGGTTGGTTGCGGATCGGTGTCATCTACTCGATAGATGATGTGAAATGGACCAATAAAAACTCGCCGATATTGGTCGCGGAATTGCGCACCTCGGTTTGGTAGTAGACTCAGAGACTCACACTTGGATTCTATGGCCTCAATCATTTTGACTGCAGCTGTTGGAGAATCTCCAGCGATGTAGTCGCCAATCATAGTTAATTGCAATAGAGCGGCAGACGATAGAATTACTTTAGCGCGCATAGCGCTGTTTCAGGATTGCAAAGGCTTCGGTGGCGTCTATTGCAGAGTCGTGTAATAGCGACGCTTCACCAGCGGCGATTTTGCGTTCGATAATCATGGCCTCAATCTGAATTGCGAGTTCTTGCTGGTCTGTTTCGGGTAAGTCAGCAGCGGAGGTGATGATGGCTGTGAGTTGGTGTTTCATATCCAAATTTTAGCATATATGCGCAATGGTTTCAGCTATGTTTGCGGTCGACGACTGACACTTACTACTTGGTTTTGTTGCCGGGTGATGTTGTATACTTGCAGTAATGGAAGGAACACCAAAACAATTTGCCAGTCCCCAAGAGGAGGTGGAGTTTTTGCGGGCGCAGTTGGCAGCGCGGGAGCGGGTAGTGTTGGAGCGGACGCCAGAGCTCGACCCGGCTGAGCGTGAATCGATGGGTCGACAGGAGCTACAGTCGTACACCAGTTTTACTCCTAAACTAATCTTGCATCCCGAATACGAATTATCAGGGCAGGCAATGCGCGAAGCCGTGGCGACGGTCGAGACAGCTTCTGACCCGGTGGAGGAGATCCTGCAGATAGCAAAAGAAAAGGGAATCAAAAACGCTTTGTCGGTGTTGGCGAGTACTGCAGATGCTTACACCATTGACGAAGTTCATCGACGTTTGATTGAGCTGATTACTACCGGCGTCAACATCGCAGATATGAAAGAAGGGGTTCCGCCCTGGCACGTGTTGCACATGACGTTGTTTGAGGTCACGTTGCCAGCTAGTGCTAGCGATGCGCCGCCAGTCCCGCTAGCGGAGCTGGTTGGCACCATGGAGCAGTTGCTCGCTGGGCTGCGTACGATTGGGTCGATCAAAAGTGGCAACCACTTTGTGTTTGAAATTGCGGTTGCAAACAACACCGAAGATATTATTTTTTACGTCGCGGTCCCCAACGAATTCACGTCGTTGTTCGAGAAGCAAACGCTGTCACTATTTCCGCACGCTGAGTTGACCGTCCAGCCGCAGGACTACAACGTGTACATGGCAGGCGGCGTGACCCAAATTGCCGAGCTGTCACTCAAAAAACACCCCATCTACCCGCTCAAAACCGTCGCTGCGTTTGCGACTGATCCACTTGAAGTCGTTCTCAATGCTTTTTCTAAAATTGGACGAGCCGAAGGTGCGGCCGTGCAGTTTGCTATCCGCCACCCTCAGGGCAAGTACCTCAAAACCTACCAAGACATCATCAAGCAAGTAGAAAAAGGTCTCAAACCAAACGAAGCTATCGCGCGCAGTACTACCGGCGGGGCCATTATGGCGGAGGTTGGTGGACTATTTGCTAGCAAAAAATCAGCCGAGGCGCTCGCCAAACCGCTTGAGGTCGACACGGCCGCCATTGAGCTATTCCGTCAGAAAACCGCCCGCGAGATCGTTGAAGTGACCATCAGGATTGTGGTGTCAGCGGCGGACGCTGCCCGCGTGCAGCAAGTTTTGTCCGAGCTGGAGTCAGCCTGGCACCAGTTTGATACGGTTGAAGCCAACCAGTTTGTGTTTACCCGCCTCAAAGGTAACAACCTCAAGCTGGCCGAGAAAGCGTTCTCTTTTCGTCAGTTTGACCAGCGGAACATCATCCCGTTGGCGCTGGACGAACTCGCTACGCTGGCTCATTTTCCAGCTAGTGGCGTGCAGTCAGCCCATCAGTTCAAGCAGTCGTACTCACAGACTGTGCCAGCGCCATCAAACATGCCAGACAGTGGGACGCTGCTGGGGGTCAACCGTCACCGCAACGTGGAGAAAGACATATTTATCAGCGCGGAAGACCGCCTGCGGCATTTCTACATCATCGGGCAAACTGGAACCGGTAAAACGACTCTGATGAAAAACATGATTGTGCAAGACATCCAGCGTGGGGACGGGGTATGTATGATTGACCCGCACGGGACGGACATCGAGGATGTACTCGGGGCTGTTCCACCTGAGCGAGCAGATGATGTGATTTATTTTGACCCGTCGAACCTTGACCACGTGGTGGGGCTCAATATGCTCGAGTATGACTACAGCAAACCTGAGCAAAAAACCTTTGTCGTCAATGAGCTGTTTTCCATCTTCCAAAAGCTGTATGGTGCCAACCCTGAATCAATGGGACCGATGTTTGAGCAGTATTTCCGCAACGCCACGATGCTAGTGATGGAAGACCCAGACAGTGGTAACACCCTGATGGACATCGGTCGGGTACTGTCCGATGCTACCTACCGCCGGCAGAAACTAGCCAAAGCGACCAATCCCGTCGTCATTCAGTTCTGGAAAGAGATCGCGGGCAAAGCCGGTGGGGACGCTGCGCTTGAAAACATCGTGCCGTACATCGTCTCCAAATTCGACGTATTCACCGCCAACGACTACATGCGACCAATTATCGGCCAGCAGCACAGCGCGTTTGATTTTAGGCAAGTCATGGATCAGAAAAAAATCCTCCTGGTGAACCTGTCCAAGGGACGTCTCGGGGAGATTAATGCCAACCTGATTGGGATGATTATCGTGGGCAAACTCCTGATGGCGGCGCTGTCACGGGTTGATGATCCTACCAAATCATTCCCGCCGTTCTACCTGCACATGGATGAGTTCCAGAACATCTCCACCAACTCTATCTCGGCGATACTGTCCGAGGCGCGCAAGTACAAACTCGGTCTGACGATGGCACACCAGTTCATCGCGCAGCTGCAGCCTGATATCAAAGATGCCGTGTTTGGCAACGTTGGTTCAATGGCGGCGTTTCGGGTCGGTCCGGAAGACGCGCAGTACCTGGAGCAGCAATACGCGCCGACCATCACCGCGACTGATCTGATGAACGTCCCGAACCGTAACGCGTTTCTGCGCGTGCTCGCCGACGGTACTCCGACGCCACCGTTTAGCATCGGCACACTGGCACCGGCTGAGCCCGACCTGGCCCGAGTCCAGCACATGATCGCCACGAGTGCACAAAGATACGGTATACCCCGAGCACAAATCGAAGCCGACATCGCCGCTCGTTATCACAAACCACCCCGACCAACCATCACGCTGTAGTGGTATACTTTTGATTATGTCTAATGAAGGAAATTATAGCAACTATCAATCTCCCACAGAGGGTCCTATTGCCCAGCTAGAATCTGACCAGACACGCGTCGAAGACGCTGAGCTAGACGAGGACGATGTAAAACTTGATTCAATCGAGGCGGTCGATGCATTCTACGCCGAGGTAGAAACGTCTGTTACTGAGCGCCTGCAGGCCGCTGACCTGGCTATCGCCGAGCACTCAGTCCTGTCGGGTCAGTTGCAAGAATTTGAGGTGTATCTTGAAAGTATTAAAGTAAAGCTACAGACAAAGTCTACATTCTCGGAATTAGATCGGGCCCACGTTCAAGAAATATACGAACGAATGATGGACGAGGTAGACGGTTTGACCGAGACAATTGAGGAGCCACCGTTCGACCCAGAATCGTACATCCACGAGCAGTTTGCTGAGCACCCTTACCTGACGGCTAGTAAACGTCAAAGTGCGTACTCTCTACTACGCGAGTACAAACGAGCTTTGAAAGAGACCGGTGACCAGGAGGCGCAAGAGTTGGCCGCACAATTAGCGCTTGAAATACAAGAGTTGGTCGACGAATTAGTCGGCAATGATTTGCTAGCAGAAGAAGGGCAGGGGTCAGATTTAACTAGAAAAAGGATGGGAACCAAGTTAATCCTAAAGTCATTGGATGATGAGCCGCCGACTGTAGCAAAGGAACTCACATCTGAGACGACTACTGATCAAGACTCACAGTTTATAGACGGGTACGACTACGTTGACCTGCCGCAGGCTCAAGCAGAATTGGTGCAGCCAGCTTTAGAACCAGAACCTATAGCTGAAGTGGCTGCTATGCAACCAGCAGAGCAAGCTGAGGTAACACCTGAAAATCTGGGTTTCTTTAAAAAACTAACCAGCCGGTTTACCCGTAACCGAGAAGCTGACAATCCAAATTATAAACGTCATCTGGCCGAAGTCGCCCACGCAGCCGAGGTCGCGCAAGACGCCGCCGACCTGCGAGCCATGGCCGCCAGACGGGCAGAAGCGCAGCGACCATCCCCGCTTTTATTGACGCAAGACATGATACTGCCAAATGAATTGTCGACAGAAGCGCAGCTGCAGCAAGTAATGGCAGAAAATGGCCAAGCTTCGGCAGAATGGGTTGCGAGCAAAGAAAATTTCGCACCATTTGAGCCACACAAAACTGAAACTACCCGCCAATTTACTCCAGCTTCAGTGCAGGAACAACCCGGGTCGTCACCAGCTGAACAAATCGATTTCGAACAAACGCAGGAACGGCTGCTCACGACTGTTGTGGATGTTGAGGCTATCCCTACTGGGTGGTTTGCTTCCAACCTGGACGCTGGCCAAAGTCCGTACCAAGTGCTAGGCAATATGAGTTTTGAAGATTTGGCGGCCTACGCCCAGTCAAGTGAAACTCGGGCGGAGTGTCGCGCTTGGCTTAAAAGTAATGATATCGACGAACACGCTTTCTTCAAGTGGATGGAACTGCTGCCCGAGATGCAAGCCCGTGGAGTGCACACAGATGGTCAGTCATTTAAGCAAGTGATTGATACTTTGCTAGAGTTGCGGACAGCTGAGCAACGTAATACACAGTCAACCACAGAGTAGTCAGCGATAAAGGTGGTAGTATAATACATATGTCTAGTTCTAGTTCTTTGGATGGAGCGTTCTCATTTGATACACCACAAGCCGTGATGCATGTTTTGGCTTCGGTGCGTCACAGCGACGTATCAGCGAACGATAAAAACAATCTGCGAGATCTGATTTTGTCATACACTAACGCGGGCAAAGACCCGTCACTCAAAATCCAGATCGAGCAGCAGCTAGCGCGCCTGGCTATCCAGCCAGCCCCGGTGGCCGCCCCAGTAGCCCCAGCCGTACCATTGGAGTTTGGGTCGTATCGCAGTGCGCCGATTTTTGCCGCGCCGGTCGCCACTCCAGTCATAGCAAAACCAGCTGCTCAGCCAGTGGTACCCTCAGCGTACGCTGCAGCAGTGGCACCAGTGACTCCACCAGCACCAGCACCAGTGTCAGTAGTTGAACCAGCCCCAATGGTAGCTGAGCCGGTTTTGACAGTGGCACAACCTACGACCGCACCGATACCAACGACACCTCCAGTAGCAGAGCAAACCCCGGTGCCAGCAGCAGACGCTACCGCTAGTGCTACCGCGCTAGCGCGGGTTAGAGAAATTAAAGCTCTCGTCAACGAGAAAATTGGTAACCCGGTGAATCTGGTAGACATCGACAACCAAGTTGGTCGCGAGTACATGTCAGCGCTCTTAGACGCAATGAAAAAACTGAGTTCTGGTAGCAGCGACGCCGCTACCATTGATCGACTCGAGTCAGCCTACGCTGCGGTCGAACGCGTGCTGGCTAACGCTCCAAACAAAGATGTAGTGCCAACCGTCCCAACCCCAACTGTCACCCCAACCCCAACCCCAACTCCAACTCCAACCCCAACTCCAACTCCAACTCCAACTCCAACTCCAACTCCAACTCCAGCTCCAACTCCAACTCCAACTCCAACTATCACTCGTCTTGAGGTAGAGCCAGTCATCCCCACACCGCCAACGCCGGTTGCCTCAACCCCTCCACCGAAAATAGAACCAGAACCGGTGGTGGCTCCGGTAGTCCCAACTAATAAAGTAGTTGAACCACCACGAATAGTTGCCCCACAACCAGCAGTACCGGCACGCGCAGCCACAATGCCGATGAAAGACGATCGTTGGCAAGCTGCTTCAGCTGCAATCAAACCAGCTTCGATTCGACCATTGTCAGAATCAGCACCACCACTCAAATCTATAAACGACGTCCCAACCCAGGATTCTTTAACCAACAAAACCGCTGATCCACTGCTAGCAGCCGAAGTGACTGATGGCCTCAATCAGCTCCTTACTGACTGGGTTCTGTTCAAAAAAAGTGGGTTGTTTGGCACTGGTCCCAAAGGCATCGAGCACGCACTTTACAAAAACATCAAAGACCTGCAGATACCACTGCTCTTGGCTGGTCGATTTGAAGGTGCTACCCAAGAAATCAAACAAAGCATCACTGATTACATGAACGGCTGGCGCTACGAACAAGGAATCATATACGAACAAGGTGAGACATTTGATCATTACCTACGACGGGTGATTCGGCACATTCTTGATTTGCAAAAATAAGCGCCCCAGCGCACAATACTAATATGAATCATCACGCCACGCTGCTTCGTAGTTCTCGCCCACTCGATTTTCAGTACGAGACTGACAATTCAGTCAGCTTATTTTCATTTGAGCGACTGGGTATTGATAATGCGCGGCAGATAGCGGTTGACGCCCAACTCAGACCAGTGTCTGGGGCGGAGCAGGTGTTTGTGCTGCGGACCTTGTTCGTCACCCACGAAGCGCAAAACGCGCTCCTTAAATTGTTTGAAGAACCACCAGCTGGGTTGTCTTTTGTCTTGGTACTACCGCCCGCGGTGCAGCTACTTTCAACGCTGCAGTCACGCATCGGAACCGAGTTGACCGATACACCCGACGTCGCTGCCAACCAACCGTGGGTAGACTTTCTGGCAGCTACTCCAGCTGATCGACTTACTCAGATTGATCTCTGGCAAAAAACCAAGGAATCAAACTGGTTGCAAGCAATCACCGCTGGTGTGCATACCATTAGTTATACTGAGGTGCCTGTAGGGGCATTGCCGGCGATACAGTTGGTCGGTGAACAACTGGGTACCAGAGGCGCCAGCAACAAAATGCTCCTGGAGCACCTGGCGTTGATACTGCCCCTACGAAACTAGCGAGCAAAATGCTACACTACACTCATTATGGATTTCAATCACGTTACAACTAAACTCGCAGAGACGCTTGACTGGCTTAAAAAAGAATTCGCGGCGATTCGCAGTGGGCAATCATCACCGGCGTTACTCGACGGGGTAAAAGTAGAGAGCTACGGTATGTATATGCCGATGAATCAGGTCGCAACGGTCGGTGTCGAGGATGCCCGGACGTTACGGATTTCACCGTATGACAGCTCCCAAACCCCGGCTATCGAGAAAGCCATCCAGGAAGCCAACCTCGGGGTTTCGCTGGCGAGCGATTCTGGTGGGGTGCGAGTTATTTTCCCTGAGCTCACCGCTGACAGGCGGGGACAGCTACAGAAACTAGCCAAAGCCAAACTAGAAGACGCCCGCATCGCGGTGCGAGCTGTCCGTGACGACGCCATGAAAGCCATCGAAAAAGCCGAAAAATCTGGAGATATCAGTGAGGACGACAAGTACACCCAAAAAGAGCGAGTGCAAAAAAGCGTTGAATCAACCAACCAAACCCTGGAGTCCCTGTTTGCTACCAAAGAAACCGAACTAGCTGCTTAGTGGTATGTCAATTCTACTTTTTTTCGCAGTTCTGTTTGTGTTGATTCTGGTCCATGAATGGGGGCACTACATTGTTGCCAAGAAAACTGGCATGCGGATAGATGAATTTGGTATTGGCTTTCCACCGAAACTTTTTGGCATCAAACGCGGCGAGACAGAGTACACATTTAATGCCATCCCCATCGGAGGGTTTGTTAGAATCTTTGGAGAAAATGGCGCGGAGCCGATTTCTCCGGTCGAGGGCGAAGCGCTCGATCGCCAATCTGAGGCAAATGCCGAAGCTGGCGAAGGTGGGGCGCGAGTCTCTACTCACGCTGTTGTCAATGGTGATCAAAGTCATAAAGCTTCTACTGTCCGAAAAGGTGACCCACGTGCTTTTAACAATAGGCCCAAGTGGGCGCAAGCCCTAGTGCTGATTGCTGGTGTCGTGATGAACATTTTATTTGCCTGGCTGCTATTTGTCATTACGTTTATGGTGGGGGTTCCAACGGCAGTCGATGAGACAACGGCTGGCCCTGAAGCGCGACTGATGGTCGCGGGAACGCTTGCCGACAGTCCAGCTAGTATGATTCCAGCTGGCGCGGTAATTACCAACCTCTCAGCGTCGCTCATGAGTATTGATGAAATTGTTTCCAATCCGACACCGAGCACGTTTGCTGATTTTGTCAGCTCTGCTGCACCAGGTGAAGTGTTGATTACTTACGAATTTGACGGTAATCAAAACGAGGCTCTCGTCACCCCACTGCAGGGTCTCATTATAGATAACCCCGAACGCTATGCAGTTGGAGTTTCTCTAGCATTGATTGAAGTCCAGCGACAATCGTTTGGTGATGCTGTTGTCACTGGGACACTAGCAACTGGCAACGGACTGGTGGCTATCACAAATGGTTTATTTACTTTGATTGGTCAGGCCTTCACTGGGACGGCAGACTTTACCCAGGTAGCAGGTCCAATTGGTATCGTCGGGATGGTGGGGGACGCCGCGGCGTTTGGTCTGGCAGCACTGCTGACATTCACCGCCATCATTTCACTCAACTTGGCTGTGATCAACTTGCTACCATTTCCCGCACTGGACGGTGGTCGGCTGGTGTTTGTCGCCATCGAGACCATCACCGGCAAAGACATTCCTCCCGAGTGGGCTGGCCGCATCAATTTGGTTGGCTTTGCGCTCTTGCTACTGTTGATGGTGGCGGTCACCTATAACGATATTATAAATCTCCTCTAATTAATCTATATGCGACAATCTCAACTATTTACCAAAACTCAAAAAGAGGCCCCAGCGGACGAGGTTGCTAAAAACGCGCAGCTACTAATTCGAGCTGGTTTTATTCACAAAGAAATGGCCGGAGTCTATCAGCTGCTACCGCTCGGTCTGATGGTGGTACAAAACATTAAACAAATTGTACGTGAGGAAATGACAGCGATAGGTACCAATGAAATGCTTGCGACCAATCTGCAACCTAAAACGGTGTGGGATAAAACGGGGCGTTGGGACGATGCGGTAGTTGACTGCTGGTTTAAGTCGGAGCTTAAAGCTGGAGGAGATGTTGGTCTGGCCTGGAGTCATGAAGAACCACTAGCTAATATGATGATTAGTCATGTTTCAAGCTATAAAGATCTGCCACTAGCTATCTACCAGTTCCAAAACAAACTTCGCAATGAAGTTAGAGCAAAAAGTGGCATGATGCGGGGGCGAGAATTCATTATGAAAGATGCCTACTCATTTGCAGCTACAGAAGAACAGCATGACGCATTTTATGAAGCCTCAAAAGTTGCCTATACCAAGTGCTTTGAACGCATGGGGGTTGGTGGTGATACGTTCATCACGTTCGCAGCTGGTGGGGCGTTTACTGAGTTTTCTCATGAATTCCAAACAGTTTGCGAGGCAGGAGAAGATATCACTTATATTAACCGTGAGAAAGGCATTGCGATTAATGAAGAAGTGCTTGATAAAACAAATCTAGCCGAACTTGGGGTTACTCGTGAGGAACTCACAGCTACTAAAACTGCTGAAGTTGGAAATATTTTCAACTTCGGACGCGAAAAAGCCAGAGAAGTTGGATTGCATTTTACCGATGAGAACGGTGATCGAATTCCGGTATGGATGGGCTCATATGGTATCGGAATCACTCGGATGATGGGAGTAATTGTCGAAAAATTTGCTGACGACAAAGGTATTGTTTGGCCGGCATCGGTTGCGCCGTACCAAGTCCACTTGGTTGGACTCAATACCGACGATTCATCTATCGTCGATTGGGCTGATGGTATCTATACCGCTCTGAAATCAGCCGGCATCTCTGTCCTCTACGACGACCGAGACGCCCGCCCAGGCGAAAAGTTTGCCGACAGCGACCTGCTCGGGACGCCATATCGCGTGGTCGCCAGCAAGAAAGGAAAAGAGGCGGGGATGTTTGAAGTAGTCACCCGTGCTACTGGAGAGGTACGCAGCCTGACCGAAGAAGAATTATTTGCAGATTTCTCCGTCTAACCGATATCCCCATGTATCGCAGGTTTAGTGTCGGACAATTCTCCACCAATGACCATTATTGATAGCCCCGCACCAGCAAAATACTCCAATCGATTGGAGTATTTTTGTATCTGTATGGTACTAGTCTGGCGAGTGTTTGATTCTATCGGTCCAATAGTTCGTTGTTAGGTTCATCAGTCAGTACACTGTCAGTCAGCAAAGGACTCCCGTATCACTACAACGGTCGTTGTTGGTGTGTGCACGGCGAGAGGTGCGAGTCGAGTGTTTCGCCCCCAAGACCGTCGGGCTATTGATTACTCAGTCTAACAGCCTCACCCAACAAACACTGCCAACACTGGCAAAAGTGCCGCTTTTTTGCTCCAAACTGTGGCTCGTAGTACAATGGCTTTATGAAAAAAATGTCGCACTATATCAATCGTCTGCTTGCTACTGTGTCTACTGATGTGGCGATTGACCTAGGGACGGCTAACACGTTGGTGTACATCAAAGGAAAGGGGATAGTGCTCAACGAACCAACTATTGTTGCTATCAATAAGAAAACTGGGCAGCTCGTGGCCGTTGGTAATGAGGCTAAAATGATGCAGGGACGCACGCCACAACACATCGAGGTGATCAGGCCGCTTGTCGACGGGGTGATTTCCGATTTTGAGGTGGCCGAAGAGATGTTGGCGTACCTGATAAACAAAATCCGTAGCGATATGCGGTCGTTGATTGCGCCGCGGATGCTGATTGGGGTGCCGTCTGGAATCACCAACGTAGAAATGCGGGCTGCACAAGACGCCGCCAAAAACGCTGGGGCCCGGGAAGTATTTCTGATTGAAGAGCCAGTTGCAGCTGCTATCGGCGCTAAACTGCCCATTCATAAAGCCATCGGCAGCATGATTATCGACATTGGCGGCGGTACCACTGACATCGCGGTGCTATCACTCAACGGTCTAGTGGTATCACGGAACCTGCGCGTGGCAGGTGACCATCTCAACACCGCGATTATGACGTACATGCGAGACCAGTTCAAAATCCAAGTGGGGGAGAAAACGGCCGAGGACGCCAAAGTCGCCCTGGCGTCAATTGCGCACTCAGACGGTGGTAAAGAAATGGTAGCGCGTGGACGAGATGTGGTGACGGGATTGCCGCGCGAGGTGGTCATTACTGACGCTGACGTGCGTGACGCGGTGGCGTCCAAACTAGAAACCATCGTTGACGCAGTGCGCGGTGTGCTCGAAGAAACGCCTCCGGAAGTGATGGCTGATGTCATGCAGCGAGGTATCCACCTGGCCGGTGGTGGAGCCTTGATACCTGGGCTTGCGTCATTGCTTGAGCACGCACTCGAGGTGCCGGTTATAGTCGTGCCAGACCCTCTGCGCGCCGTAATTCGCGGGGCTGGGATAGTGGTTGAGGATCTGGAGTTATATAAAGATTTGTTAATTGATCATGCTGATACGTTCGCGCCGCATCTCGGATAATAAAAAAATCAAACTTATCCTGACGGTCGTTGTCGGGCTGTTGGTGTTGGCACTGGTTGCTCCAGCAGCAGTACGGTTGTTTGCCGGGGTGGTGTTGTATCCAGTGATAGAGATTGAAAACTGGTTTGCAAAATCGAACCAGGTGTTGCCAGCGCTCTGGCGAGACAAAATAGCTATGCAGACCGAGTTGTCATCACTCGAGCAACAACTTGCCCTCGCTGGCAAGCAGGACCTTACCCAACAGCGATTGTTAGAAGAAAATAACCGCTTGCGGGCGCTACTAGGTGCATCTCAAACGAAGCGGACATTAGCGGTAGTTATCGGCAAGCCAGGTGAGTTGCCTTATGACCTGATCCAAATTGACCAGGGTACGACAGCCGGCATAGAAGTCGGTGCGCCAGTGTATATCGGAACTGACGCCGTGATTGGTATCGTTTCGGCTGTGCAGCGCAACAGTTCATTTGTGACCCTGTTTACCACGCCTGACTTCTTGGCGACGGTCTATCTCTCTGGAGCCAATGTTACGGCGACGCTGGAGGGCATTGGTGGCGGCGTGGCGCGAGTCAAGGTGCCCCAGGGGGTGCTGCTGCAGGTCAACGACCTGGTGCATATTCCGAGTGTGCAGCCTGGCGTGTACGGTCGAATCGCC
>Ga0306898_1000621_pt1 | contig 13144 bp, 29 predicted proteins | sample AntRauMFilla1564_FD_190424 | JGI IMG/M metagenome (GOLD analysis project Ga0306898, IMG submission 190424) | Saline lake microbial communities from Rauer Islands, Antarctica - Metagenome Filla 1 #564 (v2) (version 2) | ecosystem: Environmental > Aquatic > Non-marine Saline and Alkaline > Saline ...
CTAAATAGTTTTGCATTTTGAAAATCCAATATGAGATAGTTATTTAACATCATTTGCTTCTTTATTTTTCTTTTTTGTTGCAGCTTTTGCTTTTTTCATTTCTTTTTCAGCAAGACTGGCAGCATTAATTTTTTCCTCAAAATCTTCACGAAACTTTTTAGCAACCTCAATATCAATCAATTCGTAATATTCGTGAACATGGAAATTAAGGTTATCGATATCGTCCTGATTCTCAATTTGAATCCAGTCAGCATCATTATAGAGTGTGTCAGTAAGTGGGTCGTTAACTAATTTTATTTTCATTGAAGATACGTTTGCATATGCACCCTTTCTCACGACATTAACACCGAGTAATCTTTTAAGTGCTTCTTTCACCAAGAAAATAACATTTTCATTGGAAAACATCACACCGTATTCAGGGATTTCGATTGAACTATTTTTCAATTGAAAATACCCTAACTCACTATTGAAATCAGGCATTTTCTTTTGGAGAAATGTTTTATATAGATTAAAATAATCGGGGTTAAATTGATATCTATCGAAAACTGCATCACAAGGTAGAAATTGTAATGACATCAAGTCAATATTACCGCTTGCAGCATATTTAATTTCACCAATAGTTTCTTTTGAAAAGAAGGTGGTGTCTTTTTTATCAGTACTTCCATCATTAGATATTTTCTCCCCTGACCTTGAAAATGTTTCAATTATTGATTTTGCGTTACAAGTTTGAATTGCTGCGGTTAGTTTTAAACTACCCTTTCTTTTAAGTGTTTCATTTGGACTTGGAAACAAATATCCTTTTAATATTGACACAGGTGAAGCAATATTACCATACAGTAATGCTGGGTGATGAATGATGTTGGGTGTTGGTGAGATAAAATCATAACGAAATGCATTTTTTAGAATACAATCATCACTAATTTTTAGTTTAAAATCAACATCGGATTTATTCTCCGAATCGTTATTTTCAACGAACGCCTTTTTTGCAAAAGATACATTATCATTGAGATTATTTAGATGGGTTTTTCTTAGAACCCATTTCTGTGAATTGGAGTCCATATTCACCACGCCAACACCATCAAGTTCTAACTTGATTAATAAGTTTTTTACTTTTTTCATTTTTATTTATATTAATTACAATTAAATTCGTTTAGTTTTTCTGTTTTAATTAAACCATAGTCTGGATGATATACCACATCATATCTAATATATGGTGTATTACTTTTCTTTCCAAGTCTTCTTATTTCATCAAGAGTAATAATTTTTTTCTTTTCAAGGATTTCCGAATAATCATATTCGTCATTATCTGTTTCCATAATCGTTTTCATTGAACCTAATAATCGGGGTAATATATTACCCTTCTCACTAAAATCACTATCATATGAACGATATATTGCCCGATTAAATAACCCCACATATTCTCTGGGGTTATCATGTTTAGCAACAATGAAAAAAGTTTCTGAACCCAATGACCTTAATTTATTACTACCTGCGGTAATTATCTCACTCTTTCCAGATTTTCCATTATATTTGATTGGATAGACTTTTGAGAGGTTGTAGAGACTTTCACGGTATCTCTTATTGAAGTAATTTTCACGCTCTTTCCCATACTTAATAACGTGATTATTATATATGTCATAATAATCATCCAATGTAATTCTTTTATTATTGTATTGGAGTAATTCTTGAAACCAGAGTTCCATCATTTTTTTATCGTACAGTAATTCAACAACTGAACTTTCAGACTGACTATACATTTTAGGTCTTGTTCTATCTCTTGGTTTAAAGATTGTAATAATTGACTCTTGTTCAGGATAGTCATCATGTCGTCTACAACGTCCGGGTCTTTGTAATGATGCTTCTGGAGACAAACATGATTCATATAATATATGAAATGAAACATCAAAACTTGCTTGAGCGATAATTGTGGCAATAACCGTTTGCTGATTTGTTGGTTTGATTACTATTTTCCCGTCAATAATTTTTTTACCATAAGTCTTCATCAACATAGAATATTTTTTAATTTTCTCTTCCTTAGTGAATTCACTATGATAGAGTACTGCATCAGATAAAGAATTTTTTATATGTTGTGCTTCACTTATTGAATTAAATATAATTAAATCCGACCCCTTCTCACAATAATTAAATTCATTTTCAACTCGAATTAAATATGGTTTTGAGTGAACTGCGGGATAATGTGTTGTTTTATTTGGTAGAATCAGTGTTTTTTTACCCATACTATCCCACAAATGAGAAATGTCAATAGGTGTTGCACTAAGTAATAGTGTTTTAGCATCAGTGTTTTGATTCCTGATTTTTAGTATGTTAATGAATGCTGCAAAGTATGGTTCAGTTGCAACAAATTCATGGTATTCATCAAAAATTACATTTGCCGAATATATTGAAAATAATCTATATGCGATTCCATCTTCAATTGTTGGTTTTTCGAAATTATCGATATTTGTTACGATAATATCTGAAACAAATTCTTTATCTGTGTTATGGTTTCTTTTCTCAGTCTTTCCCGTTAAAAATAATTCAATTGTAATATCGTTAAAACCTAAAGCACTTAATTCATTTAAAATTGAATCGTATACTGATTCTGAAACAACATTTCGAGGGCACACCCATATTATTTTTCTCTTCGATAATAGTGCCCAGATTATACCAACTAAAGTTTTACCGAAACCAGCAGGTGCTTTAATTATACTGGTTGTATTTTGATTCGCATCTTTTGCTATTTTTAGTTGTAAATTAAATCTATCTACTGAGGGATATGGGGATTTATTAATCACATATTCTTTATTGAGATAAAGACTTTTATCATAAATATTATCAATATATGATGAAACGTTTGATGAATCAATTATTATATCAACATTTTCTTCTTCTAATTGAGAAACAATTCTGTCTGCCGAGATTATTATTGTTCGTGAAATACTAAATTTTCTATTATATTCCTCATCATCTGGTTTATAATAGTTGGGTGATAATTTTAAAACATTTGATGTTTCTGTTTTTAAAAACGATTCACCAATTAATTCAAGCACAATTAAGTTAAGTTTATTAATATCATCATCGGTAAGACCAGAAAGAACGTCCTCACATGAATGCACACTCATTTTATTACTAATACCATGATGCCAATAAATAAGATTTGATATTAATTCATTGTCAAGATTTGTATATTTTAGAATAAATGCCCACCCAATCTCATTATGACGAAACTTTAAACCAGTTTTTTTATTACTCTCTAATAGTTTTTGGAAACGTGGAATTATTTTACCGATGTCGTGTAAAATTGCCCCAATTTTTATCGAACGTAAAACATCTGGTTCTATATTTGATATCATTTTCCCTGCTATGTGTTCGGCTACAATTGAAACATTTTTATTGTGGGTAAGTAGAGTTACACCAATACTTTTTGCTTTTTCTATCATTTGAATTAATTTATTCGTAAATATATGGATTTAAATTCACAAATCCAATCATTATATTCCACGGTCTTCTACTTTAGTTACGATTTTACAGTGTTCGATGATAATCTTATTTATTTTACTACCAATAACAAATACAATTAACTCCCAATAGAGATTATGACCTTTATTGTGGGATTTTTTCAATACAGTTAAACTACCATATTGTTTACCTTTTATATCTATTGCTTTTCTACCCATTTCAATAATAAATAACTCTCGTTTCTAATCCATGTAATTCCGCTGTATCAATCATGTGTTTAGTCCCTTTACTGATTTCATTCCAAAACGCTATGAGTGCATCTGCATATAATGCCATATCCTCATTACGAACAAATCCACCCTTACGTCCATAAAAACCCCAATCAGGAGGAAACCGTTTCACGGCATAACCACGTTCCTCTGCGTATCGTTCTCCGAGTTTATCAGCACCAGTGGCACAACCGCTAACGATTTCCACCTCGTCCTGTTGGGAAAGAATTTTATCTACCTTCAGACGTAACAAGTCATAGTCTTCGAAATCCCTACCACCTGCGATTATTACTTTCACGTTGTGTATTTTAAGAATATGAAGATGATTGCCATAATCGCTATGCACCAAATAACTATTCCAAGAAGCAAGTCAAACCAATTCGCAGGAATGGCTTTCCATTTCCTTATCAGTGACCTGATGTTATAAACACCCATACCAATTACACACAACGTCATCACAAATGCTATTACTGTCCAAGCCGTCCACATATTATTTATTTTTTATTTATATTCCCAAAGTTTACATACGCCTTTACAATGACAGGATTTAAGTAAATCATTACAGCACTTATTCCTACCCTGTGCCTCATCATAGTACTTACAGTCTTGGATGCTCTGACTATCAGCATGAATTGGGTCGGTATTTAATGTTGATATTCCAAGTGCTTCTGCAATATCATTCATACCAACTTCTTTAATGACACTAAATTTTACACCTGTATTGTTGTTTTGCACACCACGCATTGCGTTTCTGATTTCTACCAGAAGTTCCATCTGAACCTCTGTACTGAGTTTGTTGTGTGTCTCGGCAAATATAATATATTTATATTTCATAGCTACTTGTTTAATAATACGGTTCATCATAACCCAAATCAGGGTTTTCATGTTCAAAAATCATTGACGCATGTTTTGCATTTAGTCCCACAATATTTGGTGTCCATGCTTCCAGTTCTATCCCAACAATCAAAACAATAGGTCTTGATTTCTTCATCGGGGTAATTGAGTTTTTCCAGACTTGCCTGTTTCATATACTCAATAGTTTCACTAGGAATGCCGTGATTCTCTGTTCTCAAGAAGACGATTGCTTCTCGGATTTCTTTATCAAGTTGTTCTTCTACTCTCATAATTGCAGTAAATATATGATTAATTAATTAAACCACCAAATTTAAAACATTATTCCGTATGTAATCCAGACTCCGATAAGGAATGCAACTACTAAGAAGATTGTCAACCAAATACGTCCATCTTCTTCGAGTTCGGATTCAACAATTTCATATTGTTTGATGTCACGTTTCCACAAACCCTGTGGTGTTCGTTTCACTAACTTCCTGCAATCAGTTACAGTATTCCTGTAAAACTTCGTGATTACAATTACAAGCACGGCAAAGAATAACAATCCCAATATGATTTTAATCACGTCTTTACCCATGACTTTCCACGCAACCAGTACCAAAGTAAATTTACCGACATCGGTTTTACCGAACTTATCGGCAACATCAACTACGGCAGTAAGACCTTCATTGATTGCAGTTCCGACTTCACCACCAACACCAACCCAGTCACCGAATTGCTTAATTTTTTTCTCGTATTCTGCAATCTGTAAATCATGCACGGCTTTCACTTCTGCAAGTTTAGTGTCGGCATGATACTTAGCCAGTTGTTCGACTGTCATATAACTAGTAGGGTCTGCGGGAGTCTGTGCCTGTGTCTGCATTGCAAACATCAGGGTTACAATTGTAAATAAAATTCCTAATTTCTTCATGTTTTTGTTTTTAATGTTTATACAATTATACGAAATATTTTTGTAAAGGTTACAATTCTTCATCATTTTCGGGATGCATCATTGCATACACGCCTTCGGCAACCATTTTTGCGTTGGCTTTGTTGTAGATGCACCTGCTTGTATGGCATTTATCCTTACGGATGTCAGGGTCGTCTTCCCATTCATGTCGTAACGGATAGATTGGACACTCAAGACAGGGACATATTTGGTATTCCCATTTAAGTTCTTTGCCTTTATATGTTAATCGGTTCTCCATCGTAATGATTCTGTATGAACAAATGATTTCTTATAGCAATGAGGACACTCAAAAACTGTTGCCTCTCCACCTGTGGTATGACCTATTCTCACCACATCAAATTCCTGTGTACCAAGGATATTAGTTGGTGCTAAGTCGATGTAACAGTAAGGACACTGGCGAGGCATGGTTTGCTCTCTTACGGTATTTAGGTCAACTATCATAATATGTTATACGATATGACCCAAAAAAGGTTACAGTTACGACAATAAATCTTTAATATTGGCTTCGATTTCGTTTAGAGTTTCATTGACATCATGTCTTTGTTGATAGTCACTAAATGAATTCCTGAGTTTTTCAATGGCTTCGACAATGCCTTGTAATCTCGGTAAATCCGCAGTGTTATTTGCACGACTTATTGAGATATTTGCCATATTTCGTAGTTCTTCGAACCCATCCAAGTCCTTGATTCTCTCAAAGTATGGGTTAAGTATCTCGTATGCTGGCATTCCATACACTTCTGTATTTAAGAAATGCAAGAACGTTCCGATTTCACCTTCAGGTTGTTGTGGTTGGGTAATGCGTTGCACAGGTGCTTGATAATCACGTTGAGACTGTGATTGACCTCTTTGTCTCTGTGGCACATCAACACGTTCTGGTTCAGCATAACCCTGCACATAGTTAATATCTGGTTCACTTAACATCCAATCAATAAATCTTCGTGCCGACCTTGTGGTTTTATTACCACCTGAATTTTGCATTATCATAGTATCATTGCTTCTGATTCCAAATTTAACAAATTCTGGGTCTCGTTCGTATAGGTGGTCGGTTTCATAATGACCTTTATATACTGTTAATTGTGTGATGATGTCTTGAATTTGTTGTGGTTCAACATAACCGTTTTCAATTCCAAAACTTGGGTTACGTTTTTCTACACTTGCAGAATGGTCACCACCGAAAAGAAATACATCGAAGTCTTCACCAGCACCACCTTTAACGTATTGGAGATATAGTTTCATTCTTCGATTACCGTTTCTATCACCACTACTACTTACTGGTTGAAATTGGATTATATTGATGTTGTTTTCAGTAACGGCATCCTTAACGATTTTTGTTACAGTTGCGAGTGTTCGGAACTGCACACCAAAACCAGTCTGTGCGTTATAACTACCACCCCTTTCTTTGAAAGCGAGATTAACCGCTCTTTCTTCGGTTTGACCAACTGGTTGGAAACTTACAGTAAATTCGGTGTTGATGTTTTTTTCAGGAACGACTACCTTTACAACATATAGTCCATCAGTTTCTTTATAATATTCGAAGGTTTGAATACTATCACCTGTTGTTACGATTTCAAGTAGAAGTTCTTCGGCTTCGTTATTAATGATGTCTATGATATTCATTTTAATAAATTGTCTTACATTCCAGTTATTTGATATTCCACAACATATTTCTGGAATTCCATATGAGATAGTCCGAGTTTTTTCCTTAATTTATTTACTGCATGCTTTTCAACAAAGTGTCCTGTTAATGCAAATAATCCGAATCCAAATATAAAAACAAATGCAATGGCTTTAAGTAACACCCATATCCAATCATAAATTCTGGTGCTTTCGTTATAAATAATTCCAAAAACCAATACAGTAAGGAATATTGGTAACACTGAATAGCTAAGTGCTTTCACACCATATTTTTTCCAAATTTTAGCAATCCAAGGAAGTCTAAAATTCTCTAATTCTTTCTTAATTTCTTCAGGAGTATAGCTCATATCATTTAATATCGGATGGTAATTTTATTTTTCTTTCGATAACGATGTAAGGGTTTCTATCGTATGCATAGTATTCTTTTCTCATGTTTTTATTGATATATGCCATATACATTTTAAACCTTCTATTATCGTCTTCATTGTTTTTCGATGGTTCGAATCTCAGAAGATTTGGTTGAAGTTTTTCGATGAAATCATTGATGACAGCTAAAAGAGTTGCCATTATCTTAAACACTCTGCCTTTATTAATTACGTCTTCGGGTGTGCCACCAGCTACACCAAATTGCATTTCCCATATTCTTTTTTCTGGTGAAGAATTTGTGAGATAGACGATATAATCATCACCGTCTTCGGTGTCGAAATTATAATGAACCTCGTTGAATCCAACGTTATCGAATCTAAATGGATAGGATTGACTGCTACCATCACCTATTTCATCTATTGATTTTAATCTGTCACCAAACTGAGGATAGTTGGCAACTGTGGTCATGATTTCTTCGTTAATTATCTCAATAATACTTGACATCTATGTTGTTTTAACATAAATACTTTATTATTTCTTAATTTTACGGTCATTCATTAATTTCAATATGACTTCCTGAACATCATTCAGACAAGTAGTGTTCCAGACAGTATCGTATTCAGGGAAGAAACAATATTGTCGCCACGAAGCATACCATTTAATTTCACCAATTATATCTTCACTGTTTTTATTAATCACAGTAATATATTTTGTCTTGTTTTTAGTTGGTAGTTCCTCGAACACCAGATATTGAGTTTCTTTGATTGTCATTATAATAAATTTATTTCACCAATTACAGCTAATATCCTTATTTCTTCTACGGTATGAAAACCATACTCACAATAAGGAACTAAATCAAGAAATGCCTTGAAATCCTCTGGACTAATTTTATTGGTTTCAACATAATATTCTTCAGGTGGAAGTTGACCTAAATCTCTCCGAAGTAATTCACCTGTTGGAAAATTATTCTCGTGCTTCCATTCCATGCCTTGAGATTCCACCTTATATGGTTCGAATTCCTTAATGGCATTCGCCACTCTTCCGAGCATAAGTGCTTGTTGTTCTGTAATTTCCACAGTATGACTAACTGTGTCACCATCGTTGGTATCAACGCTAATGATTGCGAATTTTCTGTTCTTACTGTTCATCACCCAATGATTTTAATTCGCTGTTATCGGTGTACCATAACTCAGCGAGTCTTTCGTTGAACATCTTATCAACGAACTGAATATTTACATATTCATCACCGTCTTCACTGAGGATATTATGGGTGTCCCTTATAATTCCATCTGGAAGTACACCAGTACGTTTCCATTCAAGATATTCTTCACGATATGCATCCACCAATACCTGTTTGGTGCACTCACATAAAAATTCTTGTGCTTCTTTATATTTCATAGTTTCTAATTTTCTTCATAAATTGACCAGTCTGTTTGCCACGCTTCACTACCAAGTCTGCCACCACGTTCCACCCAGAAATCCTGAGTTGTTGTGCCAACACAAACATCGTCTTCCATATAGATATCTTGTGCCAACATGTAGATGTATTCATCACTGGTAAAAAACCTGTGAGTTACTTTCTCTCCATCAATCATTGCTTGTAATGCCTCGTTTCTTGTCATGATTAATATTTTAAATCTAAATATTTACTAATTGCAATAACAACACATGAACACATAATATTAGTCTGGTGTTCAAGTTTGTCGAAATCCAAAGTAGCTTCTCTCAAAAAGAACTTGAGTGTAGGGTCTGCTTGAATCACGTCTTCAAGTTGTATTTCTGGATTGTATTTCATTTTCTTTTTGTATTTAAAAATTTCACGAATTCATTGAGACCAATTTGGTCATCAATATGATAACAATCCACGTAACGTTCAAAATCGAGTTTACCTTCTTTACAGAGTTTTGATACTTCTCCTACTGTTATTGGGATATATGTCATATCCAATGCCTTTGAATATGTTTCCCCATAACCTAATTTCTTCAACCTGTCGTTGAGTTGTTCATTATAAATTGGTGATGCACCATATTCATCGGGACTTGGAGCACCTGCATGACCACCACATCTAACACTGTCACCTATTTTCCTATTGGAATCCGTTGGGTGTGGAGTGTTATGAAGTCCAAGTGCATCAGAAATAATCAAACCATCTTCTTTGCGTTCAACACTTACAATCCAATATCTCCGTGCTCTTTTGAAACTCCAATATCCAACTCTGCCTTCGAAAGTATATGGAACTTCTCCCTCGCTTTTGGTTTTGATTGTTTCAACTCCTGCGAGATATAGTTCTTCTTTAATTACAATATCACAATCTTTGTCTCCTGCTAAATTTTTCATTTCTTTTCACCAATTATTCTAAACTCGGTATCGAGATACTGAGTGTCGATAGTTATTACTTGTGCTTTAAGGGTTTCGTCAACATGTGAACATAACCATGCTCGGTCTTCATTGGGTCTGTTGTCGATGATTGCCATCGCCTGTTCTTTGGAATAGCGTCCTGCTTCTTTGAAGTTAGTGGTATAACCTCTACTATCTGCTCTCCACCAAAGCACTGCGTTTCCAACATATCCGTTCTGGATGTAATATTCTTCTTTCATTTTTTTATTCTATAATCGATTTCATCTTCATCATCATAACGACTGGTTTGTTTTTCTTTGGCTTTGCACTTCTGACATTCATCACCGATGTGATTTGTCATTTGAAAGCATTCTTCACAAAAATCTAATCTTAGGTCAAGTTCTTCCATTAGTTATGTTCGTTATTCCATGCATTAAGTTTGTCTTTACTTATCGTGGTTGGTTCATCAAACCAACAATAGGGTTCGTGAGTAACAACTATACTATCTTTTGATTGAATAGGTACTGCATGACAAAATGGGCATGGTCTTGCATGAATCCATGCCAAAGTATTTTCAGGGTCTTTAATAAGTCCTGCAACAATTTTTGGTGTTACATCGTGGTATTCAGGGATTGGATAAGTACCAATGATTTTCTTATCCTTCCAGATTCTTATGCTCCAATAATCCGTAGTCCAACCATATTCCTGTCCATCTACTAGTATGTCTCTATGCTTTTTTTTCATAACGTAATGCTCTAAATAATCCAAATTTATTCCAACCTTTTGTCTCGAAATCGTCATCAGCGAATTCGTTAATGAGTCCTTCTTTTATTTTTTCAGTAAATGTTTTAAATAATTTATATGGTATGTCTGTGGTATGAATAAATAACCAGAACAGCATGTCAACATGCCCTTCACCAATTTCATAGAAATCGTTTTGACGCATGGATTTATGGAAACCAATCCAACCATTATCAAACTCCGTTTCTTCAATAAAATAATATTCGAAAGCGTTATTGAAATGCTTTTCATCCATCAATAAAATGAAACGTCTGAACATCGCAACTTTGTCACGTTTTTCAGCATCCATTAAAATACTGTGGAGTTCTTCAATACCCTCTACAAATTTTTCGTAATAATTCATTGTTTCTATATTATTGGTCTTACCATATATCCAAATCCCTGTTCCGATTTCCAATCCTGACATTCTTCATAAGTACCTTCGAAAGCTATGTTGCCTTCGTCCTCGTGATACACAAGGTCTACGACTTCGTGTGTGGCTCTCTTAGCTTTTTCAATTGGTACTTTACCTAAGTCTTTTTGAACAACAGTAATGATTATCTTGTCAGGATTTTCTTCCATCATCTTTAGAATTGTCATTTGTTGTGCAGTAAATCTATCGACCACTGCACACCTACGGCATTCAACATAGCTGTCATCTTCCTCAAAGGTGTAAGCAGGTATGTCATGATTACACCCTTAACCACATTGATTTGGTTTCCTGACTTGAATGGTTTCCCACTCTTGTGCTTATGGACTGCTTTCCCTATGTTGTCTTCGTAACACATTATTCAGTAGCTGTAGAGTCCAGTGCTTCTTTACCTGCATCAACCATTGCTTTACCAACAACAACAGCTTTTTCGCTTCCGTTGCGAAGAGTTTCTTCGGTCTGTGCTCTTGCGGTTTCAACTTTATCAGCACCGAATCTGGCTTTCAGTTTGGTGTCAATTGGATTGTGAAACACATATCCCAAAGTAGCACCAATAAGTAATACGAGTAAGAAATTAATTAGTTTTTTCATCATTTTATTTTTAGTTAAACATACCTATTATACGATACTTAACTAAAAAGGTTACAATTTTTCGAATATTTTTCTTAAACCATCATCAGTAGTATCGTCTGGGACTCTGATGAAATCACAATTTAGTGTCTCACAAATTAAATGTTGTCGTTTCACGTCTTTCTTGCGTAGGTTTCCGTCTCTATCATAATGATGTTTTTCATCAATTTCAATAACTAAATTTAATTAATGATTTGGAGTATATGAGAATGATACTAATAGTGCATGTCCCGCAACCAATCAATAATCCAATAACTAACTCTTTCATATCATTAGTCCTCATTTAATCCTGTACTACATCCACCGTCATCCCAAGACCTAATCTTTTCGTCATGGGTTCGGTTATCTTTTTTATGAATATTAACAGTATTTTCATTTTCTCTTTCATCTTCCTGAATCTGGCGAAATAATTCGGTTTCACTACATGGGGAGAAATCATCACTTCCCATCATATCATCCAATTCGTTCTCAATGAATTGTTTTTCAATCTCTTCATGCAATTCAATCCTTTCTTGTAGTTCATTTAAAAACATATCGACATAAAATTCGGCATGTTTGTCATTACATTGCTTTCCAGTTGTTGTAATACTGTAATGCTTTATGAATGTAATTAATGTATTTCGTAATTCTTTCATAATGTAATTATACGAAAAATAATTGGGAATGTTACAATTATTTGATTTTTTTGTGATTGAGAGCCTGAACCAGACCAACTTCAAGTGCTTCTTCGTAGGATTCGAAGAACTGACAGTCTTCAATTTCTTTGAGTCCAGTACCATTGAGTTTGGTTAGAATCCAACTCCAACCACTTGCGTTGCTATAAATTTCAATATGGATGTTCAAAGTCTCTCTTATCCAAGTCTGGAGTCGTGCTTGTGTTGGTGCATATATAACATATGCTAATTCAAAAGTCACATACCAAACATTGGGGTGGATGGTTTTCCCTTCAATATTCCAATAGAGGTCATTGGAACTAATTGGTGGTTCAAAACCCTTTTCTTTGGCAAGACTTGCTGTTGTAAATGTTGCGTATTCTGGTGCTGCAATAACTTTATTTTTTACCCATTCCAAATATATCCATTAGATTATTAAAGGTATCGTCATTACCCATAAAATCTTTAATGTCTTTGTTGTCATCAACTTTTTCTACGACTTTATGAAAGATGATTTTTTCCATAATAATTTTCTTTGCAGCAGTTTCATTGGAAGCATATACGGTTGTTTTCATTTTCTTACCATATATTTCAAAACATACTTCAAAGTCTTTCATGATTATCGTATTGTTATTGGATATTATAGAATCATATGGTATTATAAAAAAGTTGCTTAGTGATAGGTTTATATAGTTACAGTCGAAATCAACGTCAGAGTCAAAGACCTTCTCTCACAACAAAGGCAAGGACAAAAACTAAGTCTTGGGTTTGTGGACTAATTATC
>Ga0306898_1000623_pt1 | contig 13125 bp, 9 predicted proteins | sample AntRauMFilla1564_FD_190424 | JGI IMG/M metagenome (GOLD analysis project Ga0306898, IMG submission 190424) | Saline lake microbial communities from Rauer Islands, Antarctica - Metagenome Filla 1 #564 (v2) (version 2) | ecosystem: Environmental > Aquatic > Non-marine Saline and Alkaline > Saline ...
ACAGGTCGGAGATTTGCAGTCGGAAGTTGATGACCTACGACGTCGCCTACGCAGGGCCGAACAATCGCTTCACGATGTGGACGGAACGAGGGCCGATGATAGTGCATAATTGCGGGTACGGAATGGGTGCTGAGAAGTTTCGTGACCAACTACGCGCACAAGCAGGCGTGATAATCGGTATGCAAGAGTCCGCTAAAATTGTCCGCACTTACCGTAGCACATACCCGAACATAGTTAAGTTGTGGTATCAAGGTGGCGACGCTATCACTGCATTATCACAGGGTAAGGCGTTACCATTCGGACGTGAAGGTGTGTTACAGGTAGTACCTGACCAAGAGGGCATACGCCTACCCAACGGCTTAGTTCAATTCTACCCCGATTTGCATGTATCTGAGCGCACGGCTAAAGGGCCACAATTTAAGTACATCGGTAATAAGGGGCACACACGTATATATGGTGGTAAACTAGTCGAGAACATATGCCAAGGCCTTGCTAAGATAGTCATGGCTGACCAGATGCTAGAGATACAAAAACAATACCCTGTTCGCCTTACGGTGCACGACTCTATTGTACTATGTATACCTGACGATATAGCTATGGTAGAGAAGGCTAAGATGTCAGTACGTAACGCCATGAGCAGAACCCCACCATGGGCGGAGGGCTTACCACTTAACTGCGACCTAGACGTCGCTAAATACTACGGAGATTGTGATGCGTAAGGTTAGAATAGTACCAATACGAACTAACTCATTAACATACAACCAACAGGTAGAATTAAATGCGGTGCGTAAACGTACGGCTATACGAAACAAGATAGAGGCTATGAAAGACTTACTAGCACTAGGAAAGGAAGGGTAATGAATAGCATCAAGGCAATCACACCTACATCATACTCAAACATAAAAGCGTTCGAACAATGCCCTAAGCAGTTCTACCATGTTAAGCACCTTGTCGAATACCCATTTGTAGAAACTGATGCTGTCAGGTATGGACACGCCGCGCATAAAGTTGCAGAGCTTTACGTACGAGATAACAACCCAGTACCCAGTAAGTTTTCGTACATGATACCAGTACTCGATAGTTTGAAGGCTAAACAAGGTAACAAGTTCTGCGAAATAAAGTTAGGCATTACCCGTGATTTTGTACCATGCTCGTTTTTTAGCAAAGAAGTTTGGATACGTGGGGTAGTGGATTTGCTTATAGTAGATGGGGACTTAGCATGGATTATCGACTATAAAACAAGCAAGAACGCCAACTATGCCGATAAAGACCAGTTAGAACTTATGGCTTTACTTGTGTTTGCGAGTTATCCTGAAGTCACCCGCGCCAACGGTGGGCTAGTATTTACTAAATGCAACCAACTAGTAAAAGGTAAATACCAGAAGGTAGACAAAGCGGAACTGTGGTCTAGGTGGGCTAAACGCCACGCCGCTATGGAACACGCACATAAAATAAACGTATGGCCTACACGCCCTACAGGACTATGTAATGCACACTGCCCAGTTACTGAGTGCGTACACAACGGAGCAAACAGATAATGACTACGAAGAAACGCGACTACAAAGCCGAGTACGCTAGGCAGAAAGCAAACAACGAACATCCGCTACGCATGGAGCGCCAACGCGCTAGACGTGCTGTAGACAAGCGTGATACTGGCACAGTGATGGAGAAGTCACCGAAGCGTAAAGGTAAAGATGTAAGCCACACTAAAGCATTAAGTAAAGGCGGCACGAACGCAGACGGATACAAACTAGAGTCACCTAGTAAAAACAGGGCACGTAATTACCAGAAGAAGAAATAAGTTAGGGATTCCCTAACAAAATAGCATTGGCAGTGAACTGGAGATATATACTTACATGAAGATAATAGACAACAAAGTTGTATTGTTGAAGTTGCGTGACCCCCAAAGGATTGCAAACCTAATACCCAAAAGCAAGTTGTTAGGCACTAACGAGGTAGCCGTACATTGGGGTTTAGATGAAGCCATGGTGCTTAAAAACATGGGTATTACTGTGCCCTCACCTATCACAGGCAAGTATACGTGGAAATCTAAATACACGCCGTTCGACCACCAAATAACTACAGCCGCATTCTTGACCATGAACAAACGAGCGTTCTGCTTTAACGAGCAGGGTACGGGTAAAACTGGTGCTTCCATAGGGGCTTCAGACTACTTACTATCAATAGGCAAGATTAAACGTGTATTAGTTGTATGCCCCCTGTCTATCATGGAATCGGCATGGCGTGATGATATGTTTAACTTCGCCATGCACCGCTCGGTTGAAGTCGCTTACGGGTCTAAGGAGAAGCGGAAGAAGATACTCGCTATGAACACGGACTACGTGATAATCAATTACGACGGGATAGAAGTAATATTTGACGAAATTAAGAACGGGGGTTTTGACTTGATTATTGTAGATGAAGCGTCACACTACAAGAACGCGCAATCTAACCGATGGAAGATAATGAACAAGTTAGTCGGGCCTGAAACGTGGTTATGGCAAATGACGGGTACACCTGCCGCACAGTCACCACTAGATGCTTATGGACTAGCTAAACTATCCGATAGAAGTACCGTGCCTAGGTCGCTATACTCATTCCGCGACCAATTGATGCACAAGATAACCCAGTTTAAGTGGATACCTAAGCGCGACGCTGATACCACAGTACATAAAATTCTCCAACCTGCTATACGTTTCACCAAGGAAGAGTGCCTAGACTTACCCGAACTTGTTTACGTGAAGCGTGAGGTTCAGTTATCTCGCCAACAAGCCAAATATTACAAGGCCTTGAAGACTAAGTTAGTAATCCAAGCCGCAGGTGAAGAAGTTACTGCCGCCAACGCCGCTATAGCACTGAGTAAGTTGTTACAGGTGGCGCTCGGGGCTACGTATACTGACACTAAAGAAGTACTCCACTTCGACATATCGGAACGATATAAAGTGCTACGGGAGGTTATAGACGAATCTAGCAAGAAAGTGATTGTGTTCGCCCCGTTTAAAAATGTCATCGACGTTATCTCAAACAAGCTGACTTCTGACGGTATCACGAATGAGATTATATCAGGTGACGTGCCCGCACATGCAAGGACTAAAATATTCAAACAGTTCCAAGATTCAGATAACCCAAAGGTGTTAGTTATCCAACCGCAATCTGCCGCCCATGGAGTTACATTAACAGCGGCTAGTACTACGGTATGGTGGGGGCCAACAAGTTCACTCGAGACCTATGCACAGGCAAACGCTAGGTTTCATAGGGCGGGGCAGAATCACAAATGTACAGTAGTGAAGCTGTGTGGGTCGCCCGTGGAAAACCATATCTACTCATTACTTGATAGTAAAATTAACCTGCACACAAAGATTATAGACTTATACAAACAAATACTTGACTAGCGTACCATAGCGTACTATAGTGAACGTCTTACAACAAACTGGAGTTACAAAGATGAGCGAAAACAGTGACCTTATAGAAAAACTAACCCGCACGTTTATCAAAATACGTGACAAACGTGCAGAAATAAAACGCGCTTTTGAGGAAGAGAACAAAAAACTAGAAGACGTCCAAAGCAAGATTAAGATAGCACTACTTAGTTTCTGCAAGACGCAGGGCGTCGAGAGCGTCAAAACCACTTCTGGTACGTTTTTTAGAACTACCAAAACCCGATACTGGTCTAGCGATTGGGCCGATATGCACAAGTTTATACTTGAGAACGAACTACCCGAATTCTTTGAGAAGCGCCTAAACCAAACCGCTGTCAAAGAGTACATTGAAGAAAACCCCGATGTGTTGCCCCCATCACTGGAGCAGACGTCAGAATATCAAATAACAGTAAGGAAAAATAAGTAATGAGTTCATACATGGTAATCGAAGATTTAGCTAAGCACTTTGCCGTATCCATTTCAACTATTAGGAATTGGGTTAAGTCAGGAGACATACCTGCGGATACCTATGTTAAGGTATCCTCAATATACAGGTTCAACAGCGCTAAAGTTGAGGCTGCTTTGCTAGCACGTGATGCCGGTAAAGATGTAACCGTTACGCAGTCTGAGATAGAGGCGACAGGAGACGAGCTTGAATCCCTAGCTACTACTGTAGTGTCCGCAGGCGCCGAAGACGACGAGTTACATTCTATCCTAGACGAATACGAAAAAGACCTATAAGGAATTAACATGAGTAATGACATTTCCAATCTAGCAGGTACATTAGCTAACAGCGACCTATTCAAGAATCTACTAGTAGACAACGATAAACTAGCGGGTTCTGGCGGTGGCGACTACAAGCGCATCAGCATCAAAGGTGGTAAGTTCCGCATGGTAGTTGGTGGGGAACAAGTTAGTGTGAGTAAAGAAGAAAGTATCAACATCGTAATAATAGACGCCGCACCTATAGCGCGTACCTATTATCAAGGTTCTTATGACCCTAAAGCGGTAACACCGCCTACATGTTGGTCAGCGGATACCAAGACACCTAGTGCAGACGTACCAGAAGCAAACCGCCAGTCAGATAAGTGCGCTACGTGCACACAATCTATTAAAGGTAGCGGCCAAGGTGACTCACGAGCGTGTAGATTTAGTCAGCGCCTAGCCGTTGTACTAGAAGAAGATATGACCACCGTATATCAATTACAGTTGCCTGCTACGTCTGTGTTCGGTGGCGCAGAGGGTGGTAAGATGCCAATGCAAGCCTACGCCAGATTCTTGAGTGCTAACAAAGCGCCTGCGATTGCTGTTATAACTAGTATGTACTTTGACGAAGAAGCGGAGACACCTAAGTTATTCTTTAAAGCGGCGCGTCCATTAACAGAGCCAGAGCTTAACGTGGTAGTCGAGGTCAAGGGCACAGATGAAGTAAAGCAAGCCTTAGACATGACCGTAGCTGAGACTGACAAGGTATCGCAAGTTAGTAAGTCGGAAGCAGTAGAAGAACCCAAAACTAAACCTGAACCTGAAATTAAGCAGGAGGCCAAAACTAAACCAGAACCCGCTGACGTGCCCGAAGAGGACGAGATAGAGGAACCTGTTAAGGCAGTTAAGAAGAAAGCCAAGAGTGTAGAAGTTGACGAAGATTTAGCTAGCATCATAGACGATTGGGACGACGCATAAAAACTAACCCCTAAGCCACGGCATTTGTGTGTGTCGTGGCTTTTCTATCTGTGGTGATTATATGAACCGAAGAACATTTTTGGAGACCGTGCTATGCCCAGAGGGTTTGTACTGTCTCAAGACTATAGACAATGACGGTAAGGGTAAGCAGTTATTTTTTGACACTATCGACCAGTTGATAACAGCCGCCAACCGATTCGATGCTAACCCTATCAATACTTTCTACGCTATTGCATCATTTAAAGAACGTAAGGAACAAGGTGCTAGAAAACATAACAACATAGCCTGCCTACGCACTTTCTTTTTGGATATAGACTGCGGGCCTGATAAAGGTTTTAAACTAAAACATGAAGCATTCAGTGCCTTAAAAGAGCTGTGTAAGGTATTGAAGTTACCTAAACCATTCGTTGTAGATTCTGGTGGTGGGTTTCATGCGTACTGGCCTTTAGAGAGTGCAGTTACTTTCGAGGTATGGAAGCCGGTAGCTATTCGTTTGAAGAACCTGTGCAAGCAACATAATTTCCATGCTGACCACGGGCTAACAGGTGACGGGTCACGCATACTACGTATGCCCTTAACTAAGAACATTAAGTATAGTCCCCCGAAAGATGTGCCAATCTGCTTAGAAGGTGCAGTAACTTCTTTTGAGGGTTTTAAGGCTATAGTAGGTGAGGATGAACCCCTTACAACTATAACGACACTGGCTAACCCCGCTCTGAGTGGTTTGAACCAACAACTAGCGGGCAACAAAGAAGCCATATTTAAAGTAATACTAACCGAGTCACTAGCAGGGCGTGGCTGTCAGCAGATTAAATATCTAGTAACTCACCAGAACGAGGCGCCTGAACCTCTGTGGAGAGCGGGTTTATCCATAGCCCAGTTTTGTTCTGACCGTGACAAAGCCATACACTTTATATCTAAGAAGCATACGGAGTATGACTACGATAAGACTGAGGCGAAAGCAAGTGAGATACCGAAACCACAAACGTGCGACTATTTCTCTGATGCTAACCCAGAAGGATGCAACGGTTGCCCACTAAAAGGCAAGTTCAAGTCCCCGATTGCTATAGGTATGCGGGTACAAGAAGCCGAAGTAGAGGGTAGTGTATATAAAAGCGACACATCACAGGGTGACGAGTCAGAGGAAGTGTTAGAGTTAGTCACCGCTCCATCACTGAACCTACCCAACGCTCCTATAGGGCAGTTCCCCATACCAAAATACCCGTTCCCGTACTTCCGAGGTAAGAATTGCGGGGTGTATTTACGAGTGCCGTCCGACGATGGTCCTGATGAAGAGAAGCTAATATACCAACATGACGTATATGTAGTTAAACGTACTTACGATGTTGGTAGCGGTGAGGCCCTTGTTCTTAGAGTACACCTACCTAAAGATGGTGTGCGTGAATTTAGTGTCGATATGATAGCGGCATCGTCCAAAGAAGAGCTACGCAAAGTGCTAGCACGTGAAGGCATCATGGCGCGGGATTATAACGATTTAAGGAACTATATAATGCAATGGGTTAATGAATTGCAAGTTACTAATAAAGCTGATGAAGCACATAGGCAATTTGGTTGGGTCGGTAAAAACTTTGATTCTTTCGTCACAGGTAACCGCAAACTCACACCTAAAGGAGTTGAGTTTAACCCGCCGTCGTCACATACAAGGTCACTGTTCCCAATGTTCGAACCTGTAGGTACGTTGGCAGGTTGGCAGGAAACTATTGCTATTTGGAATGACCCCAAGTTTGTATTACAGCAGTATGCCCTAGGTATAAGCTTTGGCTCTATACTCATGGAACTAGCCAATGTAAGTTGTTCGGCAGTGCATTTTTACAGCAAAGAATCTGGCGTAGGTAAGTCGGCTATACTGGAAGCAATTGCTAGTGTGTGGGCGGACCCTTCGGAGTTCGTACTGTCTAAAGAAGATACCATAGCGTTTAAAATGAACAGGTGCGAAGTATACCATAACTTACCAATACCCCTTGACGAAATCACTAACCTGTCAGGTGAAGCCGCTTCAGACATGGTGTATCAGTTTACTGGCGGTAAGCAACGTGGGCGCATGAGCGGTTCTTCTAACACGGAACGTGAGCGCGGTGTCGCATGGTCGTTAATGGCGGCTACAACAGGTAACACGTCAATACTAGAAGTAATCGGCAAGTATAAAGATTCACCAAAAGCCGAAGCACAGCGAATACTCGAATGCAAAGTGCCACGCATCTTCGACGAACATAAAGATAAAGCTACTACTGACGCGTTCTCTAAGGGAGTACAGAAAAACTATGGGCATGCAGGGCCAGAGTTCGTACAGTTTGTCATGCACAATATAGATGAAGTGCGGGAGATAGCGACTAAAATAGGTAAGACAGTAGATAGACTAGCTAACCTAACATCTGAGAATAGGTTTTGGTCCGCACAGGTGACCTACACTATATCGGGCCTGTTTATAGCAAAGAAAGCAGGTTTAATTACGTTCGACATACAGCCAGTACTAACTTGGGCGGTCAATAAGTTGTTACAGAGTAATAAAGTAGGGCTTACTAACATGGACGGTAGCGCTATTGACCATATGAACGACTTTATAGCGGAGCATATAAGTAATATACTACGTATAGACAGCACGGTAGATAGACGTAAGGATAGTGATTTAATCGACTCGTACATATTGCCAGAAGAAGTAGCACGAGGCAGGCTAGTCGCTAGGTACGAACCAGATACGAAGATGTTCTACATATTACTAAAACCACTTATGGAGTGGTGTGGTAAGCGGAGTATCCCGTATAAAGATTTGCGGGACGACTTAATTAAGGACTTCGGCGCCGAGGCTACTAGTATGAAAATAACGAGAGGTTTTCCGCTAGACCTACCAAAAGCCAGAGTATTGAAGTTCCGCTTTGATTGGGATAAAGATGGTGAAGAGGGCGAAGAAGACGAAGGTGAAGGCTTGGTATCTGGAGAAGGCATGGAGTCCACCTAGGCGGATATTAAAGAGTGGCGAACTATGCCCTGATGGGCTAGTTATGGTTATCAACTGGGACGCTATGGTCATAGGAGCGTCCATTTTCGTACCTTGTATCAACACTACTGCGGCGGTCACACAAACGCGACGCATATTCAAGGGGCGGGGATGGATGTTAAAAAGCGAGGCGCGTATAGAAAATATGTTCTTCGGTGTACGCATCTGGCGAATCTTATGATATAGTGCAAACTGCAGTGGAGTTTATAATTTTCTAACACTGCATCTTAGTTGGGTTGGCCCCGAGTTTCCTCCAGTTTCGCGGGGCCTTCTTTTTTACATGTTCCTGTTAAAGTAGTCATCCACAGGACTAAAGCTCCCATACACACCTTGTAAGTCACCCTCAATAATATCCTGATACTTCTTACTCAACGTAACACCGTTATACATCGTGGCACTTGTGTCTGCATGTGATTTTAGTGACCTGATAATAGCTTCCTCTGTGATAGCCGCTGCTGGGTTTTTACCATTGAACTTACGAATATCAGACATAACATCCTCCATAGTATCGTAGTCTAAGTTCCTAGCCGCTACATAATACTTCTTGGTAAGCTTGGTAGCTTGTTGGTTAATAAAAATGTCTATGCCTTTAGCCTTACGGTTAGTCTCTTGTTGGCGTAAATAAGCTGCAGGTGGGAATCCTATAATCTGTGCGCCTAACTCACCCATACTCAGCTCGCCGTATATATAATCCCCCCTACGTGTCTTTATGCCGAAATCTGGCATATACCTGTTGAATGTCTTCAGCGGGTTAGATAAGGCTGTAGGTATTATAGCCTCAATGCCGCGTTGGTAATCCCCCTCTCTAAGGTCATTTACACCCCGTATAGTTTTCTTAACCATACTCCACGGCACACCACCTAAATAGTATGCTATCGTCTCTTCTGGTGAAGCGTCTGGGTTGTATAGGTTAGCTTGGAATATGAGGTCGGCTAGCCTAATACGTGACCCTATGTCTATCGGTACACCCGCCGCATCTAATATCTGGTTAAGTGCCCCGCGATACCATGCCGAACCTATATTATCTTCTACTAACTTATCGAAATCATCCTCATCGTCATCGCGGAATAGGTCAACGACCATCTGCACAGCGCCGTAAATAGGTACACCATACACACCTGACATGAACAAGGCCGAGCCGAATATAGCAGTTATTTGCTTAGCTGCTATCTTACCCATAGCAACATCTTCTTTTGTCTTAGCCCCGTAGAATAACTTAGCCGACCTCCGCGCCATTTTAAGTTGGGTATACGCCATGTTTATGCCGAACCCTTTATACATCAACGCCATCCTGCCTATACCTTGCTGGGCGTAGCGAGAAGTAGTCTCTAACACGTTACCACCATTTAACTCTTGAGTTTCGTGGAACGAGGCTTCGGCCGCTTCTTGCCGCAATTCAGCAAGGGGCTTCTTAGTACTTGCCTTATCGTTAGCTTCGATTAATACACCTAGGTTTAGGTTATATGATGCCAGTAGTGTTATCTGACGGTTAAACCGCTCACCTTGGTTAAACATCATCGCGGATACAGACACCATCCCGTTAAAGAACTTAGACGCAGGGTTACCTTTTTGTATCTCCTCAATGTCGTTTAAGCTCATTTGGTCGTTGATTAACGAGTCATCAAGCATGTTACGGTCTCTTGCTAACTTAACCATGGGTATGAGCGCCTCTAACTCCGCTACCATATCAGGTTTTAATTCCATGTCAGTACGCACCGTGAAACTAGACTCGTCAGTTTTAGGGTCATCTGCTATGTCATAATAAGCGTCTATGCCGTACGCAATGGTCACGGAATCCAATAATTTAGTGCCAACTCTCTCGGCGCGGGACCCTTTCTTAGCGCCCATAACTAGACGCCGGGCAAACTCCAGCTCGGAAGTTGTTCTCTGCATCCCATATTTGGCCGCTAATGCTGGGAAAATTATGACAGGTATTTGTGCTAGGTTAGATATAACAGAAGCAATACTGCCGCCTATGGTACTTAGGAACGCATACTGCGTACCAAACCTAACAAACTTCTCCATCTGTGGGTTCTTGGCGCCAGAGCGGGCAAATAATATACGCTCTACAAACTCTTTATAGATGACAGGACTAGCAGTATTATCCCCTATTTCCGTGTTAGAAGGGTCGTCCCGTTCTGAGTTCTTTATAGTCTGCATCCGCTTATGGCGCTCTTTAATCTGCCGCTCTATATCAGAAAGCTTAGCATCATGCTTATACCTAGCTACCTGACGAGTTAAGTTGTATATCTTAGATTTTAGGGCTGTATCTATGTCGGGTATAAAACCTTTAATCTTCTTACGTCCCTGTAGAGTTCGCTGGAACGAGTTCTCGGGCATAGTCTCCACGAATAGGCGCAGTATATCAGTCTGTATGGACTCTTCCACCCCGTTAGCTCTTAGCATACTTAGGGTTTTACGTACGAACGAAGCGGGGGGCATCTTCTCGAAATCGTCGTAGGTATAATCCCCATCCCTAGTGCTGATAGTGTCGGTCTCTACGTCTGTTTCGTCCTTCATATTTTTAGCAACTCTATCCCTGTCGTACTTACTATCGAAGAACAGTGTAACAAACCTATTGTTTTTTATTGCCTTACTAACAGTTTCTACACTGTCTAGGTCGTCAGGGTCCGCTACAGGGTATGGGTCTTTTAGTTGGTAACTAAGTTTGTACTCCCCCTGACGTGCCAGCGGCATGTATTCCGACAACTCTCCTATTTTGGTGAGTATAGTAAGTATCTCTTGGCTTACTGTCTGGGTAGTGGTTTCAGTACCACCAGCGTTCTTTATTTGGAATAATATGGCGTCTTTAACCCTTTCAAACTCCGACTTAAACGAAGCTTTAACGAACTCATAGTATTCCACTGCCGAAGGGCTTAACTTCTCTACCGCTTCCTGTTGGCGGGCCCATATCTCGAGCTTTTGCGAACCTAAACCGTAAGTTTCCGTAGCCTTCTTTTCCGTCAAGAAAGGATCTACTTGCTCCATGGTCGAACCAATCTCGTCATTGTAGGTTATCGTGTTAAGGAACCTATAGTCGTCACCTTCTAGTTTTTTAAGTAACTTACCGGCCTTTACAACAATATCACCCGCCCTTTTTTCAGCGCGGCCCAGTGCTTCCTTACGCTCTAGTAGCGTCTTATCTAAATCGTAGCCTAGCCTACCAAACCCGTAGCTCTGCGCTATATCCGCCAATGGTTGCATGGGTGCGAACCCTGCTAGCGTTTGTTTTACCCGCTGTGGGGCAGACGAACTGAAGAAATCAGCCATGTTCTTAACTAAGTTGGCTCTATTTATCTTACCTACATCACGACCATCTAAAGTTTCTTTAGCCAATTGGTCTAGTCGTTTTTCTAGGTTTAGCTGACCTGCTAGACGGCTAGTAGGCGCGGGCGACATGAGTGAGTTGATTAATTTCTCTACTTCAGTCTTAGCGTTGTTGGCATCAGTAGTAGGTGACATACCTAGGAAACGGCGCACCATGTTCTGCACTATAGTGGCAAACTCCTGAAATATGTTATCAGGTCTGCCGTCAGGTCTTAGGTTGGAGAGCGTCGTTTGGAACTCTGGATTGCTGAATGCTTCGGCAACGAATTCGTCTAGGTTAGTGGCCCCATAAGCGTTCTCTAAATAATCCTTACTTGCTTCGTATATTGCAGTTAACTTTTTAGTTATTGGGTCTGATTTATTACTTAGCCTATGACTTGTTACCGCGTGGGTAGATTCGTGAAGCAGCGTATGAATATTCATACCATTATCTAAATCTAACTGGATAGTATTCGTCATCGGGGAAAATACCCCTGCTATCTGCGTGTTACGCGCAATACTGTTTAGATTCTCCACTACCTCTATCGTAGTTTCTCCAATATTATTAGCCAGCGCTTTCGCTACCCGCTTAATATCCTTGTTATTAGTAGATGCGGCTACAAACTCGAGTGCACCCTTCAGGTCCCCACGTAGTATCATGTCTTGTGCAATTGGGTGCAGTGCTTGTGCGCTAGCCGCTACAGATTCAGGCGGTAGGAACAAGTCGTTAGGGTCAACGAAACCGTCAAACTCACTATCAAAGTCCCTGTCGAATATGCTGTTGTCGCTATACTCTTGACGCTCTGCTTTCTCGTCCGACTTAGATTGTGACTTAGCTAACGATGCTGCACGTGCCCTATCTTCGGGTATCTTCTTATCACGTGTTGATATGTTAGAACCTTGGTTTTCTATATCTTTAACATACTTAGCATTAGTTTCCTGCATCCACTTAACGACGCTAGATATATCTTGCGTTGTACCCAAACCCTCTATAGACGCCAACGCTTTAGTTGCGGCAGTTTTACCTGTTTGGCCGAACGCCTTCTTGTCGGATTTAGTCTGGTCTTTCAGGTTTTTAAAACTGTCATAGGTTACGTTTAAATCAGTAGCTATCCAGTATAGTGCGCTTTCAATATTGTCCGTCAGGCGGCGGTATTCCGCCAATGCTCGTAACCCTGCGTTATTAGTTGTGGCACTTATAGAATCTATAAAGTCTCTAACCGTACTCAGTTGGTCGGGTTTCATTTTACTAGACGTTGTGGTCATCATACGCCCGAAGTCTTTAGATACGAGGCTACCTTCTTCTGCCTTACTATCTCTAAACTGTTTGTCCCCCTCGTTCCCTAGCGACATATCTGCGCTAACTTTAGGGTCCTTACGCAATAAGTTCTCATCCTCCGCTATGCCTACTTTAGGCTTGTCCGTCTTAGACGTAGGCATCGTTTCTGCTGTAACTTTTACGTCTTTCTTAGCGCCTTTTTCTGCGGGTTTAGTCACATTGTCTGATGTTTGCCTAGCAGTGGGCTCAGGTGTAGCTTGTTTTTTAGGGCTAGCCTTGGACTTAGTAACGCTAGGTGACTTCTTATCAGGTGTAGCTTTTGGTTTATCCACAGGCTTCGTCGTAGATTCTAAATCTGACGTTGCTTTACGGGTCACAGCAGGTTTAGCTACAGTCTTTGTTTCTGGCTTTGTTTCTGGCTT
>Ga0306898_1000624_pt1 | contig 13100 bp, 15 predicted proteins | sample AntRauMFilla1564_FD_190424 | JGI IMG/M metagenome (GOLD analysis project Ga0306898, IMG submission 190424) | Saline lake microbial communities from Rauer Islands, Antarctica - Metagenome Filla 1 #564 (v2) (version 2) | ecosystem: Environmental > Aquatic > Non-marine Saline and Alkaline > Saline ...
CAGTAACCGATATATTGACTTCATAGCCTGAAGGATTAAACGATTGGACAAAGTTGTTGCCGACCACTCCACTATATAATACGATGTCTCCAGCATGCTGTCCAGATTTGCCTACATACAGATTATTGCTTACATTTAAACTATCTTGAAAATTACTGGTTTGACTTACATTTAAAACACCGAACACATCTACATTATTATCTACTTGTAAACTGCTTAGATTGGCTTGACTATCTGAAGACAAATAAGCAGATATAACATTATTTTCAACGGTTATATTTGCCCCTGGAACAAGGTTGCCTGTAGATAGGTTCAAAGCATTCGCCGTTACATTGCCCGTTATAGTAATGTTGCCCACACTCAAATTATCAATAGATGCCTTTGTAGCAGACAGATTGACTAAACTCACGTCTATGCTGCTTAAATTTGTGGCATCTACAAAAGCCGTATCTACTTGCGTTATAAAAGCAATCCCGTCAATAAATGCATCCCCGCTCACCGACAAGGGGAAAAAAGCTGTCTCATAACCAATCGCTAAACCTATATTGTTGATAGAGGCTATTTCTTCATTTTCTACACGGAAACTATTGTAGGTCGATGACGATTGGGCGTTCATAATCGTTTGGTCGTTCTCTACTTGTGCGAATCCATAGTCGGTTGCCCCTGTGTTACCGTTGATAGATATTGCCATCCTATCGCTATGTCCGTCGTTGCCTATGACTGCTCGGCCAATATTGGCTTGTCCTGCCGATGAACCTTCTTGGATACTCAGACTATTAAAGTTTGCTTCGTCTGCTTGTATGTTGCCTGTATTTAGATTTAAATCACTTCCTTCGTCATTTACCAACGCTTCGGATACTACAAACGAAGCGAGGTTTGATTGTATTATCCGAAACGCGTCGTTGCTCTCTGAGGCGCGATTGGTAATTTCTACAAAAAAAATCAATTCGCCCGTCGTGTTACTTTTAATAGCCCCTTGTAGGGGACAAAGTGTGCCTGAGCGCGTTCCACCACCACCTCTATTGACCCATATTTGCTCCATAAACGCAATCGTATAGACTTGACCATTATTATATTTGACTTTTATACGGGCTTCTATTTTGTCTGCGCCGTTTCCTCCCACTTCATAAGGAAAAAAAACATTCGCAGATACCATAGAGTCGGTACCAAATTTAACAAAATAGGTTGCCTGCATAATATTTTTTGTTTGTCCTGGGAAGACTTCAGTATTAACAATAACAATAGGCTTCTCGCTTTGATTATTATATATTTCCATATTGGTTAAATTTCTTGTGTCTCCAATCCCTGTACCGTTAAGTGCGCTATATACTGCTCCACTGGTAATTAGGTCACCGCTATTTTGCGTCACATTGGTTGTACTATTGACATTCAATAATTTATTTGTTAAAGTTAAGTTAGAACCGAATTGTAAGTCGGATGTGCTTAAATTTGAAGCATTGATAGTGCTTGTGTTTATTTCTGTAAAATTTCCTATAGAAGGTAATACGCCAGTTGACGATATAACATTTCCACAAATATCTATGTTGTTTCCCGCGGTTAAGGTCGGTTGTACGTTGTCAGCTATTACACTTGTGGCCGTTATATTGCTTGATGAAATATTGGTAGCAGACAAGTCTACAAAAGACTCGCTAAAGGCAATTAATTGGCTTACGTTCAAAAACGGGATAATGTAATCACTGGGTAAGTTGATTTCTGATGCATTTATCTGTGAGACATTCAACGTATTTTGTGAGAAGATATTTGTCCTTAATTCTCCAAAAGTTGCCGTGGCAATCGATGCATTGGCGATGGACACATTTCCGAAATTCAGATTTGTTCCCACGTTAATGTTTTGATTTGGGATTGAACCACCCAAGGGTACCGAATACATATACATTACAAATATATTTAAAATTAGTTTAAAAACTAAATCTACATAAGATATAATAAGATGCCTAAAATTCCTATAGATTATAGTAAAACGATTATATATAAGATTGTATGTAATGACTTGAATGTAAATCAATGCTATGTGGGACATACTACAGATATGACAAAACGAAAATGGGGACATAAATCCGTGTGTAATAATGAGAAAAATAAAGGACACAATCATAAAATATATAAAATCATTCGTGAAAATGGTGGGTGGGACAATTGGAATATGCTTTTGGTAGAAAAGTTTCCTTGTAAAGACAAATATGACGCGTGTAAAAGAGAACGAGAAGTATATGAAGAAATAGACGCGAAAATGAATACGGTTAGACCTTATTTAACACAAGAAGAAATCAAACAATATCATAAACAATATGACAAACAATACTACCAAGCAAACAAAGAATACAAAAAAGAAAAATTCAAAGAATATAACCAAGCAAACAAACAAAAAATATCAGCATATAAAAAAAAATATCGTGAAGCAAACAAACAAAAAATATCAGAACGGAATAAAGAAAAAATAGAATGCCTTATCTGTGGCAGTATTGTTCGCAGGTCAGATATAGCACAACATAAACGGACAGCCAAGCATAATTTAATCATTACATAACTTTTTATGTATTTCATTTATCACAAACAATAAATGAGGATTAAATTTTTTTGACAGATTACTAATCAAATGTTCATAATCGGGCTTGATTCCTTCGATTGACAAGTCGATGTCATCGGTGATGGTAATATAATCTTTGTAAAATTCATTCGCATCTTCGTCTGATGACGGCAAAGATATTACTTTACACCCACAAGCTAAAGCTTTATTAATTCTATGCGTTTCGAGTGCGTTCTCTTCGTAATAAGGAATATTTAAAACTACCTTACATTCATGGAGAATTTTTGTTAAAGAGTCACTATTTTTATGTTTCCAATCAAAATCTATATAGAAATTTAGGTCAGTGTGCTTCTCCTGTAACTCTTTCAAAATTTTCTCTCGTTTTGGAGTTCTGCTACCAATAAAACATACATCATATGGCCTTTCGTTTGTCTCTAAATTAAATTGTAAAAATTCAAAATAGAAATAAGAAAGAACTTTAATATCAAACGTCTCTTTCAAATAAGCACTTGTTAATGTATTATAATCACACACTACGTTGCGTTTCATAAGACTAATATAATATTTATTTTTCATAAATTGTGAATCACGTTGCTCAGAATTCATAACGATATATCCAAATGTATTGCCGAGTCTATATTGTATTTCCAATAGGTGATGAGCCATTTCATGAGAACCAAACACGACATATAAGTCTTTTGGTTGTGGGTTAAACTCTTTTTCTAGAGACCATCCAAATTTTTTAGACATAACCACTGCATTTTCATTAAATATCGCGTGTCCGCTAATAATTTTAATTAGAGACATATATTAATTATAAATATGTTTTTATACAAATTTAGGCGAATCACTCAATGGGCTTCTTTCCCGTCGTGTTCTTGGTGGAGGTATCACTGGGATCCTTTGTGGAATAGAACGGGGCTGATTTAAATTATCGGAGGATATAGAACGTCTAGTAAAACGGTCTAAGGATGTCCCGCGTGGCTTCAAAGATGGTCTTGGTGGCAATGGCGGTGCTGCCCGCCCTACGCGTGTAGGTTGTTCTTTTTTTTGTTTTGTTTCTTGTATTTCTTTACCCCGAAAGTCGAGTTCTATATTAGGTTCTGGAGTGTCTACAACGTATGCTGGGGCTTTTTCTGGAGCTGGAGCTGGTTCCGCTGGTTTGGGTGGTTTTGGCGGTAAAACCGATGAGATAATTCCACCCTGTTTTGCTATTTTAAACAAATCTTCGTCTGGCATTTTTTGTCTTTGTTTGCTTTCTTCAATGACTTCTTCCATGGAGGCTCTGGATTTTCTCCTATCCAATTGTTCCGTTTTCAATACATTTCGCGAATCTCTGGGTGGTGGACTTTCCTCTTCTGCTTTCTGTCGTCTTATTATTTTTTTTTCGGATATACTGAGTCTACGTTCTGGTGCCTTTTTCTGTATTTCTTCTATGGCCTCGGGTATGTTAGGTGGTGGAGTTTCCTTGATATTTAACATATTAGAGAGACTTCTTTCTCTTGTGGGAAGTGATTCTAAAGGACGAATATTTGGGGGCGCATCTGTCTCTTGTGGCCGAGATTGACTCCGCAATACGGACTGTAAACGTTCTATTGCGTCTTGCCCTTCTTCTGTAGCACGATTTAAAGATTCACTCCTTGGCTCGGTCTTTAATATTTCTTGGTGTCTTGGATTATACGTTTTACTAACAAAAGATTTATCAGGTATCATCGATTTTTTTGAAGGTTGAACAGGTTCGGGAATTGGCTTTAAATCAGGTAAGGGTTCATCAAACTTACTTCTTGCTGGTGGTGCTTTCTTTTGGGGTAATGATGTGCTTACAAAATCATTTTCGACGTTGTCAAAGTCTTTTGGACTACCCATAACACTTGATTGGACAGACCCAGTTGATTTGGCAGACGCACTTGATTGTAACGGCGGAGGAGCGCCGAACCCTTGTAAAGAATTAGGGTTTTGAAAATTAGAGGTAGGTCTTGGAGGAAGTGGTGGAGGCACTCTTGGAGGAGGAGTTGGTTCCTCCGCTTTAATCATTGGTTGGGTCGGGACGGATATATCTCTGAACATCTGTTGTTGTGATTGTAATATACCTGCCAACAAAGGAGAAATCCTATCGAAGTCTTGATTACTGGTCACAAACGTCGGAGCCATTTGTGGAGGATAGGACGCGGGTAAAGCAGACCTACGACGCGATTTACTACGCTTTGGTTTTGTGTTATTAATATTTACAGTCACACTTTGCCTTTGTGATTGTGTCTTCGGTGTTTTTGCTTTTTTCTTGCGTTTCGGAGGCATATATATATACCTTTATATATTTGTATTTTCAATAAAGATTTCGTCGAACTTTTTAAAATATTTAAACTTGTTGGTGTCCCGTAGAGACATATCAATCATAAAAAAACTAAATTTATCGTCGTTTTCAAAAATGTAATCGATCACTTGTTGCCAGTGTTTTTTGCTAAAAGGAAATACTTCGGAACATATGCTTTCCATTTCCAATTGGTTCTTTGGTCTGAAACTTACAAAGTGTGTCATATTATTTCTTATTCCAGAAGGTAAGTCTTTAAACTTTTGGACTAATATAAACACACTACAAAATAGATGCCTACGATTTTGTAGAAGACTAACCAGTTGCTTTTCAGCCCCTGCCGAGCGACGGAGCTGAGCGCCTATGTCGTCCAAAATTAACACCGTGTTCTCTTCTTCATCTCGGTTGTCTTCGACGGTTTTAAATATTTCGTTCATCGTGGTGTTTGTAAATTCTTTCCATCTTTGTTCGGCGCGGACATCCGCGAACACATCTTTCTTGGCGGACTTGCCAGCACCCAGTGTCGGCGAACATATTAATATTTTGTCAAAGCATTTGCGATAAGATTGTCGAACACCATTCATCTTCTTCGCCGACATCATCGACGTAAGCAGAGTCGTTTTTCCACTTCCCGAAGCTCCACTAATCACAAAATTAAAACCAGAACAAGGTGGTAAAGGATACGGAATATCTTGGGCAAGTGGCTTGTCTAAATGATTAGCCGTATTCATAATTTTAAGGCGTTTATTTTTTTTTTCTGTTATGTTTAAGCTCATATATTATACAAAGATAATTGACGTTGGTTGGGTTGTGATTTGTAGGTCTGATTTCGTTTTCTTTGCTATACGACGCTTCTCCCTTGCTTTCTCTAATGCGATTTTTTGTGCTTCGGTAGGTTGTCGTTTTACGGGTAATACGGGTTCTTCTACAACTACTTTCTTTTTAGTGGGTTTCGGTTCAACCACTTGTTCATCAACTGGTTGAACCTCTGGCTTGGCTTTAGGTTTGCGAGGCGCACGTTTCTTCTTAATCGGTACTTCTTCTGGCTCTGGCTCTGGTTCTGGCTCTGGCTCGGCTTTAGGTTTGCGAGGTGCACGTTTCTTCTTAATCGGTACTTCTTCGGGCTCAGGCTCGGGCTCAGGCACGGGATCGGCTTTAGGCTTACGAGGGGCACGTTTCTTGGGTGCTTCTTCGGGCTCAGGCACGGGCTCAGGCACTGGCTCGGTTTTAGGTTTACGAGGCGCCCGTTTCTTGACTGGTTTTTTCTCTAAAGTTTCAACCACTTCTTTTGTTTGGTCTGGTTCGCTTTCGGTATCGGATACACAATTCACATAGGACATTATACATTGTGAAAAGAAAAAAAAAATATATTTTAACTATATAATGGATTTACATGATGCGAAACAACAATTCGAATTTAAGAAATCTATCAAAGACACGTATAGTTTAATCAAAAGAGACACAGAACATATTCCCGATTTGTCTACATTAGACGACGATAACAAAGGACAATGGGTTGAACACGATGACTTTGCTAAAGTGTTCGATGGGTTGCTAGACTATTGTGCTGACGAAGAATATTTAGACAATTTAGATTGGAACAGCGTCAACTACCAAGTTTATGGGAAAGATTACTATGAAGAAAAGTTTCCGGGCTTTAGCGATGAGGTCTACGAAATACTTGCTAAATCTACAGAAGAAGAAAACAAAGTAGTGGATAATCGAACCCCTCCCCTAAAGATTACCGAAGGTGAATTTACAATAAACTTTGATTGAAAAAGGTTGAGGCAAAACGGGTTACCCTTACAGAATTAAAATAATATAATATTATATGAAGAAGTTGTTAGAATTATTTTCTGGAACTAAATGTGTTGGAGATGTATTTCAACAAGATAAGTATGAAGTCATTAGTTTAGATTATAATCCGAAGTTTAAAGCAACTCATACAGATAATATATTAACTTGGGATTATAAGCAATATCCGTCTGATTATTTTGAAGTAATTTGGGCGTCCCCTGATTGTACTACTTGGTCGCTTGCTACTGGCGGAAAATATAGAACTAAAGAAAATATATACGGACACGATAATCAACACCAAGAAAAAGCAACACTTGGTAATAATATGGTTTTAAGAGTAATAGAGATTCTAAAATATTTTAAATGTAAAGCGTGGTTTATAGAAAATCCAAGAGGATTAATGATACATTTTCCACCATTAAAAGATTTCATAGAAGAACAAAAAGCACATAACACATTAGTATATTATGCGAATTATAATGATTGGGGATTTCCTAAACCAACTCATATATGGTCTAATATGCCTCTATGGGAAAAAGAAAAAAAACCTTTTATGAGTGAAGATAAATATATTGTAAAATACAAAAATCACGATGGAAGAGATAAACGATTTTATAAAGCATATAGAAATGGAAACGCCGAACAAAGAAGTAAAATACCGAGTGATTTAATACAACGCTTAAAAGATTTGATTGTAGAAGAATTAAAATAATATTATATTATATGAAACTTGTCTCTATTAAACCCTCCACGAACTCCGACAAAAAGCAGATGGCAACCTTTAGCAACGGGCGAACGATTCACTTTGGAGCAAAAGGATTAAAAGACTTTACTATTTATTCCAAAGGAGACAAAGACGTTGCTAAGCAAAAAAAAGATGCTTATATTGCTCGACACAAGGTAAATGAAAATTGGAACGATCCGACGACAGCGGGTGCTTTGTCTCGTTGGGTACTTTGGAATTTACCAACCAAAGAAGCGTCGATTGCTGATTTTAAAAAACGATTTAATTTATAGTTTATTCATACTATCTATAAATTAAATAAACACCCCAGACACTTATACCGAGATCGTCCACACATTTGTCCCCCGGCTGTTAAGTGACAAGAGCACAGTATTCATGGAAAAGAAATCAATCTGTGCATCGAGTGGAGCAGAGGAATACACACCGCGATAATTGACCGTAGAACTAATGGTACTAATACCCGAATATAGACGTTGCGATCGACCATCGCTGAGACCAGTCTCCATTTCAATGGCGGTAATGAAAGAGCCAACATTCGAGCTCGAACCAACCGCGGTGGTGCCTGCTTCGGTACCAAGACCAGCATTCACTACATATGGTTCTAGAATACCACGAGCCGAACCACCATCAAGACCATTGGATTGAGCTGAGGCATTGGCTACTACAGCAATGTTGAAAGACGATTGTTTGTCGAAGTTGACAAGCGAGTGGTCGCTGAGTAAAAACTCGGCAAGTGCTTCGGCACATTTATCTTCTACCACAACAGGTCGGGCGGGATATTGTTCTCCATTGACAAAAATAGAATATTGCGTAAGACCATTTTTGATGCGGTGTCCTAAACTATAAGAACCAGTAGCAATTAGACTGGCGCTTGGTCGATGGCATACAATCACTCGTTCGAGAGAAGAAACACTAATACCAAGGTTGGCGGTAACCGCAGTTGCTCCTGCGCTCATCGTGGTTCCTACATTTTGGTAGGATGCGGCAAGAATGTTATATACACCACCCGACATGGCGTCTACTTGTGCCTGAGCACCTGGGCTAAGTTCAGTGAATACACAAACCAGTTCTACTTCCTCAAAATCAATATCGGTTGCGGCGGTGGTTGATTTTAAACATTCCGTAGCGGATGCTAGTGTTAGTTTAAATTGAACAGGGGCAGACGAGAATAGTGGCATAAGCCGATGAGGAGTTGACATACCAAACGGGTGTAATACGAATGGAGTACAATAAGTCCGTGCCGTAGAAGCAGCGATGGGTTCGCCCGATTGGACACCTCCTAAAGTCCCCATAAGAACATTGCCTACACCAGCTTTGTAAGCAGGGGACGAGTCGCTATCCATAAGAATAGTCATCAGTAAATTGTGATTTGGACAATCAAAGATTTGTGCACCCGCCGTCTGGCAAAGAACACGATTGAGGAACGAATTACTTCCTCCTCGGTCAAGACGATGACCAGTACCGCCATTCACGGTTACTTTATATTTTAAATAACATTGGTTCCAATTCACATACGTGCCCGATAAGTTAGAAGGCATATCAATATTAATGGTTTGACCTGATTTAAACGTCTGTCCATTGACTGGACTAATTTTTACACGATAGGAGCGGCTGGCAACAGCACGCATCTTCATTGCGGGGTAATTAAGCGATTCGGCCATGGCGTCGGACATATATATATGTAAAATATAAAAAAATAATTACAATTTAAATTCATTTATACTAATTTTGAGCCAAGACCAAAGATGGCTTTTCCTGCTCCACCTGCGACTTCCAACGCCGATGCTACTGGCAATGCTTCTGGGCCCGCAAGAGCCACCACTGCTCCTGCCGACATAGCCAAATTAGAGGCTTTTAATCCCAAACGATTCACATGATGGGCTTGTTTTTTCAATCCAATTCTCGCGCTTGCTGGTTTCTTCGTTCCAAATGCCATATAACTATATATGATATTTTATTTTTACACACCTACAATTTGGTCTTTTTCAAACCTGTTTGTCTCTGGATTGTAAATATCCTTCAATGTCTCTTCGTCTTTGGGTATCTTTCCTAATTTTCTCAGTTCATAATTAATAGTACCCTCTTCAAAGCTTCGCATCTCTGGTTTATACATATATTCGATTTTCAATGTGATTTGTGCGTCGTTGCTAAATATATTCAACTCATCTCCGAATGTATCCGTTAGTGTAAATTCTATATTACTAATGGTTTGTTTGCCTACAATAAACCGCTGAACTTCGCTTGGTCTGTAAAATATCATATATCCCGATGGTGCGTTGTTGTCGATACGAACCATCGCATTATCTGTTATGCCTCGTGAATTTAAATTATTTACACTAATATTCTTAAACTTTACAAAAATGTATCTTGCTCCTGTAAAATTAACAGATGACGGCATGGTTATGTGAAAGGACGGATTGACGGTTGAACTTAATAATGCGTCTTCTGTTTGTTGTAAATTATTATTTCTGTCTTTTCTAAATCCTAATAAATCAATACAAGTCGTTGGGTAGGACGCTGTGTTTATAATTTGAAAAGAATGATTGCTTATCCATTTTACTTTTGCTCTACTAAATTCGTAAGTGCCGTATAAATAAAATTGTTCCAAAGCGTTTGGAAGTATCTTCTCATTGACTTCATTGATAAATTCATCTGCTGAATATACCGCGTCGCCGTCTGAGTCTCCAACCGTAATAGTGAAGTATTTTGAAAAAGTCGGAATGTAAAAGGAAATCTGGTTGTTTGACGAAGTGACGTTAGGCGATACATTAGGAATTTGGGCATCGGTAATGCTTAAAAGCATCATTGTATTTGACGGTTTTTGTATAGGCGTTTGTAAGTTATACACATAAGAACCAATACCATCTATCGACTTAAAATTACAATTATTTGAATTGAGGAAGATAACTTGGTTGCTGTAGGCCGTGTCTAAGGCATAACTCATATAGTATATATGGTTATTTTATGTATATCCAGTTAGTTTATTGTATATCAATGTGTTGAAATTCTGGTCTAGTGGCTTACCACCCGCCTTGTAAATGAATTCTGGATTGTGGTGGGCATAACTAAACCCGTGTTCGACAAGTGGTTTGCCTTGTCGTGGGTAGGCTTCGCCCCGTGAATCGATGGGTGGTTTGATTAAGAATGTTTCATCGGTGTAGATAAACTTACCAGCGGGAATGTAATTGGATTGTTGCGGTGTGAGTTTCGTCGTGAGTTGGTGTAGGCTCATTATATATTTAAACCACATAATATTTTTTGATGTTCTTTATATTGAGACAAATGTTCTATCTTTAATTTATCTTGTATCCATTGACTTTTACTAATCGTATTACTATTATGAGATACACAAGACATTACTCTGTCAATATTTGTCTCAATAATATTTTTTAGATTTAGAGACAAAAAAGGAACGGCCTCATTATTATTGGAAGACGCAAACACTGGATTTACGCTTTTCTTAAACACAAGCGTGGCTTCATTTAACATATGTAAAAATAAACAACGTTGCTTGTAAAAAGACCCTTCGGAATACACAATCATATCGGCTGATCCTGCGATTGATTTATGGTTTGTTTCCATTTCAAAAATAGAGTAAGCAATATAATCACTATAAAAGTCATCCGTATCCATAAACGCTACATATTCCGTATTGGTTAATTGAACCAATGCGTTTCGCTTGTCTCCAATCGAACATCTTGGCACTCTGTAATATCTTATAGGGTATTTCGTTTTTATACATAGTGGCTCATCTATATCACTATCATCTAAAATTAGTATCTCCCTAATGTTATAATAGGTTTGAGTATTGATGTTATGTTCTATTAATTTTTCAAATTTCTTTCTGTTGAACGTCGGTATACAAATGGTCGCCGACATAATATAATGGATTAATATTATTTTATGTTGGTTTTATACATATGCTAAACGAAAAAGCAAAGATTGCGAATTTACACTACTTGTATGCTGATTTACCTGAAGAAAAGGCACACAAAAAAGCTTCTAGAAGATTGTCTAAATTAGGTTATGAATTAGATAAAAAAAATACAAACAAAGATGTGCTGACGGCAATCAAAGGAGACAACGTTCATATTAATTATAGTGGAACCAATATACGAAATCCAAGAGACATAATATCCGATATTGCGTTGGCTACTGGTGTTCAGCGTATCAATCCACAATTCAGAGAAAGAAGACAAAAGACTCGCTCCATTATGCGTGAATATGGTGATAACAAAGATTATACCTTGGGTGGCCATTCCCTTGGCGGAAGTATTGCGTTAAACAATGTGTCTCAGTCTAAATCTATAAGAGACAGAGTATCCAAAGTAGATGTATTTAATTCTGGTTATACTTTACCTTTTCATAATTCTATTAAACCAACCGACAAAAAAATAAAAAGAGAATTAGATAGGAAGGTTAACCATCATCGTGTGAAAGGAGACCTTGTGTCTGCTTATTCACATAACGATACTGCTTTTGGAAATTTATTTGAATATAAACACAAAGACAACGATGCTGACCTTAGTGATAAGCATAGTCTAGAAACGTTTATGGATTAAGCCATCATAGTAATAGCATATTGTGTGTCCCGGACTATCGATAAATATATAGCATCGGCTATTTGATTTCCAACTTCCATAGCGTCTTGTGCGAAGAATTGAAATGTCTTTTCATTTATTTTGCCTCTAAGAAAATTTATGACTGCCTTATAGAAATGAATCACGATTAAGGTGGATTGCATTTCTCCATCTTCATAACACTTTTCTAATTGTTCAGCCTTTTGTTTTGACTGTTTCATAAATATTATTTTTCTCTTTACCAGAGAATGTTCAATATACTTACTACTACATTCAGTATTACAATAATATAATTCTTTATCTCCTGTATCGACATTTTGTCCGACTTCATTGATGTGTCTTGTACCGACAGTTCCGATGACATACATATCCGATAGTTTCTTTTTACAGTGTTCGCAGTTCATCTTGTAGTTTATCTTGTTTGGTATTATACTATTAAATCTATTAAAAATCTATTTCAATTTTCTTTTTTTTCTCATCAAATATCCAGAGCTCATTTGTCTCCATTTTAGATTTAGAAAAATAAAAAAGAAACAACACAATCCTAGCAAGATTTATATTTTAGATTTGGAGACAAGTGGTGTGTACAGTTGTGTATTTATTTGTCTCCATTTTAGATTTAGAAAAATAAAAAAGAAACAACACAATCCTAGCAAGATTTATATTTTAGATTTGGAGACAAGTGGTGTGTATAGTTGTGTATTTATTTGTCTCCATTTTAGATTTAGAAAAATAAAAAAGAAACAACACAATCCTAGCAAGATTTGGATTTTAGATTTGGAGACAAATGTATTACACAAGGGTCGTTAGGGTCGTTTCAAGAGAATCTGTGACGGGGAATATATTTTTTTTTAGACTTGGTTTATTTTTTATTTTTTTCATATCTTAGAGGTTCAGACCCCCGAAACGACCCTAACGACCCTTGTGTAAGATATTTTGATTTAGTTTTTTGTTAGTTTTTTGATTTAGTTTTGATTTTGATTTAGTTTTTTGTTAGTTTTTTGATTTAGTTTTTAGAGACAAATCGCAGATATTTCGCAGAATTATATTAGGGCAGAGTGCTGGGTCATTTTGTAGAGTCATTTTGTAATGCTAAAAATTGAACCGATACGGTCATTTTTA